>Ga0129299_1002927_pt1 | contig 11240 bp, 8 predicted proteins | sample ConPoolayeCmetaG_FD_94477 | JGI IMG/M metagenome (GOLD analysis project Ga0129299, IMG submission 94477) | Hot spring microbial mat communities from California, USA to study Microbial Dark Matter (Phase II) - Cone Pool mat layer C metaG ... | reverse complement strand
GCCGGCGCTGGCGGCGGTGCGGGCAGGGAAGCGGCTGGCATTAGCGACGAAGGAAGTGCTGGTGGCGGCTGGGGCGCTGGTGTTGGAAGAAGCGAGCGTGAACGGGGCGCAGATCGTGCCGGTGGACAGCGAACATTGTGCAATTTTCCAATGCATGCAGGCGGCTGGGGCGCGGGGCAGTGCGAGTGTGGAGCGGCTGGTATTGACGGCGTCGGGCGGGCCGTTTCGCCTGCATGAGCGGGACGCGCTGGAGCGGGTGACGCCGGCGGAAGCGCTGGCGCATCCGACATGGCGGATGGGGAGCAAAATTTCGATTGACTCGGCGACGCTGATGAACAAGGGACTGGAAGTGATCGAAGCGCACTGGTTGTTTGATGTGCCGGCGGAGCGGATTGATGTGGTTATTCACCCGCAGTCGGTCGTACATTCGCTGGTGGAGTTTTGCGATGGGAGCATGGTGGCACAGCTTTCGACGCCGGACATGCGCATGCCGATTTTGTATGCGCTGACGTATCCGGAGCGGTGGGCATTGAAGCTGCCGCGGCTGAACTTGGCGCAGGAACGCGAGCTGACATTTTTCACGCCGAATTTTGCGATGTTTCCGTGTTTGCTGCTGGCGTATGAAGCATTGAAGATGGGCGGGACGGCGCCGACGGTGCTCAATGCGGCGAACGAGGCGGCCGTGCGGCGGTTTTTGGCGGGCGAGATCAAGTTTCTGGACATTCCGCGCCTGGTGGAAAAGAAGTTGAGCAGATGCACGGTGGTTGCGGAACCGAAGTTGGAAGATATTATGGCCGCAGATGCGTGGGGGCGCGAATTGGAGTAACAGAGGAAGGAGAGGTATGACAGTAGTCTATTTTGTAGTGGTGCTGGGGACGTTGGTGTTTGTGCATGAGCTGGGGCATTTTGTAGTGGCGAAGCTATGCGGGGTGTATGTGGATTGTTTTTCGCTGGGATTTGGGCCGCGGTTGATCTGGCTGCGGATCGGGGAGACGGAGTATCGAATATCAGCGATCCCGCTGGGAGGGTATGTGCGGATGGCGGGGCAGAGTGACTTGCCGGACGAGGAAGACAAGGCGTTGGCGGAACGGATCAAGGACTTGCCGCCGCAACGGCGGTATGACCGGCAGAGCGTGCCGCGGCGGATGGCGATTATTCTGGCCGGGCCGGTGATGAATTTGCTGTTTGCGCTGCCGGTGGCGTATGTGCTGCTGACGACGGGGGAGATGCATGGGCTGGAGAGTGATGCAACGACGATTGGGGAGGTATTGCCGGGCTCACCGGCGATGGAGGCGGGCATGCTGCCGGGGGACCGGGTGGTGCGGATTAATGACGAAGTAGTGCGTGATTGGAGTCACTTGACACGGCTGACGCGGAACAACATTGGCAATGAACTGCAGGTGACGTATGAGCGGGGCGGGCGGATATTTACGGCGCCGGTGACACCCGTGTTGGATATGGAGAAGCAGATCATGGGGATTGGAGTGCAGCAGATGGAGCGGGCGCAGGTAGCGGCGATTCTGTCAAACATGCCAGCGGCGGGGAGCGAGTTGCAGGTGGGGGACATAGTGGACCGGCTGATAGGGGTGCGAGCGGAGGAGTTGTCGCGGGCGCGACTGATCGAGGAGATACGCGCGCGGCCGAACAAGAAACTGGTGTTGGGGGTGAAGCGCATGCCGGCGGTGCGCGTGGCGGGAGAGAGCAATGTCATCGAGACGGTGCGCGTGCCGGTGACGACCGCGCGCGCGGGCGGGCTGGAGCATGTGAGCATCTATGGGAACATACTGGGGTGTGAAGCGGATGCACCAAGCAATTTTCCAGTGCGGACAGGCGATCGCGTTATTGCGGCGTATGAACGCCCGCTGGCACCGGAAGACGTACAAGAGTTCATTGCGGCGCAACCCGCGGGGGATCTGCCCCTGACACTGGAACGCATCACAGGGACATTTATCAAGCGGCGGATAGTGACGAATGTGATCGTGCGAGTGAAGGACGTAGGCATGCTGGGGGTGCTGTTTGAGCCGGCGAGCCAACGGATTGTGTATCCGCCGGATATGGCGCTGGAGCGGTGCATAGAGCGGAGCGTGGCAGTGGTGGTTGATACGTTTGCGGCGTTGAAAATGATGGTGCAGCAACGAGTAGGGATGAAGGCGTTGGCGGGGCCACTGGCGATTGCGCGCATGACCGGCCGGGCAGCGCAGGCGGGGATGGATGTACTGCTGCAACTGGTGCTGATAATTACGATCAATCTTGGGATATTGAATTTATTGCCTATTCCCGTGCTGGATGGCGGGCATATCGTGATGTTGAGCATAGAAGGACTGATAGGACGGCCACTGCCAGTGCGGCTGCAGGTGTGGATTCAACATGTGGGGTTGCTGTTGTTGTTGCTGCTGTTTGGGGTGGTGATGTACAATGATGCGTTGCGCTGGCTGGCGGACAATGAGCGGCTGGGGCTGCTGCTGGGAGAGGTGGTTGATGCGGTACAGGCGTGGCGCGGCCGCTAAAACGAGAGGAGTGAGTATGGCGAAGAAGAAACAACAATTTGAAACAGCGTTACGGCAATTAGAAGAGATCGTGGCGCACATGGAGAGCGGGGAATTGCCACTGGACGAATGTGTGGAGTATTACGAGCGGGCGGTGAAGCTGGCGGAACTATGCACGAAAGAGCTTGAGGCGGCACGGCGGCGGATAGAACAAGTGCGGCTAAATGAAAAGGGTGAGGTGGTGACGGAGCCTTTGAAGGTGGCGGATGACGAACTGGTTGCTGAAGGCGCCGATGAGACGGGAGCATGAGGACGCGCCGGCGCTGCTGCCGCGCATGGGGTCGCCGGCTGATGTGCGCGCGTTGGCGCGCGCTGAACTGCCGCGTTTGTGCGCTGAAGTGCGGCAGTATTTGATTGAACATGTGAGGCAGACGGGCGGGCATTTTGCGTCGAATCTGGGCACAGTGGAATTAGCGGTGGCACTTCATTATGTATTCAGTACACCGCAGGATGAACTCGTGTGGGATACGGGGCATCAGGCGTATGCGCACAAACTACTGACGGGGCGGCAGGCGCAATTTGGGACGATTCGGCAATACCAAGGTTTATCAGGCTATCCAACGCCTGAAGAGAGTGTGTATGACGCATATCCTGTCGGACACGCGGGAACATCCATTTCGGTGGCGCTGGGGCTGGCCAAGGCGCGCGATTTGGCTGGGGGAAGCCAGCATGTGATTGCAGTAATTGGGGATGGGGGCATGACGAGTGGACTGGCGCTGGAAGGGTTGAACAACGCGCATGGGGTGCGCAGGTTTTTGGTGATATTGAATGACAACGAAATGTCCATTTCGCCGACAATTGGCGCATTGGCGCGGCATTTTAGCCGTATAGTGTCGGACAAACGGTACCGCTATTTGAAGAGAGGGATCGGGACGTTTTTGCAGCACGTGCCGGTGATAGGCAAGTGGCTGACGGCGTTGGTACAGCGGATTATCGGCGGGATCAAGCACATCATTGTGCCGCAGAATGTGTTTGAGAATCTTGGGTTTCATTATCTTGGCCCGATCAACGGACATGATGTTGAAGAACTGGTGGATTTTCTGCGCGCGTGCCGGGACGAGACGGACATGCCAGTGCTGCTGCATGTGATGACGCGCAAGGGCAAGGGCTACGCGCCGGCGGAAGGCGACCCGGAGCGGTATCACGGGCTGTTGCCGGCGCGGGCGTGTGAGCATGAGACGCGAGTGGCGGAGGAAGGCGAGACGTACACCGATATATTTGCGGAAACGCTGCGAGACTACGCGCGGAAGGATCGGCGGATCGTTGTTGTGTCAGCGGCGATGTGCGGCGGGATGGGGTTGACGGAGTTTGCCAAAGAACATCCGGAGCGCTTTATTGATGTGGGGATAGCGGAACAACACGCGGTGACTTTTGCGGGCGGGATGGCGGCGCGCGGGCTGAGGCCGGTGGTGGGCATCTATTCGACATTTTTGCAACGCGCGTATGACCAAATCGCACACGATGTCTGTATGGCGCGTGTGCCGGTGGTGCTGGCGATAGACCGTGCGGGGCTGGTGGGCGGCGACGGCAAGACCCATCATGGAGTGTTCGACATCGCGTATTTGCGGCATCTGCCGGGGATGCGCATATTTATGCCGCGGGACCGCGTGGCGATGCAGCGCGTGCTGCGGCATGTATTTGAGCAGGACGGGCCGTGCGCGGTGCGGTATCCGCGGTGTGTGGTGCCGGTGGGGGTTGTGGCGGGCGGTCTGCCGGCGTTTGCGGCGGAGCATCCTGCGCGCTGGGATGTGCTCTGTGAAGGAAGCGACGTGGCGCTGGTCGCATTAGGGCACATGGTGTTTTACGCATACCGCGCGGCACAGTTGCTGGCGGAGCAGGGGATTCGCGCGAGCGTAGTGGATGCATGCAGTGTGTGGCCGTTGGACGGCGGGACACTGGCAGAACTTGCGCGGCGGTGCGGCTCGCTCGTTACGTTGGAGGACCATGTAGTAGCCGGCGGGTTTGGCTCGGCCGTGGCGGAAGAGCTTGCCCAACGGGAGCTGGATGCGCGGCTCCTGATGCTGGGCATACCGAACCGTTTTGTGGAGCACGGATTGTTGCCGGAATTGTACCGTGAGCTTGGCTGGGAGCCGGAGCAGCTGGCGGCGCGCATCATCACGTGGATGCGGGGGCGTTAATGCCGCGTACCGTGACTCGCAAAGTGTTGGAGCACCTGCCGCGCCTGGAGCGTGAGCAGCTGGAACATTACCTTGACCGCGCCGTGCGCAGCGAGCACGTGCTGCGCATGATTTTGGACACGATGGCGGAAGGGGTGATTGCCGTGAACCGTGATGGCACGGCGGTGTTTGCGAATGCAAGTATATACGACTTGACTGGCGCGCGGCCTGAGGATGTGATAGGACATGCGCCGGCCGACGCGGTGCGAGACGGGGCGTTGCGCGCGGCGCTGCTGCACGCAGACAGCAATGCGTATCTTTCGCGGGAAGTCAGCGTGACGTATCCGCGGCGGCTGCATTTAATCATGCAAATCATCCCGCTGAGGAGTGACCAGGCGGCTATGAAACCGCCGGAAGCTGGCGAGCCGGCGTATCTGATCTTGTTGCGCGACATTTCGGAGGAGCGCTCGACCTCACGGGCACGCGAACGTGCCTCGCGTCTGGAAACGATGCAGTTGCTCACGGCAGGCGTAGCGCACGAAATCGGCAATCCGCTCAGCGCCATCATATTGCATACGCAACTGATGGAACGGACGCTGGCACGCATGCCCGTGACGAAGGACGCGCGCGAACTGCGCCGCATCAACGCGGTAGTGCACGACGAGAGCCAGCGCCTGAAGCGCATTATCGGAGATTTTTTGAACGCCGTGCGACCGTTGACGCTGCAACTAACTCTTGGGCAGATCAATGAATTGCTTGACGAGACGTGCGAGCTGCTGTACAGCGAGATCGAGTCACGTAACGTAGCGCTGATCAAACATTACGACACCGTGCCGGCGACGCTGTTTGACCGTGACCAGATGCGCGGCGTGATTATCAACATTGTGCGCAATGCCTTGGACGCAATGCCCGACGGCGGTACGCTGACGGTGACGACGCGCGGCCGTGGTGACTGGATTGAATTGAGTTTTAGCGACGATGGGTGCGGCATACCGGCGGACAAGCTGCCGCAGGTGTTCAAACCGTTTTTTACGACCAAGCCGCATGGATCGGGCTTGGGCCTGCTGATGGTGCAGCGCGTGATCAACGCGCACGGCGGCACCGTGCGTGTGCAGAGCGAGGCAGGCCGTGGTACAGACGTGCAGATTGAGCTGCCCGTGCGGCGCACGGCCGACACGCGCTCGTTACCTTCACCTCCGCGTAAGACGACGGCATGAAAAAAACTGTATTGATTATTGATGATGAACCCAACGCGCGCGCCGGGCTGCGCCGCGTGTTGGAAGATTTGGGCTGCACGGTGTATGAGGCGGCTAACGGCACGGATGGGCTGGCGGCCTATCAGGCGCACGGCGCGGACTTGGTAATTACCGATTTGCGCATGCCCGGCGCCGATGGCATGAGCGTGCTCGACGCGCTGCGGCGCAATGCGCCCGACCTGCCGGTTATTGTCATCACGGCCTATGGCACAGGTGAGACGGCACGTGAAGCGCTGCAGAAAGGCGCGTATGACTTCATCTCCAAACCGTTCGAGATTGACACGATCGAACTGATAGTACGGCGCGTTCTGAAGCTTGTGGATTTGGAGCAGCAGAACCAGGCGCTTAAGACGCAACTTGCGCCCACCGAAGACATGCGCAGCATCATCGGCACATCACCGCAAATGCAGCGTGTGTTTGAGATGATTCAACAGGTGGCGCCCACGCGTTCGAACGTCCTGATTGAAGGCGAGAGCGGCACGGGCAAGGAGCTGATTGCACGCGCGATCCACAGTCTCAGCCCGCGCGCAGGCCAGGTGTTCATTCCCGTGCACTGCGCGAGTTTTTCGGAGAATTTATTGGAGAGCGAGTTGTTTGGGCACGAGAAAGGGGCGTTTACTGGCGCAGTGAGCCTGCGGCGCGGGCGGTTTGAACTGGCGCACGGCGGCACGCTGTTTCTCGATGAAGTCAGTACGATTCCCATGGCGACGCAGGTAAAGCTGCTACGGGTGTTGCAGGAGCGGCAATTTGAGCGCGTCGGCGGCAGCGAGACGATTGAAGTGGATGTGCGCTTGATTGCGGCAACCAACACGTCGCTGGACACTATGATCAGGGACGGGAAGTTTCGGGAGGACTTGTACTACCGGTTGAATGTCGTCCATCTCAAGGTGCCGCCGTTGCGCGAACGGCGCGGCGATATTGCGCAGTTGATTGAACACTTCCTGGCCCGTGCGAATGCCAGCACGGGGAAACGTGTCATGATTAACCCCGTGGCCAGCGCGCTGCTGGAGAGCTATGCGTGGCCCGGCAATGTGCGCGAACTGGAGAACACGATTGAAGCGCTGGTGGTGTTATGCGAAGGGCACGAAGTAACAGCGCGAGATTTGCCGGCGCACATTGTCGGGGCCGGGCGCGGCAAGAGGCCTGTCGCCGCAACCCCGAAGGACCTGCCCGATTTTGACACGATGACGCTCGAGGAGTTAGAACGCTGGATGATTTTGCGCACGCTGGAGCGCTTGAAATCGCGCACTGAGACTGCGCGTGCACTCGGCATCAGCCGGCGCAACCTGTACCGGCGGCTGAAAACGTACGGGGTGATGTGATGGCTGGCTGGCGCGAGCGGATACGCAGCTTGTATCAGCGTGTGGTGCGGCTGGCTGTGGCACCGCAGTACAGCGCGCACGAACGTGCGCTGGGTGCGGCGCTGGGCGTAGGCGTGGGGCTGCTGCCAGTGGCGCCGCTGCAATTGCTGCTGCTTGCGAGCGTATGTCTGCGGGTACGCTGCCATCGTGCGCTGGCGTTTGTGACGGTATGGATTCTCAACCCATTCACGATTGTGCCTTTGTATGCGGCGGAGTACTGGTGCGGGCAGTTGTTATGTGAGCGCTGGTTTGGTACACGTATGCCATTGGAGGAACTTGTGCGCGCCAATGTGGTGACGCTGGTGCGCCGGTGCCCGCGCGAATTGCTGGCGCTGGCATGCGGCGGGGTGGTGTTCAGCGCCGCAGCGGCTGTGCTGATGTATTTCATTGTGCGTGCGGCACTGTGGTGCATGGCGCCATCGCGCACGCTTGCGGAATAATCAATATGGAAACGATATCAATTTTACTGCCGGCGCGTAACGAAGCTCCGCGTATTTATGAAAATTTGCAGCGGGTGCGGGATGTTGCACAGAAACTGTGCACGACGCAATGGCAGGGGCTTGTTCGATCATACGAAATTGTTGTGGTCGATGACGGCAGCACCGACGGGACGTGGGAGGAAATCCAGCGTGCCGCGCGCGAGATGCCGCAGATAACAGGCGTGCAGCTGGCGCACAACGCTGGCAAAGGCTGGGCGTTGCGCAAGGCATTTGAAGAGTGCCACGGCTCGTGGATTTTCTTTATTGACGCGGATTTGGAGATTGGGCCGGAGCACATGGAAGACTTGGTGCGGGAGCTGCGCGCGCACAATGCCGACGCCGTGCTGGGCAGCAAGCGCGCTGCTGTAGCGGCCACGAGTTATCCGTGGTACCGCCGGGTCGTCAGTGTGACGTATGCGGCACTGGTGCGGATGCTGGTGCCCGTGCCGGTACACGACACACAAACGGGCTTCAAACTGTTCACACGGCCGGTGCTCGAAACAGTTATGCCGCGCATGCTCGTGCGGCGCTATGCCTTCGACATTGAATTGCTGGGCATCGCGCACCGCTTTGGTTTCCGCTGCGTGTCATGCGCGGTGAATGTGGCATTCAGCGGCAAGCGTGGCAGCGTTACGCTGGGCAACATGTATGGCATGTTCATCGACACGCTGGCAGTGTTTTACCGGCTGCGTATGCTGAAATACTATGACAGCTGGAAGCCCAAAGACTACTCATACACACCGCGCATCTCAGTTATTATTGCGGTCAAGGGGGACAATCCGTATTTGCGGCAAAGTGTTGAGATCACGCTGCAGCAGGATTATCCGAATTTCGAAATCATTGTGGTGCCCGACGAAATGATCAGCGGTTATGATCCGCGGGTGCGCATCATACCGAGCGGGCCGGAGCTGCCCGCTGTGAAGCGCAACCTGGGCGCGCGCGAAGCCACGGGCGAGATTCTGGCGTTTCTGGATGATGATGCTTATCCGTATGGCAACTGGCTGAGGGAAATGGCGGCCAACTTCGCCAATCCGGAAATCGGCGCTGTGGGCGGCCCGGGCGTTACACCGCCGGAAGATTCGTTCTGGCAGCAAGTCAGCGGTGCAGTCTATTCTTCGTATGCAGCGAGTGGCGTGTACCGGTATCGTTATGTATATGACCGGCGGCGCGATGTGGATGATTACCCGACATGCAATTTGGCAGTGCGCGCGCACGTGTTTGCAGCGGCCAAAGGGTTTCAGACAAATTACTGGCCGGGTGAGGATACGGAATTGTGTCTCACGATCACGAAGAAATTGCGCACACGCATTGTGTACGATCCGCTCGTGGAAGTGCTGCATCACCGGCGTTCGCTGTGGAACGGGCACTTCAAGCAAGTGACGCAATACGCGCTGCACCGTGGATTTTTTGTCAAGAAGTTTCCGGAGACGTCGCGGCGCCTGGGCTATTTTATGCCGACGCTGTTCACCCTAGGCTGCGCGACGGGCTGGGTGACATGGTGGCTATACCGGCCGTTGTTCTGGGTATATTGCGGCGTGTTGGCGTTTTACGCGTTGTTTGTGCTGATGAGCAGTTTTCTGGCTGCGCCGCGCTTGACGTTGCCCACCGCGCTGGGGACCGTGCTGACGCACTGGGCCTATGGCGTGTATTTTCTGCGCGGATTATTTTCGAGGCGACTGAGCCGTCGGGAAGAAGGGGGATGCGAATAGCGAATAGCGAATAGCGAATGAAGTGAGAATGCAAGGTAAAGAATGCAGAAGGAAGAAGTGCAGAGAATTGCGAATAGCGAATGGCGAATGGCGAATGAAGTGAGAATGCAGAGTAAAGAATGCAGAAGGAAGAAGTGCAGAGAATAGCGAATAGTGAATTGCGAATAGCAAATTGCTGATGGCGAATGGCGAATGAAGTGAGAATGCAGAGTGAAGAATGCAGAAGGAAGAAGTGATGCAGCAAGACAGGTCCATGACGGAACAAACAGGCGGCGAATGGTTTGAAATAGTGGGCGAGGATGGCACGGTGATTGGGTGCGCGCGGCGTACGGCCTGTCATGGGAATCCGGCGTTGTTGCACCGTGTGGTGCATGTACTTGTGGTGAATACGCGGGGAGAGGTGTATCTGCAAAAACGCGCGCGGAATAAAGATGTGCAGCCGGGCAAGTGGGATACATCGGTGGGCGGGCATGTCAATCTCGGTGAAGATGTAGACTGCGCGGCTCAGCGCGAGCTGGCAGAAGAACTGGGCGTGCGTGGCGTACATCTTGAGCGGCTGTATTCGTATATCTGGGAATCGGATATTGAGCGCGAACTTGTCACGACGTATCAATGCTGCTACGACGGCGAGTGCGTGCCGGACAAGGAGGAGATTGAAGAAGGCCGGTGGTGGCGGCCGGAGGAGATCAGAGCAGCGCTCGGCAGCGGGGTTTTTACGCCGAATTTCGAGCACGAGTGGACACGTTACACTGCGAGCTGCGAGCGCTGATCGAGGAAACGTAGCGGCGGCATCTTGCCGCCTCAGGAGCCAAGATAGCTTCTCTACTAGCCTGACTTCCCCACTTGTTTGTCGTAAATAATTCTAATACAGTGACGCGTGTTTTTTTTTTTTACCAACTACACTGCCACTTCGTTAACTACGTCACCACCTTCAACAGTCCCACCTGTTCAAGCTGCGCGCGCCGCTCTTCCGTCAGGTTGGTCACCGTGTGCAGCGGCACCCGCCCGCCCGGCACAGTGATGACTCCCCGCTGAATATCCTGCCAATCGCGCAGCAGCGTTGTTACGTTCGTCGTCACACCCTAAAAAAGGGAACTAGAATAAACTCAGATGAACGCAAATAGAGATCGTGGTTGTGGCGGCGGTTGCGCGGGACGGTGCTGCGTCCGTGTGTATCCGCGTGCATCGTTGGTTCATTGTAGTGCTACGAAGGAACCCATAGAGCACAAAGATTCAATCAACACACATTGTCGTTTGCAATTCACATTTTATGTCGAATGAGGAACGTCCAACAACTAATTCTTTTGCGTGGTAAACGTGAAAGATAGGAACCACAGATAAACGCTGATGAACGCACAGAGAGATTGTGGTTGTGGCGGCGGATGCGCGAAACCGTGCCGCATTCGTGTGTATCTTCAGCGATCCACCTTAATTGCTTGTCTAACTTTTAGGGGCTAGCGCACAGTGTGTAGTATAAGCAAAGCCCGGTGATAGTTCATAAATAAATCCAACCGAAATTGGTCTGCATATCAGCAGGGTGGCGCACGTCTTGACGGGCCTTCATGAGTATACCAAAATGCTGCTGCATGTGTGCGTTTCGAGCGCCGAGCTTGAGCGGAGCCGCACAGCGGCGGGCTCAGGCGAAGGCTCGGCGCGCTCCTGACGCCGCTCCCCGCGCGCTCGTGCACGAGCGGTGCTCCTTCCACTCCTTGCTTCTTTCCTCTCGTGCGGCGGCGCCGTGCGGGCTTCGCTCATGAGCGCTGCCGTCTGTT
>Ga0129299_1002926_pt1 | contig 11241 bp, 7 predicted proteins | sample ConPoolayeCmetaG_FD_94477 | JGI IMG/M metagenome (GOLD analysis project Ga0129299, IMG submission 94477) | Hot spring microbial mat communities from California, USA to study Microbial Dark Matter (Phase II) - Cone Pool mat layer C metaG ... | reverse complement strand
TCTGTTGAGCGCTCTGGCGCTTCAGGCGGCTTGGACATATCACTCGGCGGATATGCCCTGCGCCGCCTTCACGCCAGTTTCCACGCACGTATTCGCATCCACCCCAACTGCGGAATGTAGGTTGAATAGTTATTTATTCAAAAGCGTGAAGACGACCGCCGCGGTCATGGCAACCTTGTACACCGCATCGACCGTTTCCGTGAACACCTTATACCCGCTGACATACCGCAATTTCTGCGGCACCACGACAACATCGCCGGGGCTAAGCCGGTATGACTGAATCCGCGCATGTTTTGCGGAAATAACGCTGCCGTTTGCGCGCACGACATACACGCTTCTACGGTCGGCAGTTTCTTTGAAACCGCCCGCTTGCGAAAGATAATTTCGAACCTCTGCTTTTCTCATGTCAAGCTGGAATGTCGCAGGATTAAACACCTCTCCCATAACGGAAACCGTGTTCATAGTTTTGGGAACAAACAGGGTATCGCCGTCTTCAAGCATGAAGTTCTCGTAACTTTTCCGGTCAGTCAAATCCAGCACAACGCGTCCGACGGGCTTTATCTTTTTAATGCGATCGAGAAGCCTCATTTGAACCGAGAGAAGCGATTGCGCTTCGGCACTCTGCTCTTTGGCGGCCATCTCGGCGGACATCTGGGAAATATTTGATTCCAATGTCCGTATGTATTCTTCATTGCGCTGCTGTTCCATTTTTTTTATGGACATTCTGCTGAAAACAGCGGCCGCAAGATACGCATTTTCGGAAAATCCGCCGGCCCTTGTAATAAGCTGCCCCAGCGTTTCATCGGGCAGAAGCACATATTCTCCCGGAAAAACAACTTCGCCGAGAAACGTGACCTTGCGGATTTCCTCCCATCCCATTTTTTCTCGAACATACACGTGATCGAGTTTGCCCAGAACAAGATTATGCGACGGATCGTCCTGCATTGCGCAGCGCACGCAGAAATCCGTTTTTTCTGTGCGGACATTGTCGTCGTCGAAAATGCGGCGATACAGCTCTCCGCGCTCTACGCTCGCGGCGTCGGTCAAACCACCTGCCTGCAGAACAAGGTCCTTGATTTTCATATTGTCGAGCAGCCTGTATTTCCCCGGACTTGTCACCGCGCCGGCAATGGTGACCGTGCGGTCGGGCTCGAAAAAGTCGCGATTGTAAATAATGATATTATCGTACGGCGCAAGGGCGATGTTGGCTTGGCTTGTGGAATCATCGAGCGCTTCACGCAGGCTGAATGAAAGAAGACTCTCGGTAAATTTGGGCGGATTAAATCGCTGTACCGCAGCATAGTCGAGATGTGTTTCAGGAAGCAGGTTATCGTAGGAGCGTATGATGTCGCGGATGCGCATGCCCTCTTTATACTCATATTTTCCCGGCCGTTTGACGTTTCCGGTGAGAAACACCGCGTTTTTATCACGGTCGTAAATGTGAAACACCCTGATGATATCTCCGTCTTCGATGAAAACATCAGGAAGCTGTTTCGACGACGGGGCGTCGAGATCCAGAACAACCTGATACGAGTTGTCCTTGAAACGGTCGATCTGTATGCGGTTGACCCACGCCGCCGGCGTAAAACCGCCTGCAAGCTCTATGATTTCCTTCAGGGTTGTTTTCCCCTTGCATTCGTACAAGGCGCTTCTGCGCACGCTTCCCGCTACCGCGGCCATTGCTTTGACGACCGGAACAAACAACACGTCGCCCGCCTGAAGACGCAGAGTACCGAAATTATTGCCGGAGAGAAGAAAGTCATAAAAATCGATCGTTGTCACAAGCCGTCCGCTGCGCATGAGCTGGACATTACGCAGGGAGCCGCGTTTTGTCACGCCGCCGGCGGCGAACAACGCGTCGGTGACATTAGAAAGGGCGCTGAGCGTGTATTGACCCGGCCGCGTGACCTCGCCCACCACATAGAGCGAAATTGACCGGAGCGTGCCCATCGTGACCGACGACTGAACGCCTTCTATAGACTGAATTCGCTCGGAAATCGTTTTCTGCATGATATGAAACGGCTGGCCGGCAACAGCTATCGGCCCGATGCGCGGGATATTGATATTGCCGTCGCGGTCAACCGTCAGGCGGTGCTCTTCGTTGATTCTGCCCCACATGAAGATGATGACTTCGTCGCCGGCGGCAATCATGTAGTCGGCGGGAACGGATAACTGGGCGGCCGCATCGTGACGGGGCGTACCACCCTGCCGGAATATCGAATAGCCGAATATGTCGATGCGGGAGAGAATTGTGTCGGGATGAATTGTCTCGCCGCGGATTATTCTCTCATATACCGAAGTATCCTGGGCGGCACCAGCCTCATCCTTTTTTTCTTGAAGTGAATCCGGCAGAGAGTCGGCGCTTGCACTTTTCGCCAACGAGTCTGACGAAATCATTTTTTTTACAAGAACGCTCTGCTTTTCCTGATTCTCAAGGTTTTTCATAAGAGAATCAGGAATGCGGATACCCTGCTGAGCCATTCTTTTCCGGATCCCCTCAACCGAGCTTGGTTCGGATGAAAAAGTGTTGTGCGCTCGCGCAGGACACAGAAAGGAGAGAGTGCCCGCGCAGACGGCGACGATAATAGCAGAATATTTGTGGGACAAAAATGTATTCGATTTCATAAGAAAAAAATGTGGATCGTCAATGGTCGTAACCTAAAATAAATTATCGGTAATGGATGCGGCTATCTAAAGAAAAACGTGATTAGAATTGGTGGATATTTTACAATTTATAATAATCCCTGAACCATGAAATGAAGTTTTTAATGCCGACGTCAACGTTCACTGATGGAATATAGCCAAGACGTTGAATCTTGGTAAGATCCGCCTCTGTCGCCTCCATATCACCCGCTTGCATCGGCAGCATATTCATGACGGCTTTCCTGCCAACATTTTTTTCAATTTCACGGATGAAATCGATCAGATCGACGGTTTGGCTGTTACCCAGATTATAAATCTCGAACGGCACGGGGTTGTCGAGAGCAAGGAGAACCCCTTGCACGATATCGTCGATATAAGTAAAATTTCTTTTCATCTTCCCTTGGTTAAATACATCGATAGGTTTTCCCTCGAAAATTGCCTTTGTGAAAAGGAAAAGCGCCATATCGGGCCGGCCCCACGGGCCATACACCGTGAAAAAACGCAGTCCCGTACAAGGAATACCAAAGAGATGGCTGTAGGCATGCGCGGTGACTTCGTTGGCCTTTTTGGTGGCCGCATAGAGCGAAATGGGCGTATCGGTGCGATCGTCTTCGGAAAAGGGCAGCTTGCGGTTGGTTCCATACACGGATGATGTTGAGGCAAACACGAAATTTTTCACCGGGTGACGGCGCGCGCATTCGAGCATGTTGAGAAAGCCTTCGTTGTTCGAACGCTGATAGGTGAAGGGATCGAGGAGAGAATAGCGCACGCCTGCCTGCGCGGCAAGGTGGCAGACTTTTTCGGGTGCGGCGGCGGCAAAGATTTTTTCCAGGCTTTCAAAAGTGCAGATGTCCAATTTTTCAAAGGAAAAGGAATGAAACGAGCGCAGTATCTTCAAACGCGCTTCTTTTAACGACGGATCGTAATAGCTGTTGATATTATCGACGCCGATAACGTCGATCCCTTTTTCGCACAGGGCTTTTGAAACATGAAAACCGATAAATCCGGCGGCGCCGGTGACAAGAATCATTTATTCCCCCATATTTTCGGTTTGATGGATTGATTACCGCCGCCGACAAGCCCCCCCCGGTGCAATACAATCCGGCGGTAATGGAAACGATCGATAAGATTGATATCGTGGGTTGCCACAACAACGGTTGTGCCCCAGCTGTTGATGTGCTGCAACAGTGAAAAAATCTCCATTGATACGGCGACGTCAAGATTCCCCGTCGGCTCATCGGCAAGAAGCACAAGGGGGCTGTTCACGATTGCGCGGGCGATGCACACGCGCTGCTGCTCTCCGCCGCTTAGTTGCGCGGGGAAAAACAGACTCTTATGCGAAAGTCCGGTCTGTGCGAGCACTTCCCACACCCGGCGTTTTACCAGACGTTCCGGCGCGCCGGTTACCCGCATGGCAAAAGCAACGTTTTCAAAAACATTGCGGTCATGCAGCAGGCGGAAATCCTGGAAAACAATACCCAGCTTGCGGCGCAGTTGCGGGATGTCCCTTCTGCGGATGTATTTGGATTCAAAGCCGCAGGCGAATACCTGGCCGACAGTCGGAAGTTCTTCCATATAAATGTGTTTCAGAAGCGTTGTTTTGCCGGCGCCGCTTTCCCCTAAAAGAAACACGAATTCGGCCTTGTCGATATACAAGCTCACGTCGCGCAGGGCGTCAAACCGATTATCGTATGTTTTCGTCACATGTGAAAACTGGATCACTGCGCACCGCGCCTTTTAAGAAGGAAATGAATACGTTCCGAGCGCGGCGAATACCGCCTGAACGAGAAACCGTCCCAGACGCCGACGATGCTGAACAGGTCGCCGGGGATGGCGCGTGAAATTTCCTCAACGGACAGGACCTTCTGTGTATGGCGCTCCGTGTATCTTTCGAATACATCGCCGGCGGCGCCGCGAATGCGGTGAAACAGGGTGAAATCGTTGCATTGAAGACGGGTTGAGCGCTCATAATAACTGCGGCGTATATACACCCAGTCGTCATAATCTTCATAATCGAGAAAATCAAGGAAATGTCTCAGAGAATTCGTTTCTGTCGTCACATCGAATAAAAAGAGTCCGCCCGGCTTCAGACACCGGTATACTTCGGAGCAGAGACACGCATAATCGGCCGTATCGAGCAGATAATTGATCCCGTCATAGAGAAACAACGCAACATCGAACCGCCGGTTGAACGGTAGCTTTCTGCCATCGGCGCATACAAAGGCGCATCCCCTTTTCTTCGCTTCCACGCACATCGCCGGCGAAAGATCCGAGCCCTGATATGCGAAGCCGTTATCGCACATCATGCGGCCCAGTACGCCGGTTCCGCCGCCGATTTCAAGAATCGACGGCGGGACGGTCGGCGCATGGCGCTCGCAGACGGTTTGTATCAGCCGAAGCCATGAACGGTATTCAACATGCGCCATGATCCTGTCGTATATCGGCGCAAGGGAGGAATACGGCGCGGCCGGGGCTAAAGGCGGACGTCGATAAAAGTTTTCTGTCGCCATTTCTTGACAAGATCTATGAGCTTTTTCTGAGAGTAAATCCGCTGGGCAATGGCGGATATCTCCGCCCAGTCCTCTTCGAGCGACAGGGGCCGAACATCTTTTCTGTCCTCAAGCCTGTATATCGAAAGGGTATTGTCAATTTGGATCACCGGAGATATTTCTCCAACGCCGATAGAGTCCACCGCCAAGCGTACGCGGGGATCCAGCGAGGATACTTCCTGCCATCCCATGAGTCCGCCGCGTGATTTTGAGATCGCATCGGTACTAAACATCCGCACAGCGCGGGTAAAATCCCCTGTTTCACGGACGGCCGCTCTGATGGAGTCGAGGGTGGCGCGCGCGCGGACAAACAGATCTTCCGGCGGGGTGACCGGGACGAAAATCTGTTTCACATGCACCATCATATCCTTTTTTGCAATAACGGAAACGATGTGAAAACCGAGGCGTGTTTCGAAGACGTCGCTAATCTGTCCCGGCGCCATCGAAAACACTTTTTCTTCAAAGGCGAGTTCGTTGAGGGTCCCTTTGGCAATGAAACCGAGATCGCCACCCTGCGCTGCGTTGGGGCCGGAGGAATAGAGTTTTGCCGCCTCCGAAAAATCTTCGCCGTTGTCGATGCGCTCCTTGATTGCCTTGATCTTTGTATACGCCTCCTGGCGGATATTCTCGGGCGCGGCGATGCGGATGCTGATCACCGAGAGAAGAACGCTTTTTCCTGCGGGGGGAAGGCTGTCCTTATATTCCGCGAAGAAACGTTCGACGTCGCTGCGGCTGACGCCGCCCGGGGAAATATATTGCTGCTGCACTTTCTGCTTGAGCAGTTCCTGCCGGATCTGTTTTCGCACCTCTGTTTTAAATTTTGACAGCGAAATACCCTGTTGGGCCTGAAGAACGGCCTCAAAATCTTCAAGCGAAAGACTGTTTTGGCGCAGAATCATTTGAATACGGCTGTTTAATTCCGCGTCAATTTCATTCTCAGTGATAACAATGTTGGTGTCTCTGGCCGCATTCACGAGAAGCACTTTGCCCTCGATGAGTTCATCGAGCGCCTGGCGCCTCAGCATGGAGCGTGAAAGGGAATCGCCGGAAGAATCGGCGACGCCGCCGGTCTTCAGCAGAATATATGCGTCAAGCTCCGAAGCAAGGATGACCGAATCGCCGACGAACGCGACAATACCGTCAAGTCTCTGCAGCGCCTGAACGGCTGCGCATCCCATCAGTAAAAAAAAGCAAACGTGAATAGGTTTTTTCATGTGAAAAGATGCCGGGCCGGCGAATAAACGCATGGACAACCGTTGTGCTATCCTTTGCTTTGTATGCCGGCAGATATGCCGTCGGCGCCGGGGATGAGATCAAAATGAAGCTCGTAATCCATTTTGAGCCGTAAGCCCGAAAGCAGCTCATCCATGGAACGTTTCTGGACATCTGTTGACAGCGAGCTTATAATTTCCTCCCGGACCTCCTCCAGCGAACACGTCGAACCCGCCGGCTGCTTATCAAGAATGCGAACGATGTGAAACGCGCCGTCAGCCTCCACCGGCGCCGTGGTTCCGTTTATCTTTATTGTCGGGATAAGAGCAGCGAGATTTTTCGGAAGCGAACTCACGGGAACATAGGGAATTGTGCGGGGATCCTGCACCGGCGCCGTGGAATATTTCACCGCAAGATCGAGAAAATTTTCGGCGGTAATCAACCGGTGAACCTCCCAGGCGGTTTTCTGATCGCCGACAACGATTTCCTGATATTTAATGACATCGGATCCGCGTACAAATTCATTTTTATGCTCTTCGTAGTACGCGCGCACCGCATCGTCGGAAATCGGATTCTTACTCGCCGTGACGGCATTTCGGCTGATCATTTCCGCGCTGAGCAGATCCTTTTTCATTTGTGTAAGCCGCGAGCGGATTTCCGGCTCCTTATGCACATTCAGCCGAAGAGCTTCCTGGTAGAGAAGTTCGGTATCTATCCAGAGTTTTACATAATTGATTTTCTGTTCGCGAGTAATGCGGTCGCTGTATTCCGGAGGAATGCGCTCATAGAGGTCATCAAGCGTCAAAATCGCCCGGCCCACGCGGGCGATAACCGGACTGTCGGTGCGCTTATGGCAGGTATACGCAAGTATTGCGAGAGAACTCAACGCAATACACACGCGCACAAAGCGTGAGGATACAGCATTCCTCTTCTTAAGAGTCATATTAGGTTTTGAACCGGTTTATGAAACGCCTAAGCAAAAGATTGTAGTAAATAAAGATACATAATGGACGATAAAAATGCCACGGAAGAAATAAACATTCAATCTCAGGCCGGAGACTTTGATTGCGATATATGAACCGACTCAAGAATGCTGTAGACCTCCATTGCCCGTTCCAACACAGAGGATTGGCGCAACGGCGTCTTGCATACAACGGGCGTACCGTATACTACCTCGAACCTGCGTTCTGTCCCACTGATTAATCTGCGGACATTTTCAGACACGATTGCATCCGCACCATCAAAAGCCATTTCCAATACGCCGTCAGAGCCAAAGCCTATTCTGCAAGCCCCCAGAGAAGAGGCTAAAATCTTGACGCGTATCAGCAATAGCAGAGACGACGCCTGTGGGGGTAATGGACCGAATCGGTCGAGAAGCTCGGATTCGATGCCGGATACCGAATCAATAGAAGTTGAGGAAGCAAGGTGCTGGTAAACGGAAACACGGCTCGTCGGGTCGGGAATATATTCCGGCGGCAGAAAAGCTTCGAGAGGGATGTCGACCTTGATTTCGGGCGCCTGCGCGGCCGGCTTTTCGCCCTTGATTTCATCGACAGCTTCCTTCAGCAGGCGGCAATAGAGCTCGAAGCCGACAGCGGCGATAAAGCCATGCTGACGAAGGCCGAGAATATTGCCGGCGCCGCGGATTTCCAGATCGCGCATGGCTATCTGGAAACCTGAGCCAAGTTCTGTATATTGTTCCAGAGCGCGAAGCCTTTTCAACGACTCGTCATGCACCTCTTTGAAGGGAGGAGTGAGAAGATATGCAAACGCCTGCTCCGACGAGCGTCCGACGCGGCCGCGGAGCTGGTAGAGCTGCGACAGGCCCATGGCATCGGCATGGAGCACCACGATGGTGTTCACATTTGGAATATCAAGGCCGTTTTCGATAATGACCGTGGAGACAAGAACATCGAGTGTTCCCGCCACAAACGCTTTCATGATGGCCGCCAGCTCTTTCTCCTCCATCTGGCCGTGCGCGACAGCGACCCTGGCACGGGGCACAAGCTGCTCGATTTTATCCCGTATCGAATAAAGGTTCGCAATGCGGTTATCGACGACGTACACCTGTCCGCCGCGCTCGAGTTCGTTTTCAAGAGCGTCTTTCAATACCTGATCATGAAACTCCATGACGCGCGTATCAATCGGCAGGCGGTTTGCCGGCGGGGTGTTGATAATCGACAGATCACGCGCGCCGATAAGCGAAAGATGAAGGGTACGCGGAATCGGCGTCGCGGTCATCGACAGAACGTCGACCGTATACCGGTAATGCTTGAGCTTTTCCTTGTGCCGCACGCCGAACCGCTGTTCTTCATCGATAATAAGAAGGCCGAGGTTTTTAAAGGCGACGTCGTTTGACAGAAGGCGGTGGGTGCCGATCACGATATCAATGTCGCCGCTTTTCAACCGGGCGACCGTATCGCGCTGTTCCTTGCTGCCGAGAAACCTGCTGAGCATGGTGATGGCGATCGGAAACGCAGCCATGCGCTCGCGAAAAGTTGCGTAATGCTGGGCGACAAGGATTGTTGTGGGGGCCAGCACGGCGACTTGATACCCGTCGCTGACCGCTTTGAATGCCGCGCGCATTGCCACTTCAGTCTTGCCGAACCCGACATCGCCGCAGATAAGCCTATCCATGGGTTTCCTGGCTTCCATGTCCCGCTTCACATCAGCAATGGCGCTGCGCTGATCGGGTGTCTCTTCGTATAAAAATGCGTCCTCGAATTCCTTCTGCCATAGTGAGTCGGCTGAGAATTGTATCCCGTCGAGGTATTGACGCTTCCCATACAGCTCGATAAGCTCCCGCGCCATTTCCTTCAATTCGCCGCGCGTGCGCCGTTTCAGCTTTTCCCATGACTGGGTACCGAGCTTGGAGAGCGTGGGAGCGGAAGATTCCTTGCCGATATACTTCTGGACCTTGTGGAAATCCTCTACCGGCACATACAGCTTGGCCGCATCCTGGTATTGAACGACCATGCAATCCCGCTGCACGTCACATGCTTTTATTCGTTCGATGCCGTTAAACCGGCCAATGCCATGATCGATATGCACCACGTAATCGCCCGGCGAAAGCGTGTCAAATCCGCTGATGGGGACGCCGGTCTTGAATTTCTTTGATGGCGGATGATGATGCGGCCGGTTGAATATCTGGTTCTCGGCGTAGACAACGCGGTGTGCCAGCCTGTCGATGAAGCCGCGATCGATATATGCCAGCGAAACAATCACAAACGGGCAGGATTCGGACACAATCTCTCGGATCCGCTCTGCGTGGCCGATATTTTCGCAAAGAATATGAACATCGTATCCCTGGGAATTTCGCGCCTGAAGATCGGAGAAAAGCGGATCGAGCGATGCGGGGAAAGACGGTTGTTCCTGCGTTTCGCAATGATAGGCGGTCATATGCGCGGTATCCGCGCCGGTTGTATTGATAAAAATCCTTGGAAAAGAAGACAGCGCATGCATGATTGAATCGGGGTCATGCAAAAGGGCTGCCGGCGGTGATACAAGGGGGCGCAGCGGATCAGCAACGCGATCCCGGTGTCGGGAATAGAGATCGATATGTTCCGCAAGCCGCTGATGCGGCGCTATGGTATCCATCCAGACGACACACGTTTCCCTGGGAAGAAAATCGAGAATCGATGCCGCAGGCTGCTCAAACCAGTGAAGGAACCACTCGATGCCGTCGTAATCCGCCAGTGTCTTCCATGCGTGTTCAAGACTGCGCACCCCCTGCTCATCAATACGCTGCGCCCGGCAGAAGGCGCGCATTGAGTTCAGGGCGGTGGAAATCTGGGAATCTGAAAAATGGAACTCCGACATGGGGTAGAGTTCAACGCTGTTGCGGCGGGCAATGGATTTCTGTGAGAACACGTCAAACAAACGGATTGACTCCAGCGTGTCGCCGAAAAAATCTAACCGGACAGGATGTTCCGTCATGAACGGATAGATATCAAAGATATTTCCCCGTATGGCGAACGTCCCGATAGTATCCGCCATCGTTTCTCTCTTGAACCCGTTATCGCTCAGCCATGCGGCAAGCTCTGTCTGTGATAGTATGTCGCCGACATGCAGACGGATAATCCGGTTAAAAAGCGCTTTTTGAGGCGGGATCTTCTGCAGGAGCGCAATGGACGGGGCAACGAAGATGCGTTTTTCTCCGGACATGAGCTGCGACAATGCTTTGAACCGCGCTTCAATCGTCGGACCAAAAGGCGATTTCTGGTTGTAAGGTATGGCGTCGCGGGACGGGAACACGGAGGAACAGTCCTGCCCCAGAATGGATGCGCATTCACGGGCAATGCTTTCGCAGCGCTTGCCGCTTTCGGCAAGCACAAACACCGGAGCGTCATAAAAATCAAAAAGCTGCGAAACAAGAAATGATGGGCTACTGCCTGCCAATCCGTCAAATAGTGCAACCGCCGGCCGTGTTTCACGCCATTCATCAAGAGCGGGGAACATTCTTTGAGGCCGGATTTCAGAAAAATGTTTCATTTTTCTGTTGTGCGTGAACGAAAAGGGAAGGAAGGGAAAGTGAGCCAGGAGAGATTCGAACTCTCGACTCTCGCCTTAAAAGAGCGATACTCTACCGCTGAGTTACTGGCCCATGATGCGGGAAAAACCGGTAGGGAAAAATATATTCGCTCTTCAAAACAGTCAATTTTACAGAATACTAAGCCGGCTGAGCCGGAAACACCCCGAACAATCATGTATGTCGCTCGCTCGGTTGCCTTTGTATCTGCGTTCATCTGTGTCATCTGCGGATACTTTTGTATTCATCCGCAGATGTGCGCAGATGCAGAACATACCCACGGAACACACGGAAGACACCGAACAACAG
>Ga0129299_1002925_pt1 | contig 11242 bp, 7 predicted proteins | sample ConPoolayeCmetaG_FD_94477 | JGI IMG/M metagenome (GOLD analysis project Ga0129299, IMG submission 94477) | Hot spring microbial mat communities from California, USA to study Microbial Dark Matter (Phase II) - Cone Pool mat layer C metaG ... | reverse complement strand
CTTGATGCCCAGACTGATATGTTTATGCGAGATGTAACATTAAGCGAAAATTTAGTGCCTCTTCAGTATTTAAATAATTATTATGCCTATCGTGGAGGACAGTCTTTCCTTTGGTATATTGCTGATAAATACGGTGAACAGCGTGTTGGGGATTTTATAAACAGACTATATATTAGCGGTGATATAAGAAGCACATTTCAAAGTACTTTTAATATGAGTATTGATGATTTTTCTGAGCAGTGGCAAAAAGACTTAAAAAAATATTATTTTCCTGATATTGATAAATTCGAGCATCCAGAGGATTTTGCAATAAGAATCACCAATCACAAAAAAGAGAATAATTTCTATAATTCTTCTCCTGCTGTTTCTCCATCGGGCACAAAGCTTGCTTTTATCTCAGACCGAGATGGCTTATATGGTGTTTTCATTCTGGATTTAACAAAAAAAGAAGAACCAAGAAAATTAGTCAGCAGTCTAAGGCGAACTGATTTTGAAGAATTGAATATCTTGACCCCCGGAATCTCATGGAATCCTGACGGTACGAAGCTTGCCATTTCAGCCAAAGCTGGAAATGAAGATGCTATTTTTATTGTTGACGTGGAATCTGGAAACTATGAAAGGATTTTGCTTGGTTTTTCTTCAATCTCTTCGGTGAACTGGTCTCCTGATGGTCGTTTACTTGCTTTCATTGCCACAAACGGAATTGCAAGTGATATCTACATATATAACTTAACAACAAAAAAGACAGATAACCTTACAAATGATATTTTCTCTGATTTTCTGCCTGTTTGGGAAAAAAATTCTAAACTGATCTATTTCATTTCGGACAGGGAAAATAATCTCAATACTTCCCCTAATCCTTATGATTTCAAAATGTGGAAGCACAATTTCGATTCCCGGGATATATACTCTTATAACTTAGAGACAAGGAAAATTGACAGAATTACTTTTGACCCTGAAAACAAGAAGACTTCATTAGTCATTTCCCCAGATGGTAAAAAGATACTCTATGTTTCAGAGCTGAATGGCATTGGAAATATTTATGAACTTGATTTAAGCACAGGAATAAGTAAACCAAAAACCAATTCTCTGAATGGTATTACACAATTATCGCTCTCTGCAACAGGTAACGATCTTTTCTTTTCTTCGCTTACAAATGGCGGATATGACATTTTTCAGATAAAAAATCCTTTAAACAGGAAATTTGATTTGGATACATTGCCTTTAACAAAATTAAAGTTTTCAGAACTTCAGCGAAAATCATTGATTTCAAGTTTAAATGACAAACAAAACGATTCATTATCTAACAAAAAAAATGATGATGAACTTATCGGATATGGAAATTTTGATATTGAGTTTAATCGCCAGCAATTTGTGAAACCAAATCCAGATGTCAATGAAAAAATAACTGATTCGAAAACTGCTATTTCAGGTCTGATAAACGATGATCAGGAATTTCAGGTCTTTGATTATAAAATAAAATTCACCCCTGATGTTATCGTTGGGAATCCGGGTTTCAGCACATTATATGGTTATCAGGGAGTTGCTCAAATTTTATTCAGCGATGTTCTGGGTAACCATCAGATATATCTCGAGGCAAATTTATGGGTTGACCTGAAAAACAGCAACCTACTTGCAACTTATGCATATATGCCTGAAGTTATTGATTACTACATAACGGGCTATCATTCTTCTATTCTCTCCTTCGGGTATAATTTCAATTATATTTATAGATTCAGAAATTATGGTATCAGACTTGATGCTCAATATCCCTTTAGTCTTTTCGATAGAATTGAATGGGGATTGGATTGGATTAATTTGTCAAAGGAAAACGTAACCGACCAATCTCTTCCTGATCTCAACAGAATGTTATTTATGCCAAAAGCAAGATATGTTTATGATGATGTGCTTTTTGGATATATGTCTCCCTATCAGGGATCCCGCTTTTATTTTGGTTTTCAGGGAACACCAAGATTTTCTGACAACGGAATAGGATTTATGACCATCTCCGGGGATTTCAGAAACTATATACCCCTATTTGATTATATGACAATTGCAACAAGATTCGCAGGAGGTGTAAGCCTTGGACCAAACCCACAGAAATTCTATCTGGGCGGAACGGACAATTGGATTAACAGGTCGTTTTCCAATAATAGTTTACCGTTCGACAAGCCTGAGGACTTTTTGAACGAATTTGTGATGCCATTAAGGGGATTTGATGTCAATTCTATTAACGGGGATAAATATTTTCTAACTAACGTAGAGCTTCGATTTCCTTTGTTTCAGGCATTGCTTGCCGGACCTATTCCAATTCTTTTCCGAAATATCATGGGTGCCTTTTTCTTTGATATGGGTGGGGCATGGTATGGCGATTTATCTGCTTTTAAATCAACTACCACAGATTCTCAAGGAAACCCTATTCCAAATAACCTGTTGATATCTGCTGGAATTGGAGTAAGGACTTTCCTACTTGGTTTACCAGTAAAATTCGATATTTCATGGCGAAATGAATACTACAGCTGGTCGCAGCCGCAATATTGGTTTTCTCTTGGATATGATTGGTAATAATTTGTAATTTTTCTAATCTTCAAGTGTGGAAATATCGCCGATTGGTTGTCCGAGTTCACGGGCTTTTAATACCCTTCTCATAATTTTTCCACTTCTTGTCTTGTATAAAGTGTCAACGAATTCAATTTCGTCAGGGACGGCAAGACTTCCCAATTCTTTTCGGACTTGAAATTTGATTTCCCGCTTCAAATCTTCTGAAGGCTCAGCCTCTTTTTTCAAAATTACAAAGGCTTTAATGCTTTCTCCTTTTATTTCGTGAGGCTTTCCAATAACAGCAGCCTCGGCAACAGCTTTGTGTGATACAATAGCACTTTCAACTTCGGCAGTTCCTATCCTGTGTCCTGAAACGCTCAGGACATCATCGGCTCTGCCAAGAATCATGATGTAGCCATCTTCATCTTTGGCTGCAAGGTCCCCAGCAAAATAAAAATTTCCGATTTCTGACCAGTATTGATTAAATCTTTCTTCGTCTCCCCAGCAGTTTCTCAATGCAGATATCCATGGTTTCTGGATTACAAGGTAACCAACTGTGTTCGGGGGGAGAATTTCACCTTTTTTGTTAACAACTTCAGCCTTAACACCAAAAAAGGGCAAACCTGCTTTCCCCGGTTTCTGGGGTAGAGAGGGTAAAGTTGCTATCATATGTCCACCGGTTTCGGTTTGCCACCATGTATCAACTATAACACATCGTCTTCTACCAATATTCTCATAATACCAGAGCCATGCTTCGGGGTTAATCGGTTCACCTACTGTTCCAAGAATTTTAAGCGATGATAAATCATATTTTTGAACCCAACTTACTCCGTGCTTCATAAACATTCTGATTGCAGTTGGAGATGTGTAAAATATGTTTATCCTGTATTTATCAATAATTTTCCACCACCTTCCCGGATCGGGATAGTCAGGGGCTCCTTCAACCATTAATATCGTTGCTCCTACAGAAAGAGGACCATAGATTACATAACTATGACCCGTTATCCAGCCGATATCTGCTGTGCACCAGAAAACGTCATCTTCATTTATGTTGAATATATACTTGCTTGTGATATGAGTCTGCAGGTTATATCCTGCACAAGAATGTAAAACACCCTTTGGTTTTCCTGTTGTGCCTGACGTGTATAGTATAAAAAGGGGGTCTTCAGAGTCCATCCATTCTGGTTCGTGAGTTGGAGACTGACTTTCCATTAGTTTATGAAAATCTATTTCATTCTCAAGATATTCATAATAGTCGCCTTCTCTTTGGGCAACAATGATTTTTATGTCTTTCGGAATATCCTCGACAGCTTCATCTACTATTGATTTCAAAAATATCTTTTTTCCACGTCTTTTTGTCCAAGAAGAAGTAATGACAACCTTTGAATTAGCATCCTGAATGCGGATTTTTAGTGCTTGAGGACTAAAACCTCCAAAAACCACTGAATGTATTGCTCCAATTCTCGCACAGGCAAGAACTGCAATTACCTGCTCTATCATCATCGGCATATTGATTGTAACGGTATCACCTTTACCAACTCCAAGAGATTTCAAACCGTTTGCAAATCTGCATACAGCTTCGTGCAGTTCACCGTATGTTATTTTAGATTCCTGATTGTCTTCGTTTGTGTAAATAAAAGCGACTTTATTTCTCTTTCCGTTTTTGATGTGCCTGTCGAGACAATTGTAGGTTATGTTCATTTTGCCACCAATAAACCATTGGTATTTTGGATGTTTCCACTCCATAACCTTTTCAAATTTGCTAAACCAGAATAATTCATTTTCGGCAATTTTTCCCCAGAAATCCTCTGGATTTTCAATTGATTCCTTGTATAATCGTTCGTAATCGCTCTTTTTCAAATAAAGATAATTCTGTATTTCCTGCGAGGGTTCATATACCTCATTTAGCTTTAATAGTATTTCATTTTCCATTTTAAAAAAAGATAGTAAAACAAAATTTAAATTAATAAAAATTCATTATTTATCATAATTAAAAGAAATATTAGTTGATTAAAATTTATAACTTTATAATCAGTCAAAAATAATTTTATTGATTTATTTCCTATTTTTGTTTTTTTTAACAAGTTGAATTATTTATGAGTAATGTTTTTGAGTTTAATGGTTATATTCCTGTTATTGACAGCTCTGCTTTTATTCATCCAACTGCCTCCATAATCGGAAATGTAGTAATTGGTAAAAATGTATTTATTGGTCCGGGAGCATCTCTTCGTGGTGATATCGGTGAGATAATAATTGAAGATAACTGTAACGTTCAGGATAATTGCACAATTCATATGTTTCCGGGAGCATCAGTCATATTGAAGGAATATGCTCACATAGGGCATAATGCGGTTATACATGGTGCCTATGTTGGATATAATGTTCTGGTAGGTATGAGTTCTGTTGTTATGGATAATTCCAAAATTGGAGACCATTCAATTGTAGGTGCTTTGACATTTGTGCCTGAGAATATGGAAATACCCGAAAGAAAAATCGTCGTTGGAAATCCTGCAAGAATAATAAAGGATGTTCCCGAAAAAATGAGTGATTGGAAAAAACTCGGGACTGAGGTTTACATTCACATTGCTAAAGATGCTTTATTTACTTTAAAGGAATGTGAACCTTTGTTTGCAGTTCCAAAAAATAGAAAAATACAGCCATCAACATTAAAAACATGGAAAGAATTCAAAGAAGAATAATATTGAAAATAATAAGGAACCAAATATGAAAATAAAAAGCTATGCCTATGGTCAATGGCTTGAAGGCGAAGGATCCGGTCAGGAAGTATTAAATGCAATAACCGGTGAAATAATCGGTGAAGTTACTTCTAAAGGCCTTGATTTTGCCGCTATGCTTGATTACGCCCGAAGAACTGGTGGACCAAAGCTTAGAAAAATGACTTTTCACGAAAGGGCAAGGATGTTAAAATCGCTTGCATCTTATCTTATGAGCAAGAAAGAAATTTTTTACCCATTATCTTACGCAACTGGTGCAACAAAAACAGATAGCTGGATTGATATCGAAGGCGGTATTGGAACATTATTCACCTATGCAAGCAAAGGCAGGAGGGAGCTTCCAGATTTGCCATATTACATTGATGGAAATTACGAAAATCTTTCAAAAAACGGAACATTTATAGGTCAGCATATTGCAGTCCCGCTCGAAGGGGTGGCAATTCATATCAACGCTTTCAATTTCCCTTGCTGGGGAATGCTCGAAAAGCTTTCACCTACTTTATTAGCTGGCGTTCCGGCAATCATTAAGCCTGCTTCAATAACCTGTTATTTAACAGAATTAATGGTCAGAGAGATAATTGCTTCCGGGATCTTACCCGAAGGGGCTCTTCAACTTGTCTGTGGTAGTGTAGGGGATATGCTTAACCATACTGAATGTCAGGATGTTGTTACTTTTACAGGCTCCGCAACGACGGGGAAAAAATTGAAACAAACTCCTGCTTTTCTGGAGAACTCAGTCAGATTCAATATGGAAGCTGATTCTCTCAATTTTTCTATTCTGGCGCCTGATGTTACTCCTGATATGCCAGAGTTTGATTACTTTATTAAAGAAGTCGTCAGGGAAATTACTGTTAAAGCTGGACAGAAATGCACTGCAATTCGTAGAACTATCGTCCCGGAAAACATTATTGAAGCTGTTGCTTACGCTCTTAAGGATAGACTTTCGAAAACTAAAATCGGTAATCCACTCTCCGAAGGTGTAAAAATGGGTGCCTTAGCCGGCAAACCACAGGTTGAAGAAGTCAGCGAAAGAGTAAAGGAACTAAAACAAGGGTGTGAATTGATTTATGGGAATTTTGATGAAATTAACATTATTGATGCTGATAAATCTCTTGGAGCTTTCTTTCCTCCAACTCTGCTTTATTGTGACTCACCTTTTACTAAAACACAGGCTCATAATATTGAGGCTTTTGGTCCTGTTACTACTTTGATGCCCTATAAAAGTATTGATGACGCAATCGAACTTGCCAAGCTTGGAAAAGGCAGTTTGGTTGGCTCAATTTTTACTAATAATGACAGTTATGCCAAAAATCTGATACTCGGCACTGCAAGTTATCATGGCAGAATTATGGTTATTAACAGAGATTCTGCTATTGAATCCACCGGGCACGGCTCTCCTTTGCCACATCTTGTTCATGGAGGTCCAGGACGTGCTGGTGGGGGGGAAGAACTTGGGGGTATCCGGGGTGTCCTGCATTTCATGCAAAGAACTGCAATTCAGGGCTCGCCTACTACTCTATCCCATCTTATTGAATCTTATTTGCCCGGTTCCAAACAAACCCATGATGTTATTCATCCATTTCACAAGTATTTCGACGATTTACTAATTGGTGAAACACTTATTTCGCATAAACGAACCATCACCGAGACAGATATTGTTAATTTTACGGGTATCAGCTGGGACAATTTTTATGCCCATACTGATGTAACTTCTCTCGACGGAACAATTTTCGAACAAAGAGTAGCACACGGTTATTTCATCATTTCAGCAGCTGCGGGTTTGTTTGTTGGACAGGGAAAATGCCCCGTTTTGGCTAATTATGGTATAGATGAATTACGCTTTACAAAGCCTGTTTACGCTGGAGACACGATTTATGTCAAGCTTACTGTAAAAGAAAAAACTGTTAAAGAAACAAAAGAAAATGAACAGCCTCAAGGTGTTGTCAAATGGTATGTCGAAGTATTTAATCAACGGGATGAAACAGTAGCTATTTTAACAATTTTAACTTTAGTTGCAAGAAAAATTAAATAATTTTTAAAAAAAGGTTATTGAAAAATGGAAGAAAAAGGAAAAATTGATTTGAATATTAAAGATGGAATTGCTGTTATTACTTTCTCTCACCCAAAAAGCAATTCCCTGCCGGGCGAACTCTTGAGGAATTTAGCGAAAACTATAGAAGAAGCCGGCAATAACTATTCTGCGAAAGTAATTTTACTGCAAAGCGAAGGTCAAAAGGCTTTTTGTGCCGGTGCTTCTTTTGATGAGCTTATCTCAATAAAGACATTCGAGGAAGGAAAGAAATTTTTTATGGGTTTCGGGCTTGTTATTAATGCAATGAGGAAATGCCCTAAAATCATCATTGGAAAAATTCAGGGAAAAGCTGTGGGGGGTGGTGTTGGTTTAGCTTCTGCTGTGGATTATGCCTTTGCTCATAAATCAGCATCTGTCAAGCTTAGTGAATTTGCTCTAGGTATAGGTCCTTTCGTTGTTGGACCGGCTGTTCAGAGAAAAATCGGATTATCTGCCTTTTCACAAATGTCAATTGATTCTGACTGGTATGATTCAGATTGGGCTCTATCTAAAGGATTATTCAATAAAGTTTTCGACACCAAAGAAGAATTAAATGGTGAAGCTCAAGCTTTTGCGGAAAAGTTAGCGGAATTAAGTCCCGAAGCTGCTTTTGAAATGAAAAGAATTTTCTGGCAGGGTTGTGAAGATTGGGACCTGATGCTCGAAAAAAGAGCTGAAATAAGCGGCAGGCTTGTTCTGTCTAATTATACAAGAAACTACATTAATCAATTCAAGAAAGATTAGCAGAATTAGTTTTTTGTTATATCTAATTTAGTATTAAATCCATTGAGCAAATCTGGTCTCAATGTCAGCCATCCCTTTACTATATTCTTGAATATAGGAGCGGCAGTTGCTCCACCATAATAATTACCAGTTGGTTTGTCAAGGAGAATAAGAATTGCGATTTTGGGAGATTCTGCTGGGAAAAAACCGACAAAAGAAGCTGTATAATCTGTCTTAGAATAAGCCCCTTCGATAAATTGCTGAGATGTCCCTGTCTTTCCAGCAATACTTAAGCCGGAAATTTGTGCATATTTCCCTGTTCCATTTTCTACTACTCCAACCAATAAGTCTTTCAGTATCTCTGATGTTTTTTTGGAGATAACCTGCCGTATTTTCTGCGGTTTGCCTTCGTAAATCAAATCACCTGTGTTATTTCTTATACTTTTGATAACATAGGGTTTCATCATTATTCCAGAATTTGCAATAGTAGAATAAGATATTAATAATTGAAGAGGGGTTACAGAAATTCCATATCCAAAACCTGCAAATTTCTTACTGATGGAGTTAAACTCATTCATTTTTTTGATTAATCCTTCGGATTCTCCATAACTATCGAAATCAAGATTATGCCCGAAACCAAAATCTCTTATGTATTTATAGAACTTTGCATCAGGTATAGAGGAAGCAAGGTTTGCAAAAACGATATTGCTCGAATATCTGAAAGCTTCTGAAAAAGTTGTTTTGTCGAAAGGATGTGTGTCAGCAATTTTTATATCATTATTAACTAAAAGTCCATTATAACCATTAACAATGCTCTCTGGTGCAATCAGTCCCTCTTCAATAGCGGCTGCTGCAGTAACAATTTTAAAAGTGCTGCCGGGTTCATATATATCTGTTATGGCTTTATTCCTTAAGTCTGCAGAATTATTGATGCTCGTATTTGGATTAACAGAAGGATAGGATGACATAGCCAGAATTTCCCCTGTTTCAGGTACAATTGCTATTGCAACAGCACCACTTGAACCGGTTTTGGTAGCTCCATTAATTAGTTCAGTTTCCATAATTTTTTGTAGCTCTATGTCAATTGTCAATTCGATTGAACACCCATGCTTAGCGGATTCGACAGGAAGGTTAGCTATCGGTCTAAGCCTTCCAATTGCATCTCTGAGGACTGTCATATATCCCGGAGTGCCTTTTAAAAGAGAATCGAGCGATAACTCCAAACCCGCTACACCTCTGGAGTCAACATCAGTGCAGCCCAACAATTGAGCAGCTATTTCATTATATACGTATGTTCTTTTTGGTTCAATTATTTTTATGAGTCCTTCGATTTTAAGGTTTGTAAATTTTGAGGAAGAAGAATCATCTAATCCACGAACAAGCCAAACAAATGATTTTTTTGTTGTTGTTATCTTTTTGATCAGCTTTTGATAGATCTCCCCTTGAGTTGAATCAACCAGAGAAGCAATGTATTTAATGGTCTCTAAATCTTTTAAAACCGTTGGGTCAACAGCAAAAGAATAACTTATTATGTTTGTTGCAAGAATTTTGCCCTCCCTGTCATAAATATTTCCTCTTTCAGGTCTAAGGAAGATTCTGCTTTCATGTTGATTTCGTGCTATTTTCCTGTATTCTTCTGCTTCAATAAATTGAATTATGAATAATTTTATTAAAATAATAAAGATACAAATCGAGAAAGATACAAACACAATGATTAATTTCCATTTCTTCCTGAAACTTATTTGATTAGATTCTTCAATTTTCATAAAGCTTTAACCAATGAATTTTAATAGAGTTGAAAGATAGTTAATAGCTGTAAATAAAATTATTATTAACAAAATACCTTTGATAATTTTAGCCGGTAAAAATTTCTGTAATCTGGCACCAGCATACATCCCCAAAAATCCCCCTATACCAAATAAAATACCAAGAACCCAGTCAGGTGCAACATTTATATTTGGAAACTGCAAAGATAGTAACTCATAAGTAATAACCCCAAAAATCGAAGTTACAAATGTCCCCATAAGAGAAGCTCCTGCAATAGTATATACAGGTAATCCAAAGAAAGCTACATAAATAGGTACTATTATGGCACCCCCTCCGATGCCATATATCCCACCGACTATTCCAACAATCATACTAATAATAAATATTACTAATACCGAAACAGAAAACTTTTCTTCAACAAACTCATATTCCAATATTTTTAAATTGAATTTCAGGACATTGATTTTAGGCAAATCGCTTGTATTCTTCTTCGATATTTGATTGTTTTTTATATATTCATTGAATTTAATTTCAGCATTTGATGTATTTTTTTTTATTGGTTTAATTATTTCAAAAAGAAGTCTGATACCAATGTAAAATAGGACAAAAGAAGCAAATACCTTGAAAGCATCTGGTTCAGGCAGCCATAAAATTCTGATATAGGCTCCTGCAACAACGCCCGGTAATGTCCCGACTGCTACTATTAATGCTAACTGCCAAAGCATTCTGCCTTCTTTGATATACCTGATTAATCCCCCGGGAATCCCGAAAATATTATAAAGTTGATTGGTTGCACTTACTGCTGGACTTGTAAAATTCAAGACACTAAACTGAAACGGAAGTAATATAAATGCTCCTGAAATCCCTGCTGTCGAAGCAAATATTGAAACAAAGAAGGAAACCAAAGGGGGTAACCACCACATATCCAACGGTAATATTGAAATATCCGGAATCATTTGATTGCTGTGTCTTTCTTATTTATTATTACGGGTGTTTTTTCGCTTCTTGTCAAGCCAAGTTTTTCTTCGGCAATTTTTGATATTCTTTCCAATGATGTTAGCTTATTTATTTCCATCCTCAATAGGGTATTCTCATCTCGGATTTTTTGGTTTTCTTTGCTTATTGAATGGATTTCTCTCATGAGGCTGTTAATTTTGAAAACATTATCAATATAAAAAATGGTAAGAATGGACGAAATAATAATTATTAGTAAAGTAAACATCCTTTTGGATGCACTACTTCCTGATGAAGTATTATTATTCTTTTCATCAATCAATGATTTCATTCCCCCCCAAATCAATTAATCAAAAATACGAAGAAAGTATTTTTGAAACAAATTTCAAATCATTTTTGATGAAGAGAAAATCAGCTTTTAAATATATTTAATCAATAAGTTAATATTATT
>Ga0129299_1002924_pt1 | contig 11243 bp, 10 predicted proteins | sample ConPoolayeCmetaG_FD_94477 | JGI IMG/M metagenome (GOLD analysis project Ga0129299, IMG submission 94477) | Hot spring microbial mat communities from California, USA to study Microbial Dark Matter (Phase II) - Cone Pool mat layer C metaG ... | reverse complement strand
ATATTGCAGCTGTCAATACGCTGACAGCATAAGCCGGCATTGGCCGAAGGACCCCAAAAGTCCGTAGGCCAATGCTGGCTGGCGAATAAAAGGCGTGAGACGGACGTCTGCGGCCCTGCTTGCGCGCAACGCGCAGGCAAGGGCGACGCGCCGACGAGCCTTGAAGGGGACCATTCTCGCGCCGCCGGCTGGTCCGTCCGACTCGCGCCTTGGCTGGTTAGCGGCCGGAAAAGTCTCAAACAGAAAGCCCATAATTTTTTCCACTTGAGATGACCTGAGCAGTTACATTTTCGTTTTGCTTGCAGTGCGTTGCCATAGTTGCTATACTCGCTCCTCATGTAAGGCAAATAGCGCCGCAAAGGCAAAGGAGCGCCATATGAAAATGACTTTTCGGGCAGTCGCGATTATGGCGTGGTCAGCATCTCTGACAGCGGCCGAAATCCCCTGGGATGCCAAGATCGAATCGGTCACGGTGTATACCAACGGTTTTGCGCAGGTGATCCGCGCTGCCGAAACTGCCGTGCCTGAGGGAATGATGGTCTTCAAATCCAATCCGCTGCCGCCATCCGCCGACCTCGCGAGCATTTATGTTACTGTGCAAGGCGAAGGCGTAACAGTGCAAAGCGTGGAGGCGCGGTGTGAATTGGTGGCAAATAAAGAACTCGAAGCCAAACTCGCGGCTTTTCGCGAGGAATATCGCAAGCAGGATGAGGCGTTTTTTGGGGCGCAGCAGGAGATCGCCGCTCTCGATGAGCAGATCGCCAGCCGCCGAGAGACGCTGGAGTTGCTGGGGAAAATGAGAGAAAAGACCGTCCAGGCCGCGGATAAGGAGATGGCGGCGCAGAAGGTCGATGCCGAAGCCTGGCAAAAGGCCATCGAGATGGCGCAGGCGCAAGCCGACAAGGCACGAGCCGAGATCAGGCAACTCGCCGCCAAGCGCCGCGAGGCCGAGCGCCGCCTTTGGGAGGAGGAGAAAAAGCTGAACGATGTTTTACGCAAAGCGCCCAAGGGCTGTGACGTCCCTGCGATCTCAGGTTTGCAAATCAACGATGGCCGCCAAACAGAACAGCCGACGTTACTAATCCGCCGCTCTTTGCTGCGCGATCTCGGCTCATCTCAAACCTATCAAACCCGTGTGTATATCACTTTGGCAGCCAAAGCAGCGGTCAGGGCGCGACTGCTTTTGGGCTATAATGTGCGCGGTGCGGATTGGGAGCCGAATTATCGTGTAAATGCTGATCTTGGAGCTAAGACCTCGACTTTGGATATCTTTGGCGTTGTGCGCCAATCATCCGGCGAGGATTGGGAAAATACGCGGATCTATCTCTCCACCGCCAGGCCGGACATCGGTACAGATGTGCCGGTCTTGCTGCCCTGGTATATACGAACCGCCCGCCTGGCTGCGGCGCCGACTGCGCGTCGCAATCTGCCGATCACCGCCGACGACGAAAGCGAAGAGGAGCAGCCGCCGGCTGAAGCAGCGGCGGAAGATGTCCCCATCACCGGCATGGCCACGGTCTTTGCGGCTCAGGGCCGCACCACCATTCCATCGGACAATGAGGCGCACCGCATTCCGATCTCGTCTCTCGTATCTGCGATCGAGACCGAGCACATAGCGATTCCGAAGATATTGCCGCACGCCTTTGTGCAGGCCAAGCTCGCCAACCGCGCCCCCTTTGCCCTCATCCCCGGGGTCATGGAGGTGATGGTGGGAGGAAGTTATGTGGGCCGCGGCATGATGAAGGCCGCGGCGCCGGGCGAGGCGATCAAGCTTTCACTGGGCGTGGACGAGCAGGTGAAGATCCGCCTTTCCCTGGTAGAGGATAAAGGCGAGCGCAAGGTGCGGGGCGGCCGCGCGCAGTCGACCAATGTTTTTGCCATTGCCGCCGCCAATTACAAGGACGAGGAAATAAAACTCACGATCATCGACCAGCTGCCGATCTCGCGCGACAGCCGCATCGTCGTCACCTATGGCCCTGAGGCCAAACGCGCTTTGCGCGGCGCCGAATTTCCCGGGCAGCTTAAATGGGAAATCGCGCTTGCACCGAAAAAGACGCAAACCATCGAGTTCGATTTCACCATCGAATATCCGGAGGAGATGCGGCAGGAGCTGGAGGAATGCAATCGCAGCAATACGGTTGAATACCAAATCGAACAGATGACAGCCAAGGACGCTGCCGCGGCAGTGCAGAGCTACAAAAAAGAGCTTAGGCAAGCGAGGGTAGTGGCGGCAGAGACCAAGTTTTGATCAGCGGCAAGCATAAGGCGCAACTTAATGGCTGTTGGCCGAGAAAAGAGAAAATAGGCGCATGCAAGACGGGCCGTCCGTTTTGGCATGGGTAGCGCTTGGCCAAGGCGCTATTGCTCAGCCCCAGGCGCCTTCAGCTTTGCTTTCCCCGCTGGCTCTGTTTTCCGCACCCGCTGCCTTTGCCGCGTATTTGCTGTGAGCATCGCCTTAAGAAAGGAGAAAAACAGAATGAAGCCTGTTGCTCTGATCACCGGCGCTGGCCGGGGCATTGGTTTTGGCATAGCCGAATGCCTGGCGCGCGAGGGAATGGATATGGCGGTCGCCGATATTCTGCCGGAGGGCGAAGTGGCTGCCAACATGGAAGCGCTCCGCCATCTGGGCGCAGAGGTGCTTTACTGTTGCTGCGACGTGAGCAATCCCGAGGATCGCCGCCGAGCGCTGAGCGACATTCGCCAGCGCTTTGGCCGCCTGCATGTCCTGGTCAACAACGCCGGTGTGGCGCCCAGGGTGCGGGCGGATCTCCTTGAGGCTACCGAGGAAAGTTACGAATGGGTGATGCGCATCAATCTGCAAGGCCCCTATTTTCTCACCCAGGAAGTGGCGCGCTGGATGATAGAGCAAAAAAACGCCGACCGCTCATTCGCAGCCTGCATCGTCAATATATCCTCCATCTCCGCAGAGGTTGCATCGATAACCCGTGGAGAATATTGCATATCCAAGGCCGGGCTGAGCATGGCCACCAAATTATGGGCAGCGCGTCTGGCTGAGCATGAGATACCCGTATATGAGATTCGCCCCGGCATCATCGCGACACCCATGACCGCCGGGGTGCGGGAAAAATACGACAAGTTGCTCGCCGAGGGAATATGCCTCCAACGGCGTTGGGGGCAGCCAGCCGACATCGGCAAAGCTGTGGCCATGCTCTGCCGCGGCGACCTCGCTTATTCGACCGGCCAGGTCATTTATGTGGACGGCGGTTTCAATGTGCGGCGGCTGTAAGGCAAAGAGCAATTTTTTTCCGTGCATTTTTTGCGGTTTTGGCGTCATAATTTCGCATGTCGCGCCGCAGCCAGGCGCGTGGAGGAGAGGAGGACAATCAGATGGCGCGTATCTGCGAAGGAAAGCTCAACGCCAGCGGCAAACGCTTTGCCATTGTCGTCAGCCGTTTCAATAATTTCATCTCCGACCGTCTGCTCGAGGGCGCATTGGATTGCCTGCTCCGCCATGGGGCGTCAGAAAAGGACATCGACGTCATCCGCGTGCCAGGCGCCTTTGAGATTCCGCAGACAGTGAAAAAGGTGGCAGCAGCAAAAAAGCACGATGCGGTCATCACCCTCGGCGCCGTGATCCGCGGAGCCACGCCGCATTTTGAATATATCGCTGCCGAGGCGGCCAAGGGCGTGGCGCAAGCCGCGATGGCGGCCGAGCAGCCGATAGTCTTCGGCGTCCTGACCTGCGATACCATTGAACAGGCGGTGGAGCGCGCCGGCACCAAAGCCGGCAACAAAGGCGCGGATGCGGCGCTTGCCGCCATTGAAATGGCCAATCTCTGGAAAGAGTTAGGTTAGCTCCATGCGCCCGCGCACTCTGGCGCGCCGCCTTGCCCTGCAATATCTCTTCATGGTTGACCTCGCTGGCGAAGCGCGCGCCCAGACGCTCGAAGCTTTTCTCGGCGAGCATTGCGACAATCCCGAGGCGCGCGCTTTTGCCGCTGAGCTGGCGTTAAAAACGCGCGCGCATCTGGCGGAGATCGATATGCTGATTGCCGGTGCCGCGGACAACTGGCATCTGGCGCGCATCGCCGCGGTCGAGCGCAATATCCTCCGCCTGGCCTGCGCTGAATTTAAAAGCCGTACCGCGCCGCCCAAGGTGATCCTGGATGAGGCGGTTGAGCTCGCCAAAATATTCGGCAGCGCGGAATCCGGCGCTTTTGTCAATGGTGTGCTGGACAAAATCCGCAAACTTCATTTTCCTGATGCGACCTGATAAAGCAAAGAGCATATCCGCATGGGCCGCATAATAGATCTTCATACCCATAGTCAATGCTCGGACGGCGCATTGTCGCCAGCCGCGCTGGCCGCTGCAGCCAGCCGCGCGGGATTGCGGGCGATCGCTATTACGGATCACGATACTCTCGATGGCTTAGCGGCAGCGGCAGAGGCCGGCCGCGCTTTGGGGATAGAGGTGGTGCCAGGGGTGGAGATTTCATGCGAGCTTGCGGGCCGCGAAGCGCATATCGTCGGCCTGTTCATCTCTCCGCATGACAAATTGTGCGAGCGCCTGGCGCAACTGCGCCGCAACCGCCAGATCCGCATGGCGCGCATGTTGGAGAAATTGAACTGCCTTGGCATTGATATCGCGCTCTCTGATCTCAAGGTGCAACCAGCATCCTCCTGCGGCCGTCCGCATTTGGCGGAGGCGCTGGTGGCAAAGGGCGCGGCGCGCGACATTGCCGACGCCTTTCAGCGCTTTCTTGGCGATGGCGCGCCTGCCTATGTAGCCAAGCAGCGCCTGGCAGTGGATGAGGCGGTGGTTCTTATCCATGATGCCGGCGGGTTGGCCATACTTGCCCATCCTGGCCCGAATGGCTGGCTCCCGGATCTCCAGGCTTTTATCCCCCTTGGCCTAGATGGCGTGGAGGTGTATTCGCCCAAGCATGGCCGCGAGGCGGTGCGGCGCGCGCAGCAATTTTGCCAGGTCAATGGTTTGGCAGCTTCAGGCGGCAGCGATTTTCATGGCAACGGCGATGCGCTGGGCGTGGAAGGGATGTCCGACGACCTGCTGGAGGAGTTGCGCAGCCGGCTTCAAAGGCTGCGCCGATAATTTAGGGCGCGCTCTTTGGCGGCGCGCGGCATAAAAAATGGATGAAGCGTCGTTCATAAACTGGTTGCGGGGCAGGATTCACTGCGGCGACGAGACTGTGATCGTTGGCGCTGGCAGCGATGATTGCGCCATTCTGCGTGCGCCAGCGGGAAGGATTGCCGTCACCACTGATATGCTGCTTGAGAACACACACTTTACCGCTGACGCTGTGCCTGAGGATGTTGGCTGGAAAGCCATGGCGGTCAATCTCTCTGACCTGGCGGCCAGCGGCTGTGAGCCGCGCTGGGCAGTGGCAGCCGTGGGGTTGCGGCAGGGGCTGCCGTCCGATTATGGCAAGCGGCTGGCAGAGGGCCTTCTCGCCTGCGCTGAGCGCTTTGGCGTTTCCCTTGTAGGCGGCGACACTACCGCTGGCAAAGGCCCCATCAGCATCGCTGTCACGGCGCTGGGTGAGACTTTGCCTGGCGGACCGCTCTTGCGCAGCGGCGCCAGGCCAGGCGACATACTCGCGGTCACGGGCGAGCTAGGCGGATCGCTTTTGGGAAAGCATCTGCGGTTTACCCCCCGCGTGAAGGAAATTCGCGCTCTGCTCGACCTGGCGCCTGTGCATGCCTGCATCGACATCTCCGACGGCCTGGCGCTTGATCTATGTCGCCTCATGTCCGAAAGCGGATGCGGCGCGGTGATCGAAGAGGCCCTGGTGCCGATCGCCGACGACGCCGTGGCCATGGCGCACCGCACAGGCCGCGATCCCCTGGAGCATGCCCTGGCCGATGGCGAGGATTTTGAGCTGCTTTTGGCCATACCGCTGCTTTCCTGGCAGGTGATATCCGCAGCCTGGCCGCTGCCCTCAATCCGCACGCCTTTGCGCTGCCTGGGTAAGGCAACGGTGGACAAGGCAATTCGCCTTCTGCGCCGCGATGGCCGTGAGGAAGTGCTGGCGCCAAAGGGGTATCAGCACCAGTGGTAAAATATCTGTATGAGGTCGATATTGCCAGCGCTGACCTTATGCGCGACTTTGGCCAGCGGGTGGGGCTTTTATGCCAGGGAGGCGAAAATATTTTTCTCAACGGGTGCCTGGGCGCAGGCAAGACATGCCTTGTCCAGGGACTGGCCCGCGGGTTGGGCATATTGACGGCGTCACTGACCAGCCCCACCTTTGTTTTGCATGCGCAGTACAAGGGCAGGCTGGTTTTAAACCACCTCGATTTTTACCGGCTGCTCGACAATCCGGCCAGCAGCGAAACTCTGGCGATCGAGGAGATGCTAAGCGATCCGACCGCGGTTTGCGCTATAGAGTGGCCGGAAGCCTTGCCGGCATTGCGCCAGGCTCCGGCATTGGAGATCGACATTGCAATTCTCTCTGCTGATAGACGGCGGTTGACATTTCAACCTCGCGGGCCGGTCCATGATGAGCTTCTTTGTCGTCTGAGCAAACAAGATGTTGCAAAAAAGAGTAAAGCGCTCTAACAAAACTTCTGAATGCAATGCCAACAGAGGAGAGAGCAGGCAATAATGAAGAACGCTTGACGCATATCGTCACGTCTCTCATAACAAAGCCGCAATCGCCGCTTGATTGAACAGCCAATGGAAGGCTGCTTCACTCGCATGGCGGTATTACTCCAAACGCCTCCGTGTTCGGTGTTATGTTTTGCAATCAATCCGCCTTTCGGCTTCAGCGGTTCCGGCGGAATATATGTGTTTCCATATCCGTCAGATTGAATGCGCACCAAGGCGCGCATGAGCGCCATCAGCTCAACAATGGCTGCTTGGCAAAGGTTTCGTACTCCAAGCCGGCGAAACGGCGCTCAAGCACTGCAAGGCCAGCGACGAGAGCAAAAAGGCATGCGCAGAGATATCCCATGCCGGTATATTGTTCAGGAAGGAAAAAGGAAATGGAGGTAAAAACAGCATTGCAGGCGGCAAAGAGTGCAGCCAGCGCTGCGGTTTCGGCCTGCCAGTCGAAATAAAGGAGTATTACCAGCAACAGAAGAAGCAGCGCTTGCAAAAATGACGCTAGTATGCCGAGGCGCAAAAGCGGAATGATATAGAGCGGTAGATCGGCTGCATGCGCGAGATAAGGAGCTGCCAGCCAGGCGCCAAAGGTCACAAGGCCTTGCAGCTTGAGAAGGCGTGCGGCTGACAGGCGCAGGGCATTTGCCATGTTGCGTTTGACCTGCATGATGGCGCGCAAGTCGCCCCCTTGCCCCACGCTGCCGAAAAAGGCGGCGTAGTGTTTATAGAAGCCGGTTTCTACGCGAATAAGAAAAAGCGCGAGCGCCGGCACCACTGTTAGATATCCCAGAAACATGCAGGTATCGTACTCGGGCGCGATATAGAGCCAGCCGTCGAGGCGATGGCCTCTCGGACCGTGCCAGAAAAGGATTTTGTCAATCCAGATGCCAAGATTATAGAAGAACCCCACTGCCGCCAGATAGGGCGTCTCCCGCCAGCGGTGGAGCACGCCACTGTCCAGGCCGCGGTTGCTTGGGAATTCCACTCGTATTCTCACCCCCAGCAGCGCCACCAGCGCGGCCTGCCCAATGACGAATCCCCACAGCAGGCCTGCCAAGCCATAGATGCACCCGCCGGCTGTGGCCATGCCTACGGAAAGCGCTAATCCGATTAGATAGGCGCAGCCAATGGCAAGGTAATCCTGTGCGGCGGAGAGGAAGACCATGCCCAGCCAGTTGATGGCCACCAGTTGAAATAGCGCAATCGAAGCGAGGGTAGTGGCCATGTTCTTGCCAGAGGTTGCATAAAAAATGCCGGCCAGAAGACCGCTGGCGATGGAGACAAAAATCATCATCCACTGATAACAGGGAGCGATAGACAGCACATCGTTGACATAGAGGCGATCGGCAATATGGCGGGTGGTTGCCATTTGGATCAGACCGGTCAAAATAAGTGTGCCGGCATAGGTGTAGACGACGATGGTGCGGAAGAGCAGCGCCTCTCCTCTGCCGATGTCGCACCCGGCTGCTGCCAGGGAGAGAATGTATATGGCGCAGATGGAAAGGAGCCAAGGTCCGGCGGTGATAAAGGCAGCATAGCCATAGGCAGCAACCAGGCCACGATATGTGCCTGTCCGCAATAGGTGCTGAAGGCGAAAACCTATGCCCGCCACTGTTCGCACTCCTCGGCGTTATAATGAGTCATATCGTAGAGATAGTTTTCATATAAGCCTTGGTACCGCTGCATGACTGCGGTCAAATCATAGAAGCGCAGCACCCGCCGCCGGCCATTGGCGCCAAGGCGCCGACCGAGCTCGGGATGGCGCGCCAACGCCTCGAGTGCAGCGGCGGTTTCGGAGGGCGACGCCACGGCAGTGACTATGCCTCCCGCCCCCAACGCCGCATCCTCGCCTTCGCGTCCCAACAACATTTCGCGGCATGCGCCGACGTCGGTAGCCACCACCGGCAGGCCGGCGGCGCCTGCCTCAAGAATCACGAAAGGCTGGCCTTCGCTGATGCTTGTCAACACCACCGCATCCAGCCGTGGCAGCCATTCGTGCACATCCACCCGGCCATAAAATGTCGTCATTTTATCGATTTCAAGCGTATTGGCCAGGCGTTGACAATCCTCCGCGTAATCCTCCTCTTCGTCGAGAGGGCCGAGAATGGCAGCGTGAAAATCTATCCGGCGGCCGCGCAAAATTGCCAGGGCGCGCAAAAGCGTTTTCACATCCTTGATGGCTGCCACGCGGCCGATAAATCCGATGGAGAGCGGATCGTTGGCGGCGCGTACGCGCGGGGCGATTTTGAGATAGGGACGCGGATCGATGCCGTTGGGGATGATTTCGGTGCGCTCCGGCGGGGCGCCGTCCTTGATCTGCGCTGTGACGTTGGCGGAGAAGAGCGAGGTGATGCGCTGCGCCGCGCCATAGGCGGTACGGCCGATGGTTTCGAAAAATTTAATCCACCACTGGCGCGTAAAGCTCCCGCGGCGCTGCATATCGAGAAAAGGTTCGGCCTCGCGCTCCCGGATCCACTCGGCATTGAAAATTTCCAGCCGGCGCTCTCGCGTATAGATGCCGTGCTCGGTGATGATAAGCGGCGAGCCGCAAACCTGGGACGCCTTGGCGCCGAGCCAGCCAGCGTAGCCGGTGCTGGCGGCGTGGTAAACGCGCGCAGGCGGTAAGGCTATGCGCAACAGGCGCAAAGCAGGGATATGGATGAAACGGTGCGCCCAGAAAAAATCGAGAAAAGGGAAGCCTGCAGGCGCGTGTTTTTCATAGAGGCTGGTGATCTGGTTCCATGCCTCCCGGCTGTACGCTAAAGTCGTTACCAGCTCTTTATCGCTCTTTGCTTCGGATACAGCGCGGTAAATATCCGCTATGTTTGCCGCCTGGCCATGGAGTATCGCTTCCTGGAAAGCAGCTAGAGCATGCCATGCAGCCGCGTTTAAATTGACGTGCTGTCCATCGGCGAAGGATGCGCTAGGATAATCATGGACAAAAACATTGCGCACCTCTTCGACATTCGGCGGGATGGCGTATTTGAGCGTCAACGCCTGTTGCCGGTTGGAGCCGATGAAGAGGATAGAAAAGCGGAGATGCGGCATGGCCGCGAGAATTTGCGCCACCCAGGTGGAGACGCCGCCAGCCACATAAGGATAGGTGCCCTCGAGAATAAGGCATATATCGCTAGGCAAATTTCCATCTCCGCCTCGCGCCTAGTGTAGCTCTCCCTAAATAAAAGGGGCAAATGGGCGCCGGTTCATCGTTTCCGTCCTGCTCGCCATACGCAGGCAGACGGAACCGTCCCCGTCGCATACCCTTGTTCTGGCAACGGGCGGCGACAGTCGGGATGGGCGCGCCCATCTTTTTAGGCTTACTATATTCACCGTATGCTTGTCGTGGGCCATTTTTTTGACCCCTTATTTGTGGGGAGCTGCATTTAGTTCGCTCTGCCCATTTCCTCAATATAGCCGCTGCGCTACACTGTCGCCTTCGCCCGCTGGAGATGGGCAGAGAGCGACTATTGTCTTGGCTGGCAATGCCATGCCAAAATTCGGTAAGGACAGCGTTTTGCTTATCCGGCGTGCCTGATGGCGTAGTCGCCTTTTTGCCGGTCGCGCAGTTCGCCAATCTTGGATTTATTCCAATTTTCCACCCGCGAATAATAACCCACAACCCGCGTCATATGCTGCAGCACCACCGGTTCACGCCTCCCGACGAGAATATCCTCCAGCACCGGCCATTCCACGTCAGCGATGACGGTCAGCGGCAGGCGTGTCATCAATTGCGAAGGGCGATGGCGGATATAAACCGCAGGATTTTCACCTTCTTCAATACCAGCGCCTTCCAGCTCCGGATGGTTCTCCACATTATCAAAAAAAGCATCGATCTTCATACCGCCTCCTCTTTGCACCCCTCATATTGTTTAACGGCATTATAGCCTTCCGATTTTAGTTGTCAAGTTTTCAAAAAATGCCAACAGCATAGCCGGTATTGGCCGGAGAGCCCATAAAAAGCTCGCAAGCAATGCCGGCGGCGAACAGGTGAATGCTGCTTGCGCACAGGCGCGCGGAAAACCCAACAGCAGGCGAAAAACGTTTTTCCCTCACCAGCTTGCTTCGGCAAAAAATCATCGGCTAGTCACGCTGCCAGTCCAAGTTTCGCAAAATATTTGAAATTCCCGCTATTTTCTAGGGTCTTCGATCAAAAGACACTACAAAATTGTGAGGGGATTTGATGCGAATGAAATAGAAGTGAACAGCCTTCGGCGTCGCGGTAGGCATGGACGAGTTGGATTATCTGGGTTGTGGGTGTGCGCGTTTTTCGGAAGAACATAGCGACAAAATATCACGAAAATAATCCTCGAGAAAGGGGTTTTCTAAAAAGCAGACACTATAGAAAAAACCTAAAAATTTTTCCTCTTGCAGGACAAGGAGTTACAAAATCGATGCCCTCAAAAAATGCCGTTTTTGCCCGTGTTTTTGGGGTAGAGTTGGGAAACTTGGGCTAGGCGCTGCGGGCGAAAAAGGGCAGCAAAAACAAATGAGGTCATGATTGGCAATCCATATCACTGGAGTGGCAAGCATGCCGAATCCATTGCGCAAGGAGAATGTGTAACCTAATGCGGGATAAGGGGTTAGATGAAGAAGGCGGGAGGTAGAAGAAGGAGAAAAAAGGGAAAAATGGGTGTCCTTAAATCTGAAATACAAATCAGTT
>Ga0129299_1002923_pt1 | contig 11244 bp, 8 predicted proteins | sample ConPoolayeCmetaG_FD_94477 | JGI IMG/M metagenome (GOLD analysis project Ga0129299, IMG submission 94477) | Hot spring microbial mat communities from California, USA to study Microbial Dark Matter (Phase II) - Cone Pool mat layer C metaG ... | reverse complement strand
GTTATTTTTTGTACCTGTTCACTAGGCGATCCGTCAGGAGTAAGTTTATAGACTATTAAATGGTTTTCGGGATTTTTTGTTCCAACAATTAAAATTCCGCTGGACTCGTGAATTGCCATACAGGCAGGATTTGTCGCAACAATAGTAACGAGTTGATTTGAAAAATTAACTTCGGCAATTAAAGTAAGAGGTAGTATAATCAGTAAAAACAATATTTTCCCTGCTTTTTGCATATTATAAACCTGATAGTTTCTCATAATATAAGTTTACGGTTTCTTCATACTCCGGCAGCGGTGATGCTGCGGGTTCATCCAGCACTCTGCCTTTTACTTTTTGTTCACGCTGAAGGCTTTGTTCAAAGTCGGAGTAAGGCCTATTAAATACCATTACTGATCCTTTTAATTTGTCTAAAGTTTCTAATTGTTTACGGATACTGTCGGCATCGGGTTTTTCTTTTAAGCGGTCAAAGTTTGCGTTTAGTTTTTGGATTATATCGTCAAGATGATCGGTTGGGAGGTAAAGGCGGTCTAATTCTTTTTTCAAAACTTTTATTCTTTCTATTACCTGTTCCTGTTTGCTCTGCAAATCTCTCAGCCGTTCAGCTGCTTCGGCGCTTATGGGTTTCCCTTTGCGTTCTACGATAGCGTTTCTTGCCTCAGGCGGCGACATTTTATCAGCCCATTCATCTTTCCATTCGCCTGCTTCTTTTGTGCTGAAGGTTGAATTGGGGTCTTTTATTCTTTTGCCGCCCACTCCTGTAGAGGTGTCTTTTTGTGGGTCTGCGGATAAAATTTCTTTCATTTCTCCTGCCTGTTCAGGGACTTCTTCCTGTCCTTGTTGAGCCTCATCCCGTCCTTTACGGTTTATTGATTCGTTGCCTACAGTTAGTCCATGTGCGCGTGCTCCCTGTCTGCCTGTTCGGGATGCCCCTCCGAAATTCTGGGTTGGCGGTTTCATATTGCCTGTTGCTGCGGCTGCTGCGGTGGAATTAAGGTCGCCACCCTGTTTTCCCACGTCTCCTTTTTCGTTTATTCCCCATGCTGTATTTAGATTGTAAGTTTCGTAGTTTTCTTTGAGTTCATCAGCTTCTTCAAGCAAATCGCCGACGAGATCTTCAAAGCGTTCCTGAATGGCTGCTTTTACAGAGTTGCCTTGCCTATCAGAGGAATTGGGAAAACTCATTTGCCCTGTAGGTTTTGAAGCAAGGCTTAAATTTTCAAATTGTTGTTCTTTAGGGCTGGGTTGCCCAAGTATGCTTTTCATTGATTCTTCAAACATATAATCAAAAGAGGCATCTTTGGCTTTAGCTTCTTGCTTTTTTGCTTCTTTATCAGCTTCTTTACGCATATGGATAATTTCTTCCAGCTTCAGCAATTTTTCGTCTACTACAAGCAAGTTGGTTGATATGCCGGCTTTAAGTTTTTCTATTTCCTGTTGTGTTTCTAAATTATTTACAGCCGTTTTTTGAAGGTTGCTTATTGCTTCCCGTGCAGCAAGTACCTGAGCTTCCCGTAATTGCCGGTATAGTTCTCCGAGCAGGTCGGCGGCTTCACGTTGTGAAATTTCTGCTTGATGCCATTCTCCTTTTGATATGAATGAAGAAGCTTTATTCATCTTTGCATGTAAATCCTGGGAAGAAAGTGTTCTGGATGCTTTATCAAATGCATCTATTAAAATTGTTCCGGCATTTGTTTCGCTTACAGCCATACTGGCAAATGCTTTTGAAGCAAGGTCAGAAAGGGTTACGAGGCGATTTTGTCTTGAAATACCTGCTTTCTTTTGAATATCACCAGCTTTTATATCTTTTGATGAAGAATATAACGAAGAGATTTCTGCCAGCTTGGTCTGGCTATCGCCGATGGACTTAACAAAAGGTACCATATGCGATACTTCCCATTCCTTCCTGTAGAGAATGAATCTTTCCAGGACTTCAGATAGAGTTCTGGAACAGCGTTCCATAGTTAGCTTTGCGTCGCCAAGCGTCAGCCGTTTATTCTGGGGCGTATCACGTTGAGGGACGGTTTCCAGTATTTTTATGCACCTGACGATTTCGGTATCTGCAAGTATTCCCAGTGTAAGACGTATATCCCCTGAATCTTCCGGCAGTTCATTTGCCATATTAGAAATTGTTTTTCGTAGTTTTAATTGATTTTCAGCCTGGATTTTTAAATTTTCGGAAAGGGCGTCAATATTCTTCTTATCATCCCATCGTAATCCGGAAGCAGGATCAAATTTTTTCATCCATTCTTCCGCTGTTGTGGCTGAAGAATCAAGCAATGCAATAGCATTTCTTATGTCTTGTTCTATTTTTAGAATTTTTTCATAGATGAGCTGAATTTTTGTTCCGATGCCTGTTATCAATATTTCGTACTGACGGCTAGTTGTCCATTCATTTTGCCGCTGGGGGTTGGTATCACGAGCACGGGCAACAATTTCAAATTTATCGCCTTCAATGGCATTTATATTCATTGCAGAAAGGCAGATGTTGGTTGAGAATTCAAGAGGAATATTTTGGAATTTCCATGTTTGAATTGGTTTCCATTCAACAGGTGCATTTGTGTCTGAAGACAAAATATGGCGGAAAAAGATGCCGCCTTCGGTTAAACCATAGTCATCGTGAGTGGTAACTGTTATAGGAATTATTGAATCATCAAGCAGTTCGTTTTCTGTATCTATCCCTGTAATTTGTACTTCAGGAGGAGAGTCAGTGAGAAGTTTTACATTAAAAGGCCCGAGCAAGGCATTTGTTTTCCCCGGCAGGGAAGCTTCAATTATATAGCCATAAAGGTTTTCTAGCAGGATATCGGCACTGTATTCAAAAGGTGAGATTCTTTGCATAGGCAAAGGAGTGGAAAAGTCAGATTTATTTTCAGAATTAGGATTAAGGGAAAGTCTGAGAGATGCGAATGTTACCGGTAAGTTAAACCGAAAACGCAGCGATGCCCGTGTTCCGGTAAGTGCCTCTATCTCACCTGAAGCTGTTTCTATAATCCGTTGAGGCAATCTGGTATAAGAAGGGTAATTGTACGTGATGGAAAGTCGCTTTAGAGAGAAGGGTACTGGCACTTTTACTTCGTAATAACGGCTTTCATAATCTCCGCCCCGTACTGCATAACGAAAAGGTGATTTAACTGATTCAAACACATGAGTTATACTTTTTGTCTCATGTGTTAATGGAATGCGTGTAGAAGCTTGTTCCCCATTTTTGTCTGTAAATATCCATAGGGCATCTGGGATTTTCCCCTGTATGGTGATTTTTACCATTACATCCTGATTTGGCAAAATATTAATGTCACCGGGTGTAATTTGCAGGGTTGTTTTGTAAAGTGGCTCTATACTAGCCAGAGGGAACAGGATGCGTGCCGCAGCGTTTGCAAAGTGGTCAGGACGCAAAATACATGCCCACACGCCCGCTCCTAACAGGATTACGGCAGTTACAAGAGGAACAAGCAGTGGTTTGGCGGCTGGTGATGTTTTTATTTGTTTATTGCTTACCGCCTGTACGTTTTCATTGATTACTGCTTCTACAAGAGCAGGATCTAGTTGTTCCCTAGCGAGCTGGACAGTATTGATGATACGATTTTCTAATTTATCAGGCGAGTGTCTTTCTATGGAAAGGGCTATCTCATCAAGCGAAAAGTGAATTTTTTTCCATTGTTTTAAGGAACGGTGGGTAAGGGATATAACTAGAATAATAAAAAAAAGAAAAGCAGCAATTCTTCCGCTGATTCCGAAATGGAATTGAGTGTCAAGCCATAGCATTATCCATAAATAAGCCAGAGGTATTGCAATTTCTATGCTTATTGTCTGTAACAGCACAATTAAGTTACGTCGTTTTCTGCCCTGCTCAATTATAGAAATAATATGTGAAATTTTTTCTTTCTCGGTATTTGGCTTTTCGGATGATGGCGAATTAGAAAAAAAGCTTTTCATGTTTCTAAATTTAGTATTTTTACTATTTTTGTGAAATAAATTTATTGTGATAATTTCTTTTTTATTGCGTAAATAGCTGGTATTTTCGTACAGAAAAATTAGTTTTGAGCGAGGGAGAAAAAATAAATGCGCCATCCGAAAGCGGAAGAATGGGAATTAAAGCTTAAAAAAATTTTTGATAAGATTGATGAAGAACTTGAACATTTATACGGTAGTAAATATCCGCTCCGTTCCGGGAGAGAGCCGCACGGGATAACCATGAACAGGGAGGATGACGGCTTGTTTGATATAGGAGCGGCATTTTCTGCCGGATACGGCTCTGCACATGGAGCTGGCTATGTTATTGAAATAAGAATGTCCACCCCTGTCAGTGTTCCTGCTGACGTGCGAAAGGAAATAGAACTGTACGTAGTGAAAAATTTACGGAAAATGCTGCCCGATGCTTTTCCGGGAAGAAATTTAAAGGTGGAACAGGATGGACACGTATTTAAAATAGTGGGGGATCTGGGACTGGATGACAGCAAATGAACAGAAAAATTTTCCCACTCAAGAAGAAATGAATGATATTCCGAATGAAACATGGGAAAAACTAAAAAACAGATTAAAAAAATCTCTCTTTAGAAGCAAATTTCATCTGAATGGCAGGGATCGTGAATATGCTATTCAGAAAGGATTTTGTTTGCTGAGTGAACATGCTGTTGATTTTATATCAAAAAGGGTAGCGCCTGCTTTTCCGAAAAATGATGGAAAACAAACGCCTATGAGAGGACATCCTGTTTTTGTGGCACAACATGCAACAGCAACTTGCTGTCGGTTGTGTCTCCAGAAGTGGCATGGAATTAAAGCAGGAAAAGAATTGAGTAAGGCGGAAAAGGAATATATTGTTTCAGTAATTATGAGATGGATAAAGGACGAATTGAAATGAAGTACATTATATGGGATTGGAACGGAACACTTTATGATGATGTACATATATGTGTGGATTCGTTAAACAGCATGCTTAAAAGACGCGGGAAAAAGCCTATTACTATTCAACAATACAGGGAAGTTTTTGATTTTCCGGTTAAACAGGTCTATCCCAGATTGGGATTTAATATGGAGGAAGAAGATTGGCATAAAATGGCGCGGGAATACCATGACGAGTATCTTGCGCGAATACATCAATGCGGTTTGAGGAATGGAATGTATGAGTTACTGAGAAAATTAAAAACGTTAGCTGTCCCGATGTCGCTTGTGTCAGCATGCGAAATCTCAATACTATCCAACCTTATAAGGAAAACCAGCGTGGATGAATTTTTTGCTGATGTTGTGGGGCTTTCTGATTTATTCGCAAATTCAAAGAAGGGAATTGCATCTGATTTAATAAGTAAGATAAAAACAAAAGTACCTTTATCTTCTATTTTGTTTGTCGGTGACACATTACATGATTATGAAATAGCCAGCGAATCAGGTTGCCAGTGTGTGTTGATTGCAGGCGGACATCAAACAGAAAAAAGATTGCGTTCTGCTAAATGTCCTGTAATAAATGAAATTGCTGAACTGGAGGAATTTTTAAATGGAGGAATATGACAGTAGAATACAAAGTTACTTTTGAACCTTCGGGGCGTAGTGTTTATGTGCTGCCTGGAACGATTTTGCTTGAAGCTGCCGCACGGTGCGGACAGATCATAGAAACGCCATGCGGCGGAGCGGGGAAATGCGGAAAATGTGTGGTGAAAATCACTTCCGGCAAATGCGAGGCATGTGAGGAAGAAACTAAAGTTCTGGGTGCCCGAAGGATAAAAGAAGGCTATCGCCTTGCCTGTCGCTGCCGTGTTAATGCGGATATGGTAGTGGAAATTCCAGAAGCTTCTCTTTTTCAGTCAAGCCAGAAAATTCTTGCACATGATGAAGGTGGGCATCTTGAAATACACCCTGCAGTTGTTAAAAGATATGTAAAAGTAGCAAAGCCTTCGCGAGATGATCCTCGTTCTGACTCTGAAAGGTTCAGGGATGCGCTTGGCAAAAATTTTACGCTTGGCATTCATACCTTGCAGGCATTACCGCAAGCACTTCGTCAATCCAACTTTATGGTTACGGCGGTTTTAAAAGACAATCATGTTATTGATATTGAAAGCGGCGATACTACAAATCATTGTTATGGATTAGCATTTGATATTGGCACAACCACTCTGGTAGGCACACTGATTAATCTTTGTGATGGCAAAGAAATGGCGGTTGTTACAATGGTAAATCCACAGACATCATTTGGGGATGATGTTATTTCGAGGATAAAAAGATGCAGGGAAGAACAGGATGGGTTTATAAAACTTCACACGGCAATTATTGAAGCTATTAATTCTATGATTGATGAACTTGCAGGGAAAGCAAGGATAAAAACAGACGATATCTGGGAAGCTGTTTTTGCAGGGAATTCTACAATGCAGGAGATATTGTGCGGAATAAACCCGTTTACACTTGGTGAAATCCCATTCGTGCCGGCGTTTCGCGAAAGAGTACGAATGAAAGCACTGGATATCGGCATAAAAATTCATCCTGCAGGCGAAATAAGCGTTTTTCCGCAAATAGGCGGCTTTGTGGGTGGCGATACTGTGGCAGGAATATTGGCTACGAGATTAAATCAGATGAAGGAATCACCAGCATTGCTAGTTGATGTTGGGACTAATGGAGAGATAGTTCTTTCTCATAAAGGGAAAATGATAGCCACTTCTGTTGCTGCAGGACCTGCTTTTGAGGGAGCTAGAATTGTAAATGGAATGAGAGCGGCGGCAGGAGCAATAGAAAAAGTAATAGTAAACGAAGATGTGGAAATAAGTGTTATCGGAAATGTTAAACCTATGGGTATTTGCGGAACGGGCTTGATTGATACTGTTGCATATTTATTGCGGCGTGGAATAATTGATGAGACGGGTAGAATCTTAGGTCCTGATGAAATTCCTTCTGCAACGCCTGAGGCATTAAGAAAAAGAATTATTTCTGAAAAAGATCATTTTAATTTTTTGCTTGTGCCGTCTGATTTAACCGCCATAGGTGAGCCAATATATTTGTATCAACGCGATGTGCGTGAATTACAGCTTGCAAATGCGGCAATTCGGGCAGGCATAATAATTTTACTTAAACACGAAGGATTAACGCCTTCGGATTTGAAGTCAGTATTACTTGCGGGAGGATTTGGCAATTTTATTCGCCGCAGTAATGCCTGCCGCATCGGCATGCTGCCTCCGATTGAGACAACCAGGATAAGATTTGTTGGTAATACATCATCGTTTGGCGCAAAGCGGGCATTGCTGTCTTTTGATGAATGGGCATATGCAGAAAACATTGTCAAAGAAACCAGGCATCTGGATCTATCGCTTGATCCGGACTTCCAGAATGAATTTAGCATGGCAATGATGTTTCCTGCGGATGGACAGTGTTAATTTATCACTCTCCCGGAAGGAGTGGGTGTTTAAAAAATACTTTGCAATGTGTCATGGAGAGGGACGGGGATGAGGGTGGTGGTATAAAATGTGGTATGAATTTTACTCGTTGACTATGAAATAGAATATGAGCGCTAATGAATTATAACAATTTTAGTTCAGAGCAGATATTTTGTTAAACAGAAACATGCCAGTTAGGAGACTTTTATATGAGTTTGTTGCGTGTTGAAACACGGGTAATACCCGCAGCAGATTTAGGACCAGCTAATCCATTTCCTCAACTTGCCCTGAATGCCGATCTTCACGCAGGGGTATCCAGTGAAGAAAAAAGTTTCGGCAGAGTCAATGGCTGTCTGCCATATACCATCCAGGATGGGTATAATCGTGAAAAAAAAGCACGAGCTTTTAAAACTGTTGTTCTGGAAAACGAAATATTGCGCGCTGTATTTTTTGTTGAAATAGGTGGACGGCTTTGGTCCCTTGTTCATAAACCGTCTGGCCGTGAACTGCTCCACGCAAATCCCGTTTTTCAACCTGCTAACCTTGCCATCCGGAATGCATGGGTCAGCGGAGGGGTAGAATGGAATTGCGGAATTATAGGACATAGCCCGTTTACATGTTCTCCGCTTTTTGCTGCCCGCGCAAAACTGGATGACAGCACACCTGTACTTAGAATGTGGGAATGGGAACGTATTCGTCAGGCGATTTTTCAGATAGATGCGTTTTTGCCTGATGGATCGCCAATCCTTTTTATACGTGTGCGAATACTCAATACTCTTGACCGTGATATCGCAATGTACTGGTGGTCAAATATTGCTGTGGATGAAAAACCGGGCGTGCGTGTTATTGTTCCTGCCGACAGCGCTGTTCATTTTGGCTACACCGAAGGCATCAAGGATACGCCAATTCCAATACATAATGGAAAAGATATATCATATCCTGTGAATCTTGAAAACGCGCAGGATTTCTTTTATAATATACCTCCTGAAAACAGGAAGTACATCACAGCTCTGGATGCAAATGGTACGGGGTTGGTGCAGACATCCACCGACCGTTTATACGGCCGTAAACTGTTCGTATGGGGACAGGGGACTGGTGGACGCCACTGGCAGGAATTTCTGGCACAGCCAGGTTGTGCCTATATTGAAATACAAGCGGGTCTTGCTAGAACGCAGATGGATTATATCCGTATGCCGCCCCGTGCCGATTGGTCCTGGCTGGAGGCATACGGCTATCTGGAAGCTGACCCCAGAGTTGTGCATGGCACCAACTGGCATGCTGCGCGACGGGAAGTTGAATTACGCCTTGATCAACTTATTTCACGGGCAAAACTGGATCAGCTTCATAAGCAAACAGCGAATATGGCTGTTCAGGCACCGCTGGAAATACTGCATCAAGGTTCAGGATGGGGCGCCCTTGAACAACGGCGCCGTATCCGTAATGGAGATTACCCCCTTTGTGGACCATCAGTCATATTTACTGAAGACAGCATGGGCGTGGAGCAGGAACCATGGTTGAAACTTCTTGAGAATGGTAGTCTGCCGGAAAGTTCGGTTAACAGAGCGCCGGGTTCTTTTATGGTCCAATCTGAGTGGCGTGATCTGCTCGAAAAAGCAGTATTTTCTGGAAAAAGCCGTCACTGGCTGGCGTGGTGGCATCTTGGTGTGATGTGGTATCATGCTGGCAATAAGGAAAAAGCTATTCAGGCATTTAATGAATCAATGGCTGCCATGCCATCAGTATGGGCGTTGCGGAATCTTGCATTGCTTGCAAAACTGGACGGCAAGAATACCGAAGCATCTGATTTGTATATACGCGCCTGCCGGATGACGCCTGATCTTGCTGCTCTCGCTGTTGAAGCTGGACAGTTCCTTCTGGAAACAGGGCAACCAGAGAAGTGGCTGGATCTGTTAAAGGAATTGCCATATACAGTTCAAACTGTTCCACGGATTACGTTGATGCGTGCCCGTGCACACCTAGAGGTTGGCGAGCTGGAAGAAGTTGAAAAAATTCTTTCCCAGCCTCTGGTTGTTGCGGACAATAGAGAGGGCGAAATTCTACTTTCTGATCTCTGGTTTGGTCTTCACGAAAAAAAACTGTCCGCCCGGGAAAACAAACCTGTTGATGATGAGATGCGTGAACGGGTGCGGCGTGAATTTCCGCCGCCTGTGCATCTTGATTTCCGGATGAAATAAAAACACGCCTTTATGGATAAAATGAAAAAGAGGATAAAAAATCCTGCTGGTGCTGGTATACTAAAGAATTATAACAATTTGATTAAAACCGGTTGATCATTGTAAATTAGAGTCAAATGTGTGGTGTTAACAGAAAAAAGAAGGAGAGGGTATGTATATATTAGATAATAAGGAAGAAATTCCGATTGTAGCATGGCTGGGACCTTCAGGAGAAATGATTCGGGATGATGTGATGTGCCAGATGAAAGAAGCGGGCTTTAACGTATCCATTTCTAGACCGCTGCCCGATAAAATAATACAGGCACTGGATTGTGCAGATAAAGCTGGCATAAAATTAATAATTCAGGTGGAAGGTTTTGACTTTGGCAGAATGACCCCGGAAGAAGGATCGGCATTCAAATTGAATGTAACGCAAAAAAACAGGATACGTGAAATAGTAAAACAGGTATCAGGTCATCCAGCCCTTTATGGTTATTATATTCATGATGAACCATCGCTTGCCGAATATAACTGGATAAGGCAGGTCATAGAAACTATAGAAGAGATGGATAGTTATCATATGTGTTATGTAAATCATAATGCGCCTGTTATACAGGGTGGGTATGGAGCAGGCACGCAGGAGGCGCTATGGAAAGCATGGATAAAAGAAACTAATCCTAAATATTTGAGTTATGATCACTACTGTATTGAGCAAAAACCAATAGAATTTATAGAAAAATATTGTAAAGATGCGCCCAATGTGTTTGAGGGAGGGATAGTAGTAAAACCTGATTATTTCTGGTGTCTTGATTTTGCCAGATATTTTTGTTCTATCCTTGAAATACCTTTATGGGCTTTTACATGCAGTGTGCCGCACTGGTCGTATCCCGTGCCAACGGAAGGACATATACGTTTTCAATTGATGTGTTCTATGGCATATGGAGCTAAGGGACTGCAGTATTTTACCTATATGGGTGACAGTGCTTTATGTACTGCTAAAGGAGAGCCGACTGAAACCTGGCAAATAGCGAAGAAAGTTAATGGAGAAATACATAATTTGTGGAAGAAAATGAAAGATCTTCGTTCAATAGGAGTTGTTCACAACGGGCCGCTCTGGGCGGGGACAAGGCATCAGATGCCCACCCCGATTGAACAGTGGGGAATGGATCACAGAGGACCTAAATTTCATTGTAGTGGTGATCCGGCGGTAATAGGTTTGTTTGATAATCCAGCGGGTGAATTTTTTGCGCTTGTGGTAAATCGTAATCCTGTGAGCAGTGCGAGTATTAGTATGAATCCGGAGCTTGATGATCGTGTGCCGCACAAGTGGCATCCGCTGTTGCCGGGTGAAGGAAGATTATTCAAGTTGTTTGCTGATAAACCACCGGAAGCAATCTACTAGGAGGGAATAAGATAAGGTTTGTGTTTGAGGGGAAGAGGTGTGTAGTGAGTGCCTGAAAGAGAATGTGGTGTGCATTTTGTCCGTGAAAGCGGCATGCGCCTTTTGCGCTGCAGCTGCGTTGCTGGCTCGCTCAGATACACAAAGTATACCTCGCTCGCTGACGCCTTGCTGCAAACGTCCTCCTCGCTCTCACACGCCCTGTCGGCTTTCAGCCGAACAAGGCGAAGATGCTGAGGAATGGCTTTGGGGTGGTTTGTAAAGAATGTGCTATGGTGTTATGCTAATGTGGTGGGTTAGACATAGGGTTATCCCATAT
>Ga0129299_1002922_pt1 | contig 11245 bp, 7 predicted proteins | sample ConPoolayeCmetaG_FD_94477 | JGI IMG/M metagenome (GOLD analysis project Ga0129299, IMG submission 94477) | Hot spring microbial mat communities from California, USA to study Microbial Dark Matter (Phase II) - Cone Pool mat layer C metaG ... | reverse complement strand
TAATTAACTTGTTTTGCTTTAACTTTGTTTTTTCGAAAAATAAAACAAAGGGTTTTATATTTTGTTTAACTTAAGATTTAAACTATGAGAGTTGATTCAATTATTTTTCTGATAATATTAATAACTGCATTTGGTTTTTTGTTTTACAATCTTAGAAGATTTTTTTTATACCTGAAATTAGCTCAACCCGAAATCAGATGGGACAGACCTCTCGAAAGAATTAATAAAACACTGAAAGTTGCAATAGGACAATCAAAGATTTTCAGAGACAGAATAGCTGGTCCGATTCACGCCGCAATATTCTGGGGTTTTCTTGTCTTGCTGTTTTCAGCTTCAGAATCAATAATACAGGGTTTTGACAGAACATTCACATGGAGTTTTCTTGGACCATTTTTTACTGCTATCACAATTTCAACTGACATTTTCTGCGTATTGATAATGTTTGCAGTGATATGGGCACTTCTAAGGAGATTTGTTTTCAAGGTGAAGAGATTGCAAGGAGATGGCAAAGAGAAAACGGACGCTGTCATTGTGTTAGTTACAATTTTTATTATAGTTTCTTCACTATTATTTCAAAATGCAGCAATTGAGAAATTTCACTTCCATGGGGGAATAACTTCTTTCAGACCAATTTCACATTATATCAGCAGCTTAATCAGTTTTTCCTCGGCTATTGATATATATAATGTCAGCTGGTGGGTTCATATCATCTTTATTTTGTCATTTATGAACTATCTGCCATATTCAAAACATTTTCATGTTTATACTTCCGTTTTAAATGTGTTTTTTGCACCTCTCGAACCAGCAAATAAATTGAAACCGATTGATTTTGAAAAAGAGGGAATTGAAAAATTCGGAGTTGTTGATGTTGAGGATTTCACATGGAAAACTATTTTTGATTCCTACACCTGCACCCATTGTGGTCGTTGTGATAGCGTTTGTCCAGCTAATCTGACCGGAAAAGTCCTTAGTCCAAGAAATGTAATTATTGAAGTCAGGGAAAGAACTACTGACAGAATGCCAATATTATTGAAGCAGAAAAATAATAACAATCCCTCTCTTGAAGCAAAAGATGAAGAAATCTTGAATAAAAAATTCATAGGTGAGTATGAAAACATAGAAGCCTTATGGCAATGCACAACGTGTGGGGCTTGCATGCAGGAATGTCCTGTTATGATAGAGCATGTTCCTGCTATTGTTGATATGAGGAGATCTTTAGTAATGATGGAAGCTAACTTTCCAAATCTTCTTCAAACTGCTTTCACCAATCTCGAAAACAATGCGACTCCTTGGGCATTTCCTGCGTCCGAAAGGGCTGACTGGGCTCAGGGAACAGGGGTTCAAACAGCAGCAGAAAAGCCTGATTTCGAATATCTTTTCTGGGTTGGATGTGCTGGAAGTTTCGATGACAGAGCCAAGAAAATATCTTTAGCTTTTGCTAAATTGATGCAAATTGCTAATGTTGATTTTGCTATTCTGGGAACCGAAGAGCAATGTAATGGTGATGTTGCCCGAAGAACCGGGCAGGAGTATTTAGCTGATATGCTGGTTAAAGCGAACATTGAAACTATGAAAAGGTATAATGTCCGCAAGATTGTTACTTTTTGCCCTCATTGCTATAATACTCTGAAAAATGAGTATCCCTCATTTGGAGGAAATTTCGAAGTCAAACATCATACTGAATTTTTAAAAGAGTTGATTGCTCAAGGCAAATTAAAGCTAAAACCATTAGAAAATGTCGAGAGTAGTATTGTCTATCACGATTCATGCTATATTGGTAGATATAATAATATTTATGAGGAGCCAAGGGAAATCCTTAGTTCTGTTTCCCATAAACCCATTAAGGAACCAAAGCGTTCAAAAGACAAAGGTTTATGCTGCGGTGCTGGTGGTGGTCAAATGTTTATGGAAGAAACTCAAGGCAAAAGAGTAAATATCGAAAGAACCGAAGAATTGCTCAGCACAAATCCGAATACTATAGCTGTTAACTGCCCATTCTGTATGACAATGATAACTGACGGAGTCAAGGCAAAAGAAAAGATAGATGAAGTTAAAGTCAAAGATATCGCTGAAATTCTATTAGAAAAAGTTCAAACCAATTCATGATTGTTATAATTCATTTAGATTTTCAAGTATGAAGCAAAAAGTTTTAGTTACTGGCTCTACTGGCTTTATTGGAAGTCATATTGCTGATGAATTACTTAAAAGAGGCTATCAAGTTCGATGCACAATCCGAAAAACCAGTAACTTGCAATGGTTGAAGGATAAACCTATTGAACTCATCGAAACTTCATTCAATAATCTGGAACAGATAAAGAAAGCTGTTGATGGCGTTGAATACATCATCCATAATGCTGGTGCCATAGCAGCTAAAAGTGAAAAAGATTTTATGAATAGTAATTTTACTGCAACAAAAAATCTTTTGGACATAGCTATTGAACTTGCTCCTAACCTTAAAAAGTTTATTTTCATCAGTAGCCAGACTGTTTCGGGACCAGCCAGTTCTTTTGATAAACCTGTAAGAGAAGAAGATGGTTTTAACCCTTTAAGCCCTTATGCTCGTAGCAAAAAAGCTGCTGAAGAATATGTGTTAAGTAAAAAAGAGAGCTATCCAGTTCTTATCCTTAGACCTTCGGCGGTATATGGACCCCGAGACCCTGCTATTCTTGAGATTTTTCAGATGGTCAACAAAGGTCTTGCTACTCTTATAGGTTTTAAGCCCCATTATATTAACTTAATTCATTCGACAGATCTGGTTAAGGCAATAGCTGATGCTATGGAGAGTGATAAAACAACCGGTAACATATACTTTCTTGCCTCCGAAGAGTCTTATTCATGGGATCAGATTATGAATATTTTGAAGAAACATTTGAATAAAAAATTTCTTCTTAAATTAAAAATACCTCATTTTCTTGTTCTTGGGATAGGTGTTTTATCGGGCTTCTTTGGTAAATTTTCAAAAAAGCCACCAATTTTCTACTATGAAAAAGCTGTGGAATTCATTCAGGAGTATTGGATTTGTTCAGTCGAAAAGGCACAAAAGGATTTTAATTTTAAAACAAATATCCCTCTTGAGGATGGTCTAAAAGAAACAATAGATTGGTATAAAGCAAATAATTGGCTTAAATAAATTAAATTTTCTATGTTCAGGCTGAAACGTTTTCTGATTTTATTGCTAAGTTTGGCTGTTATATTTGCAGCCTTTTTTTTCTTTGCGATAAAATTAGCATATATATCCCTTCCCTCAGATTATATCGAAGAAAAGGTAAGTAACATCAAAGATACAATCAAAGTCTATACAAATCAATATGGAATTCCACATATCATAGCTAAAAATGAGAGGGATGCTTTTTTTATGATGGGCTATCAACATGCTCTTGACCGTCTCTGGCAGATGGAATTGTATCGAAGAATTTCACATGGCTCTCTCGCTGAAATATTAGGACCTGATAAACTCGATATTGACAGGTTTTATCGCTTTCTGCAATTCAAAAAGATAGCAAAAAAAATCTGGTCTCAGATGGACAAAGACACAAGGCTAATGCTTCAGTCATATTCTGAAGGTGTTAATTATTTTATTGAAGAGAACAAAAACAAATTGCCACTTGAATTTAATGCCTTAAACTTTGTGCCCGAAAAATGGGAACCGATTCATTCGATTATGGTTCAAAGATTTCTTGCTTTTGAACAAAGTGTTGCTTTTTCTATGGATATAACAATGAGCCAGATTGCATTACAGCTTGGAATGAAGGAGGCTCAGGAATTAATACCAAATTTTGAAACATTGAAGACTAATGATACATCAAAGGCTAAAACAATTAATCAAAGCCAAAAAGTGAGTAGATATCAGTCAAATAATACATTTTCTTCTAATCATTTAGCTGAATTGCTGTCTGACATTTCTTTGACACTCAAGAAAAAAGATAAATTATTAAACAAAGAGAAATTGGCTGGCGGCAGCAATACATGGGTTACAAGAAAAATTGACAATATAAACAATAATTTGATTCTCGCAAATGACCCTCATCTGAAACTTGGGCTTCCTTCATATTGGTATCAAATTCATGTTACCTGCCCGAGTTTTAATGTTACCGGGATGTCAATTCCCGGAATGCCTTTAGTTCTGGTTGGACGAAACGATTTCATCTCTTGGGGTATAACATCATCAATGGTTGATGATTGTGATTTCTTTGTTGAAATGGTAGATTCAGCCGATAGTGACTATTATTATTTAAATGGAGTAAAAAAAGCCTTCAACTACCTCAAAGATACCATTAAAATTAGAGGAGAGGAATCTTTGAAATACTACCTTAGGGAAACAGAAAGATCTGCTGTAATCTCTGATGCTTATGCTAAATCTGCACCAAAGAACCTTTTCTGGTCCAATTGTATTTCATTTTCATGGACAGGACAATACCCAAGTAACGAATTCAAAGCTATGTATTTAGTAAATAAGGCAAAAAATAAAAATGAATTTGAAAATGCATTGTCAGTATGGGCTACTCCGGGAATTGTTTTCTCTTATGCAGATAAGCAGGGAAATTATGGTCTAAAATCAGCTGTCAAACTTCCTTCAAGAAATTTAACAAATCCAGTTTTCATAAATGAAGGATGGAAGCAAGGAAATAGATGGTCAGCAGAATTATCCAACGAGTCAGTTCCTTCGTATTTTAACCCCCAAAGTAAATTTGTTGTTGCAGCCAATAACAAAATGGATTTTAACTATTTATCTTATTTCTCGAGTTATTATGGATTGAATAAACGTGCTGAAAGAATAAGCGAAATACTTACTCAGCACAAGGAATATTATGCAAGAGACGCTCAAATCATGCAAATGGATTTACTATCTCTTTATGCCAAAGAATTTCTCGAGCTAACAATTCCATACCTCGAGAGAAATAATAAGTTTCTGAATGTAACCGAAAAAGAAGGATTAAATAAATTAAAAAAATGGGATCTTATTCTTTCACCTATTAGCACATCTGCCAGCATATATACAAAATTTTTTGAAAGAGTGATTTATAATACTTTTTCTGATGAGCTAAAGGAAAATCTCTTTTATGATTACACTTCCTTTTCTGCCTTCCCAGCAGGTAAAATACTTGAATTATTAAGAGCAACTGATTCGACCTTGCACTGGTTTGATGATAAGAGAACAAGACCTGTCGAAAATAAAGAGCAAATAATAATGATTAGTTATAATGAAGCCATAGAAGCATTGAAAGGACTTTATAATACCGACAATCCAAATTTATGGAAGTATGGAGAAAATCATAAGCTCATTTTAAAACATTTTTTAAGCGGTAACTTGCTTTTGAAACCAACTCTCGAAATTGGTCCTTTCCAGTTAGGCGGCGATTTTAGCACAATCAATGTACTTTCTGGAAATATATCAAATCCAAAGGATATCAATTTTGGGGCTTCGATGAGATTTATCACAGACATGGAAGAAAATTATATTTATTTTATTTTGCCCGGTGGAAGCTCTGGCGACCCTGTCAGTCCAAACTTCCTCAATCAGGTTCAACTCTGGCTCAATGGAGGTTTCATCAGAATAGGAACAAACCCCAGACCAGATAAGGAGTTTATATTAAAAATTTTATTTAAACCAAAATAAATATTCTATTTCATACATATAAAAACAGCCATCCTGCCAGAATTTTCTTTATCCCTTCTATAAGAATGTAAATCAATATTATCAATTGTGCAAAGATTTGAACATTCTATGTTTTCGGGTTTAACCCCAGCATCATTCAATTGATGAAGTATCATCTTTTGATTATCATAATAAAGTTTATTATCAACCTTATAAATAACTTCCGATGGGAAGAATTGCAAGAATTCGACCCCCACTTCGTAATTTTTGGCTGACGCCATCGGTGATATATATACCATCATAGAGGATGGTTGGGCTCTATACTCATTTTGTAACATTTTTATAGTTTTTTCGACAATATTTTCTTTTGACCCTTTCCAACCTGAGTGAATTGCAGCTATACATTTAACAATTGGTTCATATATCAAAATTCCCGCACAGTCAGCAATTTTGACAAATAAGACTAAATTTTTCTTGTTTGTGATTAAAGCATCTGCGTCTTCAATCTTTTGCGTGTCTTCAGCAATAACAATTCTGTCGCTATGAATTTGATGATTGTAACAAAGATTTGATACATCAACACCGAGAAAGTTCGAAAATACAAGCAGATATTTTTTGAATTCTTCCTCTGAAATTCCGACATGGCTTAGGGTAAATCCACGAGGTGGAAATAACTCAAGATTTCTTTTGGTTACACCTGAAATTATTATATCTTCAGGAAATATATCTGGTTTTATTATTTCAATACTATTCATTTTCTGTTCAAATTAATTTTGGAATATGTTCATTCAGGTTAAGTATTTTTTTAATCAATCTTACATCCTGATTATTTAATTCTATCGTTTTGACATGTTTAATTTTTTTTATTTTATCAATAATTGAAGACCCTGCAAGTCCATTATATGCAATAATAAAATCCTTGTCAGAAGACCTAAGATATTTAATCAGCCCGGAATCATAAGCATATTTTTGATGAGGTTTTCTGTCAATCATAATGACAATTTTTTCCTGATAAATATCATCTGTTATCAAAAGGACATACTTATCTCTTGGAATTATTTTGAACTCCGCTTCAGGCAATAATAAAAAGTAAGAAAATAAGAAAATTATCACCGATAAAGCTAACCTGAAAACAAACTGTTTTATGCTTCTGGATGAAATCAGGTAGAGTATAATCAGCGAAAGTAATGCAATCACCCAAAAGCTCTCGAGATTCTTCCAATAAGAAAATGGCAATGAAATTGAAAACCTGTTGATTGCTTCTGATATATTCAAAAGGAAAGTCGTCGTTAAAGCATATATTTCTGCGATTTGTATGCTGATAAAAGACAAAGCAATAGATATAACTCCGAATATTAATGACAAACTCATCAAAGGAACTACTATTAAATTTGAAATCGGTGATATAAATGAATACACACCGAAATAGTACGCAATAATTGGTGATACAATAATCGAAGCAGAAATAGTTAAAGCAAAAGAGGATAATATTTTATCAATTGCATTATTTTTGGATTTCACAACTAATTCAAAAAAATTTTTTATTGGTTTAAAAAATAAAATAATCCCCCCTATAGCAGCAAAAGACATTTGAAATCCAGCTGAATAAATAAACGAAGGTTTGATAATAAGCAGCAATAAAAATACATAAAACAATATATTTAATGGATATATCTGTCTTTCAATACTTACTAAATAAACCACCAGAATGCTCATAAAACCTGCTCTGATAGCTGATTCATGCAGCCCTGAAATGATAACATAGCTTATTGTCAGAAAGGAAAATATAATGAATTTAAGCCATTTCTGCCTGATAAAAGACAAGAGAAAAAATATAAAAAAAGCTATAATTCCAACATGCAAACCACTAACAGCGAGTAAATGGGCTGTTCCCGATAATGAGAAAACTTCCTTCAATTCAGTGCTTAAAAGGGATTTATCACCAAGAAACATCGCATTTATAACTGCACGGGAATTATCCTTGAAAAGAATGGAAATTTTATTGCTTATTTTTTCTTTTATGTCTTTAAAAAAATCATTTTCCTCCTGTATATCAACTATTGAAATATCCTCAATTCGGGCTCTGCCGACCCACTGAACTCCCAGAGATGAACAGTAAAGAGCTTCATTAAAATCTTCTTTCAGAATTCTTTTAGATGGTAATCTCGCATTGAGTTTCGCCGCTATGACATATCCATTTTTAAGATTATATTCCCTTGTTTTATCACCATATATATTGAGCAGAATACTTGTTCTTTTAATCTCAGGTAGAAATTTTGTATCAATATTGCCTTTAAGAATAATTCTTGCTTTGTTTGAATCATATTTTAATATTTCTGAGATTTTTCCATCAAATAAAGCGGGGAATTCGCCGATAATTTTATCTGGTGCTGGAGATTTTATGTTTTCTATCTGATTGGCAAACCAAAATCCAATCGAGAAACAAATGATAATTAATGAAAGGAAATTTTGCTTAAAACATAAAAGCGTTATTCCAATAATGAAACTGGAAATTAATATATAAAAAATATATTTGGATGGAAATACTAATAATGTTGAAATGAAATAGCCTATAGCAGAAAGAATAATTATTCTAAGTACAGGAATTTGACTAATCCTTTCAATCATATTTTTTGGTGATAAACTAATAAATTTACTATTTCGTAGAACTCAATTTAATTATTTTCAATAAAATAAACTTACACATGTGTGGAATAGTTGGATATATCGGAAGAAATAAAGCAATCAACGTTTTAATTGATGGACTTGAAAGACTTGAATACAGGGGGTATGATTCAGCTGGTATAACAGTTCTTGAGAATAACCAGTTATTTACCCGTAAAAAATCAGGCAAGGTCGCAGATTTAAAAAAATTACTTGAAGGCAATGACCTAAAAGCAAATATTGGAATAGCGCATACAAGATGGGCTACACACGGCGAACCTAATGATATTAATGCTCATCCTCACTCTGATAATTCAGGCAATATTGTCATAGTTCACAACGGGATTATTGAAAATTACAAAGCAATAAAGAAGAACCTCTCGGACAAAGGTTATTTCTTCCGTTCAGAAACTGACTCAGAAATATTAGCTGTTTTCATCAGCTATATTTATGACAAAGTTCATGATTTAGAAGAATCTGTTCGGTTGGCATTATCAGAAGTTGACGGAACCTTTGGTCTGGTTGTTTTATCTACTTATGAACCTGACAAAATAATAGCCGCAAGACGAGGTAGTCCTATGGTTTGCGGTGTAGGTGAAAACGAATTTATCCTTGCATCAGATACCTCTGCAATTATTAAACACACAAGAAATGTGATTTACCTATCTGATAATGAGATGATAACAATATCATACGATGGCATCAGAACAAAAACAATAGATAATGAAATCACTAATAATGAAATTCAACATATTGATTTTGACATCAGTCAGATTGAAAAAGGCGGCTTTGAGCATTTTATGTTGAAAGAGATTTACGAACAGCCACAAACAGTTCAGGATGCTTTCAGGGGTAGATTGCAGGTTAATGAAGGCACTGTGAGGTTAGGTGGACTTAGACCCGTTGCAGATGTATTAAAAAATGCCAAAAGAATAATTTTTACTGCTTGCGGAACATCGTGGCATTCGGCTCTTGTTGGTGAGTATATTATCGAGAATTTATGCAATATTTCTGTTGAAGTTGAATATGCTTCGGAATTCAGATATCGAAATCCTGTGATATATCCTGATGATGTTGTTATTGCAATCTCACAAAGCGGGGAAACAGCCGACACATTAGCGGCTTTAAGAGAAGCTAAGAAAAAATCGGCTACCGTATTAGGTGTTGTAAATGTTGTTGGTAGTTCAATTGCCCGTGATACCGATGCAGGGGTTTATATCCACGCAGGACCAGAAATTGGAGTTGCCTCAACCAAGGCTTTTACGTCTCAGTTAACCGTATTGATACTCATAGCGATTTATATTGGCAGAATGAGAGGTATATCACTCCCCGATGGATTAAAAATAACAAAAGCCCTCAGTGAATTACCCAAAAAAATCGAAGATGTTCTCAATACGGCAGAAGAAATTAAAGCCATTGCAAAGGAATATTGTAAATCCAGAAATTTTCTTTATCTCGGAAGGGGTTATAACTTCCCTGTTGCTCTGGAAGGTGCCCTCAAACTAAAAGAAATTTCCTATATTCATGCAGAAGGCTATCCCGCCGCAGAAATGAAGCATGGTCCTATTGCATTGATTGATGAAAATATGCCTGTTGTTTTCATTGCAACAAAGGATGAAATCTATGACAAAGTTATTTCAAATATTGAAGAAGTGAAAGCACGAAAAGGAAAAGTAATTGCTATTGCAACTGAAGGTGACGAACAAATCAAGGAATATGCAAATCATGTGATTTATATTCCCGAAACATTGCCTATGCTTACTCCTATCCTTTCGGTTATACCACTTCAATTACTTGCTTATTACATAGCCGTTGAACTTGGCTGCAATGTGGATCAACCGAGAAATCTGGCTAAAAGTGTTACAGTTGAATAACATTAGCTAAACAAGAATGTCGGATAGTTCAATAAGATAATCTCTCAGCGGCTTTTTTCTAATCCATGTTTCTTCAAGTGGTGTGAGAACTATCTGATGATTCATTTCTCCAACCATTACATCAGTTTTTCCATCTAAAAGAGCTTTGACTGCTTCAACTCCCAGATGACTGGCAAGAACTCTATCCCTGACGGTAGGACTACCGCCTCGTTGAATATGACCGAGAATGGTTACATGAGATGCTATGTCATATTTTTCTTTCAGTAATATACTAAGCTGGTGAGCATCTCCAAGCTCATCACCCTCACCAACTATAACTATTGTTCGTTTATTTTTCCCATTTTCCAAAATTCTCTGGTAAAGAATATCAGTATTTGTAACAGTTTCCGGAACCGCAATAAATTCAGCACCGCAGGAAACGCCAACATCCATAGCAATAAATCCGGCGTGCCTCCCCATTACCTCAATAATAAAGACCCTACCATGTGATTCTGCTGTATCTCTTATTTTATCAATTGCCTCAGCACAGGTATTTATGGCTGTATCGTATCCAATTGTATATTCAGTTCCGAATAGATCGTTATCTATTGTTCCGGGAGTTCCAACAACAGGAAACTTATGTTCAACCCAAAGAGCATGAGCCCCGTGAAATGTTCCATCTCCGCCACAGGTAACAAGCCCATCAATACCAGCATTTCTAAGTTTATTTATTGCAGCCATCCTACCACCGGCTTGCATAAACTCTTTTGAGCGACTGGTTTTAAGAATCGTGCCACCCTTTGAGATTATATTAGCTGTTTGGGCTGTATCGAGTTTGATAAAATTCCCTTCAATCAAGCCAGAATACCCTCCAATAACTCCATATACTTCCAGACCATAATGTCTGCCAGCTCTAACGACTGCTCTAACGTTTGCATTCATTCCGGGTGCATCACCACCACTGGTTAATACTGCAATCCTTTTCATAAATTTCCTCTCAGATTTTTATTGTTTTTTTCTGCTAAATTACAATTTTTTGTAGTTTAATTAATCGCCTTTTTCAAATAATAATTTACAAATGATATGAGGTTTAAAGTAATTTTTTTTGATTTTCTTTTTCTAAACTAAAACG
>Ga0129299_1002921_pt1 | contig 11246 bp, 13 predicted proteins | sample ConPoolayeCmetaG_FD_94477 | JGI IMG/M metagenome (GOLD analysis project Ga0129299, IMG submission 94477) | Hot spring microbial mat communities from California, USA to study Microbial Dark Matter (Phase II) - Cone Pool mat layer C metaG ... | reverse complement strand
TTCATGTTCTGGTGTAGCGGTGGCCAGAACGGGAGGGCGAGCGTACCCGCGAGCCGCGACAGACGGATCGGGCGTCTTCTCGTGCGTCGGCTTGCGGGTTCGCTCGCCCTCCCGTCGGAGTCGTCGCGACGAGCAATCGTGAAATGCTCCAGGCGATTCTCAACGAAGACCGCACGGCTGGTGCCGCTGGCTGCCGCGTGTGGCCCGGCGTACGGGCCACATGCGGCAGCCAGTGCGGCTCCACACGGGGCAAACATTCCCTGAGGCAGCCTAGTCGAAGCTCAGCCCCATCTGCCGGCCGAGGTTGAGCAGGTGCTGCCGGGCCTTGTCGTATTCCTCCGCGTTGGCCATGTGCTCGATCATCAGCGGTGGGTTGCCGGGCAGGCCGGCCAGCCGGCGGAGATACGTCTTGAAGTCGATCGAGCCCGTCCCTGGCGTCACCTCGCGGAAGTGGACGTTCATCTCGACGTCCCACGTCAGGTCCTTGGCGTGGCAACTGGCGATGTGCGGCCCGAGCTTGTCGAAACACTCGTTGATCAGCTCGGTGTTTCGGTAGAACCGCGCCGGCGAGTTGACCAGATTGGCCACGTCCAGGTGGACACCGAACCCCTCGCGATCGACCGCCTTGATCAGCTTGAGATAGACATCCGGCCCGTCCGGGATCGCCCAGCCCATCATCTCGTAGCAGAACCTGGCCCGCCTGGGCTTGACGGCGTCGATGATCTTGCGGGCGTTCTCGACGGCCTCGTCGAAGAACCGCTGCGAGAGGTTGTCGGGGTGCGGGCCGTACCAGACCGTCGGGTTGTACGACCCGGCGATGTCCACACAGCAGCGGGCGCCGATGGCCTCGGCGAGCGCCAGGCCGTCGGTCACCGTCTTGAGGTTCGCCGCGCGTTTCTGCGGATCGGCCTCCATGAGGTTGCACCAGCGGCCGACCTCGGCGATGACCACGTCGTGTTTGGCAAAAGCCTTGGCGATCGCGTCGATCCGCGCCTTGTCATCCAGCGACACCCCCGGGCAGTAGGCCGCACGATAGCCAAGCTTGCGATGGGCCAGGGCCATTTCCTCCGGGTCAGCCGTCTTCTCAAAGATCGGCCCGCCCAGACGGATGGCCTGTAACGGCCGGGGCGCCTCTTCGGCCCGGGCACGGGACTTGTTCTGGGAGCCGATCAGCCCGGCCGCAAACGTCGCGGCCACGGACTGCTTGACAAAACCTCGCCGATTCACACCATGCGTACTCATGTCGATCTCCTCTGCGGACCGGACCGCGGATGGGGTGCGTCTTTCCTGCCCTACGGATTCACCAGCTCATAAAGCCCATGCCCCGCCCGTCGGAGCTTGCCCTGGTCCACAAGCGCGTCCCAGACGGCCTTGGGATACTCGATGGGCGGCATGATGGCCACAATGCCGCCCTTGGACCCCTTGCTCATCGGACCGTACCCCAGCCGCGACTCGTCATCCAGCCGGGCAAGCTTGAGGCGCTTCTTGAACATCTTCAGGGCCTTCTTCAGTTCCTCGGGTTCCGGCGAAGGCGGCGGCGTTGTAGCTGGGGTGTCTGACATGATCTGCTCCTAGACCCACTGGGCTTGCGGTCACCGGGACGTTGTGTCCCCTCTTACGTCGGCCAGCGAGGGCCGTCTTACACGCCCGGCGTCGAAAAATCCTCCTTCACCCTGCTATGGGCTTCCTGCGCCTCGTCGTCTGACGGGCCACGGTTCCACGCCGGCACGCCGCGCCCAGGCGTCGTACATCGCGCTGAGTTCCCGGACTTTGTCGGGATGCTTCTCAGCCAGGTCGTTCAGTTCCGTTCGATCGGCCTCCAGGTCGTAGAGTTCCCACTTGCCCGGCTCGTTCGGACCCCGTCCCGGGTGCATCGAGACCAGCTTCCACTTGCCCTGACGCACCGCCCGATTCCCCTCGTGTTCCCAGAAGATCGCGTCGTGGCCCTTTCGCACCTCGCCGCGGAAGATCGGCACGAGGCTTCTGCCTTCGAGCGGGATAATCGGCTGGCCCCTGTGAGTCTGAGGGTAGGTCACCCCCGCGACATCCACGCATGTGGCCATCAGGTCGATCACGTGGCCCGGCTGGTGGGTGATCTGAGCGGGTTTGATCCGGCCGGGCCAATACGCGATCAACGGCGTGGCAATACCTCCCTCGTGGACCCAGTGTTTGTAGCGGCGGAAGGGGGTATTCGACGCGTTCGCCCAGGGCAGACCGTAGGAAAGGAATGAGTCCGCCGGGCCGGGCGGCACGCCCTTCTTGCCGCGGTCGATGACCTCCGCGCACCCGCCGTTGTCCGAAAGGAAGAGGACCAGCGTGTTCTGCTCGAGATTCAGCTCCCGGAGCTTCGACAGAATCCTGCCGATGTTCTGGTCCATCCGATCGATCTGAGCGGCGTAGACGGCCATCCGCAGATCGCAGTCGGCCTTGTTCTCGACATCGTCCCAGGCCTTGGCGGTCGCATCGCGGGGCGTGATGGCCCAGCGGGCGTCTATCAGTCCCAGGTCGATCATCCGCCGGTGCCGACGGCGGCGCAGCTCGTCCCAGCCGATCATGTACTTGCCCTGGTACCTGGCGATGTCCTCCGGGTGGGCGTGCAGCGGCCAGTGCGGCGCGGTGTAGGCCACGTACATAAAGAACGGTTTGCCGCTACGCCCATGGCCGTCGAGGAACCGGACGGCGTGGTCCGTGAACAGGTCCGTCAGATAGAAGGGCTCGGTCGGCGTGAAGAGGGCGTCGTCGCGGGCCATCTTCCGGGTCGGGTCGAGGCGCCAGTAGTTGCTGCCGCCGCTGACCAGGCCGAAGTATTTGTCGAAGCCGCGGTCGTACGGCCAGTGCGGCCGATCCTCGCCCACGTGCCACTTGCCGACCATCAGCGTCGTGTAGCCGGCCGGCCGAAGGACCTCGGCGATCGTCACACACCGGTCGCTGAGGAACCCGCGATAACCCGGCACGCCGTAGTCGCCGACCATGTGGCCGACACCGGCCTGGTGAGGATACAACCCCGTCAGCAGCGCCGCCCGTGTCGGGCAGCACCGGCCCGTGTTGTAGAATTGCGTAAAGCGCATCCCGCCGGCGGCCAGCCTGTCCAGGTTGGGCGTCTGAATCTCCGAACCATAGCAACCCAGGTCGGAGAAGCCCATGTCATCGGCCATGATGAGGACGATATTGGGCCGGCCAGCAGTCTCTGCGGCAAAGCAAAGCCCCGCTGGGAGCAACAGCGCCGCCCACGTCGTCGTCAGACCGAGATACAGGAGGGACGTTCTCATGATGGCAGACTCCCACGACGGATCGAGGAATCAGGACAGGTGATCAGCATAAACTGATCCATCGCCGGTCGCCAGTTGTCCGTACCGCGGTGGCGCGGGCATCTCGCCTGCTACTCCGGCACGTCGGGCGATCAACGACATGTCGGACTCCCTCGCCGGACCCCGCACGGAGAGTCCAGACCGCAGACCCACAAGGAGAAAGCTTGGATTGCTTTCAGTCCTGTGAGGGACGTTTTAGAATGGCGCCGCGCGGGAATCCAAAGACATGAGGTGTCGGCGTAGCCCAGCAACCCGGCGACAAGGTGCTGAAACAGGCGCCGAGCCGCGTTGTCCGCAACACGGTTGGCCGCCGTGAGGACGCGGCGGCTCGGCTACAGGAGGTTCCGTCCCCAGTTTCTGGGGCGCCTGCACCCACAGGAGCAAAGGGCCATGAATCAACCTGGGAGAATGCCGACGCGACCGGGACGATCCTGCTGACGCCGAACGAGCGGCGCGTGGCCGAGGACCGCCGCGATTGCTACTGGCTCTATGTCGTCACCAACTGTGCCACGCAGCCCACGCTCCAGGAACCCGTCCGCGACCCGGCCCGCTTCCCGTGGCACGAGGTCACCAAGGTGGCGCACTACTGGCTGGAAGTGAACGCGATGACGAAGCCAATGCGGGTGCGGGAAGATTTGCCCCCGTATCCGTCGTCACCCGGGGAGGTGAGATAAAGATGGAATACGCCCTTTGTGCCTTGGCTGGTTTGCTCGTCGGTGGCCTTGTGGCTTGGCTGCTCGCATCCACTCGTGTCACGAAATCTCTTACCGCAAAGATAGAGGACTCTGAGCGCCGGGCCAGTACGGCCGAGGGTCGGGCGTCCGCGTTGGACGGGACGCTTGCGGAATTGCGCTTACAGAACCAGAAAGTCTCGGATGACCTGGCGAAGGTCAGGGATCAACTCGCCGGCGAGAACAGCGCCAGAGTGAAAGCCGAAACCCAACTGGCGGAAACCGTCCAGCGGCTTCAGGAAGAGAAGAAACTGTTGGACGAAGCCAGGACCAAGCTCACGGACGCCTTCAAGGCCATCGCTGGTGACACGCTTAACAGTAGCACGACGGCACTTTTGACACTGGCCAAGGAAACCTTCGATAAGGTTCTTGCCGAGGCCAAAGGCGACCTTGGGAAACGCCAGGAAGCCATCGACGGACTGGTCAAGCCCCTGGCCGAATCCCTTCAAAAGTTCGACGAGCACGTCCGCGGGCTGGAGAAAAGCCGCCAAGAGGCCTATACGAGCATGGAGGGGTACATCAAGACGCTGACAACCACGCAGGAACAACTCCAGAAAGAGACCGCGAACTTGGTCACCGCCCTCCGCACTCCGCAGGTACGCGGGCGCTGGGGCGAGTTGACGCTGAAGCGAGTTGTCGAGTTGGCGGGGATGTCCGACCATTGCGATTTTACCGAGCAGGTGACGGTCGATTCAGAGGCTGGCCGTCAGCGCCCGGACCTGATCGTGCATTTGCCTGGCGAGCGCGAGATCGTCGTGGATGCCAAGGTGGCGTTGGATGCCTTTCTGGACGCAGTAGCGGCGACTTCGGAAGAACAGCGGAACGATGCTCTTGGCCGTCACGCCGCACAGGTTCGCGCCCACATGACCGCGCTGGCTGGCAAGAGCTACTGGGAGCAGTTCCCCAAGGCCCCCGAGTTCGTGGTGATGTTTATTCCCGGCGAGTCCTTCTTCGCAGCGGCCGCAGACGTGGACCGCCGGCTCATCGAGGATGCCCTGGACAAGCGGGTCGTGCTGGCCACGCCCGCCACCCTCATCGCCTTGATTCGCGCTGTGGCTTACGGATGGCGACAGGAACTGATCGCCAAGAACGCCCAGGAGATCAGCGACCTCGGCAAGCAGCTCTACGAGCGAATGAGGACCATGGCCGAGCACGTCGGCGACATCGGCAAGGGCTTGGAGAAGGCCAACGCCGCCTACAATAGCGCCGTCGGCTCGATGGAAGCCAGAGTTCTTCCCGCGGCCCGAAGGTTCAAGGACTTGGGGGCCGCGACCGGCAGCGAGATTCCACATCTGTCGCCTGTCGAGACGACACCTCGTGCCCTCACCGCGCCGGAGGTGAAGGAGGATGACCATGCTTGAGAAAATCGTCCAAATCAAGAGCATCGGTCGTTTTCGGGACTACGCCGCCAACGGCGACGTGACATTCCGCAAGCTCACGCTCGTCTATGCAGAGAACGGCCGCGGCAAGACCACACTCTGCGCGATACTCCGCTCCCTGCAAAGTGGCCAGCCGGAGTTCATTGCTGAGCGAAAGACCCTGGGAGTCGCGGGCGCACCGTTTGTTCACATCCGGCTCAATAGTGCAAACTATCAGTTCACCAATGGAGCCTGGACTGTAACGCATCCCGACATTCTCATCTTCGACTCGGTGTTCGTGAACGAGAACGTGTACTCCGGCGAGTATGTTGAGCATGAGCACAAGAAGAACCTATACCGCGTCATAGTCGGCACCGAGGGGGTGCGACTTGCCAGGCAAATCGAAGATTTGGACAGGCAGATTCGGGATGCGAACACTGACCTTCGTACGAAGAGGGAAGCTCTGTCCAGGTATGTACCGCCCGGAATTACCCTCGATGCCTACCTCGAATGGCAGCCAGTCACTGATATAGAAGAGCAGATTCGCCGAAAGACCGAAGAGCTGAATGCGCGGCAGCTCGCCGCCGCGAAGGCCACCGAAATCCAAGCCAAGGGCCTCTTCGTACAGGTCCGACTCCCGTCCCTGCCGTCTGACTTCTCCACGGTCCTTGCAAGGCAATTGACGGACATCGTCGCTGATGCCGAAGCGAAGGTGCGGCAGCAGATCGCCCAACACCAGATGGGACATCAAGGCGAGCCTTGGTTATCTCAAGGTTTGGGTTACGTCAAGGGCGACCGGTGTCCCTTCTGTGGGCAAGGGGTGCGGGCCAACGAGTTGATTGCGGCATACCATTCCCACTTCAGTGCCGCCTACGCGGACCTCAAACAGGAAGTCGCCCGACTGGCCCAGGGGGTCAACAATGCCATTGGCGAGGCATCCCTCAGCTCGGTCCAGCAGGCAATCGCCGGGAATGCGGCCCTTGTCGAGTTCTGGAGGCAGTTCACCACGGTTGACCTGCCCGACATTTCCTTCCCGGACATCCAGCAGAAGTACGCCACGCTCCGTGAGAAGTGCCTGGCCCTCGCCAGGAGAAAACAGGACAGCCCGACCGAAGCGATCACGCCCGGCGCGGACTTCGTCGCCGCCCTTGCGGAAGTTGAAGCCATGGGAACACTCGTCGCCGCATATAACGCCGCCGTGGATACCGCGAACGCCCGCGTCAACGAGCAGAAGGCGGCGGCACGCTCGCAGGCTGACATCACGGCGCTCAGGAATGAACTGGCGCAACTGGATACCCGCAAGAGACGCTTTGAGCCGGAGGTAGCGGGAGCCTGTCAGGCCTACCAGGATGCTGCGGCCGCGAAGACGCGACTTGAAGCGGCGAAGAACACTGCGCGACAGCAGCTTGACCGGCATTGCCAAGACCTCCTGACGACATACGAGCAGTCCATCAACGAGTACCTCGACCAGTTCAACGCCGGATTCCGCATCACAAACACGCGTCATCTGTACACCGGCGGCACGCCGAGTTCGCACTATCAGATTGAGATTAACAGCACCCCTCTGGACCTCGGCGACACACGGACCCCAGCCGGAACTCCGTGCTTCAAGACGGCCTTGAGTTCCGGGGACCGCAGTGCCTTGGCCTTGGCCTTCTTCCTTGCCGTGCTCAAGCAGGACACAGACATTGGTCGCAAGATCGTCGTGTTCGACGACCCATTCACCAGCATGGATTGTTTCCGTCGAACGTGGACGGAGCAGAGCATCCGGCGCGTCCTTCAGTCCGCCCAACAAGTCATCGTCTTCTCGCATGAAGCCGCTTTCCTGAAAGGTATTCGCATGGGCGTGCCTGACGGGGACGTCAAGGCCCTGCAAATGCGCCCAGCCGGGCAGGATAATACGGTCATCACCGAGTGGGATATGGAGGCGGCCACGCGGAGCGCCTACGAGTGCCACTTTCGCACCCTCCTCGTTTACCGCGACACCAGGAACGGTGTGCCGCTTGATGTGGCAAAGGCGATACGTCCTTTTCTCGAAGAGCTGTACCGAGTTCGGTTCCCGATCATCTTCCTGCCCGCCGACAGTCTGGGAGACTTCGTCGTCAAAGCGCGGCAGGCTGTCAGCAGCGGCACGCTCCAGCTAGGCCAGTCAGAACTGGACGAGTTGGAAGCCATCAACCAGTACGCCAGGCAATTCCAGCATGGCCAAAGCCCGACGATTTCGGCAGATGAGCTTCATGGGTGGGTGAGGCGCGCGCTCAAACTGGCCGGAGGATGTTGAGACGATGACGAACATCGAAGCGAGGACAAGCGAATGATCCCCAAGGAATGCAAACGCCTGGCCGAGGTGGACTTCCCGATTGCCGTCGTATCGAAGCACGCGGCGCGGGGGTCGCCTGCGGTACAGCAGGCGGAGGCGGGCTCAACCGAGCCCACGCTCCAGGAACCCGTCCGCGACCCGGCCCGCTTCCCGTGGCACGAGGTCACCAAGGTGGCACACTACTGGCTGGAAGTTGGGGCGATGACACAACCGATGAAGGATCATTCGCGCACAGGAGGATTGCGATCATGACCGTGAAAAGCCCTGCTTTGGAAGAAACCATTCGGGAACTGGTCGACCGCATCGTACAGGCTGTGCATCCCAGGAGAATCATTCTCTTCGGCTCTGCGGCACGCGGTCAGATGGGACCGCACAGCGACCTGGATGTGCTGGTGGTCATGCCGGATGGGGTCCATCGCCGGGAGACAGCCCGTCAGATCTACCGGGCGCTTCGTCGGCTCGGCGTGCCCAAGGATGTGGTGGTCGTCACCGAGAGCGATATCAAACGTTTCGGTAACGATCCCTCGCTCGTGATCTACCCCGCCTTGTCTGAGGGAAAGGAAATCTACCATGCCGCATGACCGCCCGATTCCTGGTTCACCAGGCGAGTGGCTGGCCTATGCCAAACGCGACCTGGCCATGTCCGCGTCGCCGTTGCCGAAAGGCGGCGCCTATGAGAGCCTTTGCTTCCACGCCCAGCAAGCTGCCGAGAAAGCCATCAAAGCCGTGTATCGGGCGCGCGGTCAGGGCTTCCGTTACACGCACGATCTCGACGACCTGCTTCATGGTCTGGAGCGTTTGGGGCTGGACGTTCCCGAATCGCTTTGGGAAGCAGCCGATCTCACGCGGTTCGCCTGGGAGGCGCGATACCCCAGCTTTGCTGAAGCGGTCTCCAAAGAAGAATACGAGCAGGCGCTGGCTCTCGCCGAGCGCGTCGTGGAGTGGGCCGCCGCCATGGTCGAAGGACGCGAGCCATGATCCCCAAGGACTGCAAGCGCCTGGCGGACCTGCCTGCCGCGCCGTGCGGCGTCGCGGCGCAGGCAGGGGTGGACTCCCGTCGGAATGAACACCGATGATACCTAAAGAGTGTAAACGATTGGCCGAAGTCGACTTCCCGATTGCCGTCGTGTCGAAGCACTCGGCACGGGGGTCGCCTGCGGTACAGCAGGCGGAGGCGGGCTCAACCGAGCCCACGCTCCAGGAACCCGTCCGCGACCCGGCCCGCTTCCCGTGGCACGAGGTCACCAAGGTGGCGCACTACTGGCTGGAAGTGAACGCGATGACGAAGCCGATGCAGGGCTGCGAAGAATCGCGGCCGTATGGAGACTCCAAATGAAATTCCGCAAGCTCGGGCTAAAAAACTGGAAAAACTTTGCAGCCGTTGAGGTCGAAATTAGCGAGCGCCTCTTCCTCGTGGGGCCGAACGCTTCGGGCAAGTCGAACTTCATGGATGCGCTGCGTTTCTTGCGCGATCTCGCCTCTTCAGGAGGCGGTTTCCAGGAGGCGGTGGTTCGTCGCGGTGGCGTGAGTGCCATTCGTTGTCTCGCCGCCCGGCGTTATCCGGACATCGAGCTTCGTATCGAACTTGGCGGGAGGGACGATGGCAAGAGATGGGTCTATGACGTGGCCTTCAATCAGGATCAGCAACGTCGCCCGCAGTTGAAGAGGGAGCGTGTCTTGCGGGACGACCAGACGCTTCTCGATCGCCCGAACGATGAAGACCGCGCCGATCCTGAGCGTCTGACCCAAACCTACCTCGAACAAGTCAACGTCAACCGAGAGTTCCGCGACATTGCGACCTTCTTCGCCTCCATCCGCTACCTGCACATCGTGCCCCAACTCGTGCGCGAGCCGGATCGCTCGGTAGGTCGGGCCAACGATCCGTTCGGCGGAGACTTCCTGGAACAGGTTGCCAAGACGCCCGAGAAGACCCAGAAGGCGCGGCTGCGGCGAATACAGGCGGCGCTCCGCGTCGCCGTGCCGCAGCTTAAAGAGATCGAGTTGTGGCGCGATACACGTGGAACGCCCCATCTGCGGGGCAAGTACGAGCATTGGCGCCCGCAAGGTGCTTGGCAAACCGAAGAGCAATTCTCTGATGGTACCCTGCGGCTGATGGGCCTGCTGTGGGCCGTACTGGAAAAAGGTGGGCCTTTGTTGCTGGAGGAGCCGGAGCTTTCCCTCCATCCCGAGGTTGTGCGCGTCCTACCCCAGATGCTGGCCCGCGTACAACGCCGAACGGGGCGCCAGATCTTCATCAGCACGCACTCGCCCGATCTGCTGCGGGACGAGGGCATCGGCCTTAACGAGGTACTGCTGCTCGTTCCGGGAACGGAGGGAACCGAGGTCCGGACGGCGGCCTCTCAGTGCAACATTCGCGCGCTGCTCGAGGGCGGGCTTTCACTGGCTGACGCTGTGATGCCGAGAACCCGACCGGAAAAAGTTACGCAACTCGCCCTGTTCGGAGACGAGTGAGGATGCCAAACCCAGTGACCATCTCCGCTGCGGTTGAAGGGATTGTGGACGAAGCGGTGGTGCGCAGGCTCATCACGCACGTCGGCGGCCATCCAGGCCCCGTTCACGGTAAGAACGGCAAACCCGCTCTGCACCAGAAGATCAACGGGTACAATAACGCAGCGAAGCATACACCCTGGGTAGTCTTGGTGGACCTCAATAGTGACGCTCAGTGCGCGCCTATCCTGCGCCGGAACTGGCTGCCGACGCCCGCGCCCCAGCTCTGCTTCCGGGTGGCCGTGCGGCAAGTGGAGGCTTGGCTGATGGCGGATGCGGAAACACTTGCGGACTATCTGGGCGTCGGGCGGCGTCAGATACCTGCCGATCCCGAAGAGCTCCCTAACGCAAAGACCGAGATGGTCAATCTCGCGCATCGCTCGCGGCGGACTGTCATCCGTCAGGACATGGTACCTCGCCAAGGAAGCGGCCGTTCGGTGGGCCCCGCCTATAGCTCGCGGCTGATCGAATACGCCGAGAGGCACTGGCGCCCCGAGGTCGCAGCGCAGCATGCCGACAGTCTACGCCGAGCGATCGACTGCCTGACGCGATTCGTGGAGGAAGCATGATCCCCAAGGACTGCAAACGCCTGGCGGAGGTGGACTTTCCGATTGCCGTCGTATCGAAGCACGCGGCGCGGGAGAAGTCCATCCGGCACGGGCACCCGTCCACGCTGCACCTGTGGTGGGCGCGGCGGCCCCTGGCCTCCTGCCGGGCGATGCTCCTGGGACTCCTGCTGCCCGATCCGTGCGACCCGCACTGCCCCAAGGAGTTCAAGGCCAAGGCGGCCAAGGCCCTGCTCGACGTGCCCGGATGGGCCACGGACCGCATGACGCAGCAGGTCAAATCCGACGAGGGGCTGCGCAAGGCGCTCCTTGAGTTCATCGGCGACGCAGCCGACTGGGACGTCGCCAACAACCCCCGATGGATCGGCGCGGCGCGGGAACTGGTCAAGGCCGCGCACCCGGACGAGACGCCGCTCGTCGTGGACCCGTTCGCGGGGGGCGGGTCGATTCCGCTG
>Ga0129299_1002920_pt1 | contig 11248 bp, 12 predicted proteins | sample ConPoolayeCmetaG_FD_94477 | JGI IMG/M metagenome (GOLD analysis project Ga0129299, IMG submission 94477) | Hot spring microbial mat communities from California, USA to study Microbial Dark Matter (Phase II) - Cone Pool mat layer C metaG ... | reverse complement strand
GAAGGGGGTTGGGGGATGGGGTGAGGTCCGCTGTCACCAACAGTGAATCCGAGATGGCAGGAGGAAAATAGGGCGGGGTTCTGACCCGCCTGGAGGAGGAGGACAACAAGACGAGGAGCAAAATGGCATTTGCATACTGTCCCGATTGTTCGACACGGATCTTTCTGGGCCGAAAGCCCTGGGTTGGCCAACCGGTGACCTGTGATTATTGCGATGCCGAGCTGGAAGTCGTCCGGATCAATCCGGTGGAACTGGATTGGGTGGACAAACTTGCCGCCGAGGACCCGGAAGAGGAGTGGGAACTCGACTTTGAAGAAGCCTAGCCTGCTTTCTCCATAGCCCCCTTTGCCCCCGATCAGGGGCAACAGCCTGGACAGGTTGTACCTGGCCCCTCTCACCGCCGAGCACGCAGAGAACGCAGAGGAATCAGAAAAACTCGACAGTCTCTGCAGCCTCTGCGGTGCAGGCCGGGACTTTTTCAGCAGCCTCCTGAGCTGGCCTGAACGGGCCCTGATCGCAACCAAACCTGATGAGAAACTTGACAGGCAAGTCTGAATCGGTTATACTTTTGCTGCTTTGTTGAAAAAATTTTTCAATAACACCAGGCAGAGTTACCATGCTATCTGAAGAGAGGATCGTGGAGCAGATGAGCCGGGCCGGCTATCGGATCACCCAACCCCGGCGAGCGGTCATCCGGGCTATCCTGGAGGATGAAGGGCACTCAAACCCGGCTCAGGTCCGTGACCGGGCCAGGATCTACTGTCCCACCGTCGGGCTGGTGACGGTCTATCGCGCGCTGGACCTGCTGGCCACACTGGGGTTTGTGCGGCGCATCCATACCGACGAGGACTGTCATGGCTACGCCGCCGCCAGCCAGGGGCACCGCCATCACCTGACCTGTCAGCGGTGTGGGGCGGCGGTGGAATTCGAAGGCTGCGACCTGTCGGAATTGCTGGCCCGCGTGAGCCGGGAGACCGGCTATATCATCGAGAACCACCTGCTGACCCTGGTGGGGCTGTGTGCCGCGTGCCGATAAAGCCGACATGTGTGCCACCTGGGCAATGAACGCCATTTTCACCGCCGAGATCGCAGAGAGCGCTGAGAGCCGGTCTGGAAAGCTTACCACAAAGACACAAGGGTCACAAAGGGACACGAAGGAAACGAATAAAAAAACCGCATGGTGCCCCTGGTGTCCTTTGTGCCTTGGTGGTTTTCAGACAGGCTCTGAGCAAGTCAGAAAGATCTCTGTGCTCTCGGCGTGCTCTGCGGTGAATGGGAACCTGCCTGCACAGGTCGCATTTGTGTTTTGCACCGCAGAGAGGGGTACTGCGGAAGGGTACAAACTGCGATGACAAAGGAAGGAGGAATAATGCACTCAACCGACAGGAAGAGGCTGGCCTGGGTGAGCGTCGCGCTCCTGGTGCTGGCAATTGTGAGCGGCTGTGGCGGCCCTCAACCGGAGGGCCGCAGGGAAGGGATGGCCGGCATCCTTGAGCCGGCATCGCTGGCTCCCGGCGCCAGACTCAAGGTGGTGGCCACGACCAACATCGTGGGCGATGTGGTCAGGAATATAGGCGGTGATCAGATCGAGCTGACTACGTTGATGGGCGTGGGGGTGGACCCTCACACCTACGTGCCCACCCCGGCCGACACAGTGGCGGTGCACAATGCCCACCTCCTGTTTGCCAACGGAGCCGGCCTGGAAGCAAACCTGGATAGGATGCTCGCCAGCGCCGGTGGACAGGCGGTCCGTGTCTACCTGTCTGAGGGGTTGGAGCTGAGGCCAGCGGTGAAGCACGAGGCGGAAGAAGCCGGGCATGAGGAAGAGCATGAGCATGGAGAGTTTGACCCTCACGTCTGGTTTGACGTGCAGAATGTCATCCGATGGACCCAAACGGTCGAGCAGACGCTGAGCGCCCTCGATCCGGGCCATGCTGCCACCTACCAGGCCAACGCGACGGCCTACATCGGCGAGCTGGAAGCCCTGGACATCTGGATTGCAGAGCAGGTAGCGACCATCCCGCCGGGCAACCGCCGGCTGGTGACCAACCACCCGGCCTTTGGCTATTTTGCCGCTCGCTATGGCCTGGAGCAGATCGGGGCCGTCTACCCGGTCAGCCCCTCGGCGGAGCCATCGGCTCAGGACATTGCCGCGCTGGAAGAGGCCATTCGTCGCTACAAGGTGCCTGCCGTGTTTTCCGAGAGCTCGGTCAACCCCAAACTGGCGCAACAGGTCGCTCACGACACAGGCATCAGGCTGGTGATGCTCTACACCGGCTCGCTGGGCGGGCCAGGCAGTGGGGCAGAGAGTTACATTGCCCTGATGCGCTATAATGTCCAGGCGATTGTCGAGGCGCTGAAGTGATGCATACGGACCAGGAACCATGTCGCCGATCCTGGAAGTGCACAACCTGACTGTGAGTTACAACGGCTGCCACGCCCTGGAAGAGGTGAGCTTTGCCGTCCAGGCCGGGGAACGGGTGGCGGTTGTGGGCCCCAATGGGGCGGGCAAGACCACGCTGTTCAAAGCGATAGTCGGCCTGATCTATCCTGCCGTGGGCAGGGTCGAGACCAACAGGGCCGAGATCGGCTATGTCACCCAGCGTTCGACGGTGGACTGGAACTTTCCGGTGACGGTGTATGATGTGGTGATGATGGGCCGCATCGGCCGGATCGGCTGGCTGCGCTGGCAGCGCCCGCGCGACCGCCGGGTCGTGCAGCGTTGCCTGGCTCAGGTGGGGATGTTGGAGTATGCCGACCGGCAGATCGGCGAACTGTCCGGCGGCCAACAGCAGCGGGTGTTCATCGCCCGGGCTCTGGCCCAGGAGGCCACCCTCCTGCTGATGGATGAACCGTTCAGTGGCATAGACACCCCCTCACAAGAGGCGATCCTGGAGCTGCTGGACGGCCTGCGCAGCCAGGGGGTGACGGTGCTGGTCTCCACCCACGACCTCAACCTGGCGGTGGAACGTTTCGACCGGCTGGCATTGCTCAACCGCCGGCTGATCGCCTATGGCCCTCCCCGGCAGGCGGTCACACCGCACACCCTGGCGGCCGCCTATGGTGGGCAGGCGTTGTGGCGCGGTGAGGATTATGCGCTGGTGCTGGGCGACATCGGCTGCTGTGGCGAGCAGCGGGTGGCAGATAGCCGCGTCTCCAGGCTCGCGGCAGGTCTGTGACCCACCGCCCGGCGGCTGCTGTAGCACAAGATGGATGGCAGAAGCAGATGGAACCTGTTTTGCACCTGTTGCTGGAGCCGCTGCGCTACCCTTTTATGATCCGGGGGTTGCTGGCCTCGGTGATGGTCGGTACGCTCTGTGCGGTGATCGGCACCTACGTCGTGCTGCGCGGCATGGCCTTCTTCGGCGATGCGCTGGCCCACGCCATCCTGCCGGGTGTGGCCATTGCCTATCTGCTGGGCGCCAACCTCTTCTGGGGAGCGCTGGCGATGGGCCTGCTGACGGCGGTGGGCATCGGGTATGTCAGCCGCCGGGGCCAGGTGAAAGAGGACACCGCCATTGGCGTCATCTTTGCCGCCTGCTTTGCCCTGGGGGTGGCGCTCCTGTCCACGGTCCAGAGCTACAGCGTGGACCTGACCCACATCCTCTTTGGCAATGTGCTGGGGGTCTCGGCAGCCGATCTGCGGCTCATGGCCGGGTTTGGTGCGGCTGTGCTGCTGGCCGTGGTGGTGCTCTATAAGGAGCTGCTGGTCATCTCCTTTGACCCGATCCTGGCGGCGACGCTGCACCTGCCGCTGAACGCCCTTCACTATCTGCTGCTGCTGCTCATCGCCCTGACCGTCGTCGTCTCGTTGCAGACGGTGGGGGTGGCGTTGATGGTGGCCATGCTGGTGACCCCGGCAGCCACCGCCTACCTGCTCACCCGCAGGCTATGGCAGATGATGATCGTCGGGGCCGTGGTGGGTGCCGTCTCAGCGGTGGCCGGGCTGTACCTGTCGTTCTATGTCAACGTGGCTTCCGGAGCAGCGGTGGTGCTGGTATGCACCGCCTTCTTCTTGTTTGCCCTCCTGTTCGGGCCGTCGCGAGGCGCGCTGTGGACCTGGCTGCGTGACAGGCGGGCCCGACGGATAACCTGCTGAGCCTACTCCCGGCGGGAAGCCTTTTCCTCCCTAACCTCCCCCTCCCAGAGGATACAACCTGCCTCCTGGGCGTGCTATACTCTTCTTGAGAGTGGAGCACATCAGGAGGAGAATTGTTGAGCGACTTTTTAGCGTACCTGGAATGTGCAGCCTGCCGTCACCGGTTCGACGCCGACCGGTTGTGGAACCTGTGTCCCCACTGCGGCAGGCCACTCCTGGCCCGTTATGACCTGACTGCCGTCGCCCAGGTCCTGTCGCCGGCCGACCTGGCTGACCGGGAGCCGACGTTGTGGCGCTACCGCGAACTGCTGCCGGTACGCGATCCGCGCCACATCCTGTCCCTGGGTGAGGGCTGGACCCCTCTGTTCCACGCGACGAGGTTAGGAGCAGAACTCCGCTTCCGGCGATTGTATATCAAAAATGAAGGGCTGAATCCCACCGGCTCATTCAAGGCGCGGGGCATGGCCGTGGCTGTCTCCCGCGCCCGAGAGTTGGGAGTGCAGGCGCTGTCTATCCCTTCGGCCGGCAACGCCGCCAGCGCGCTGAGCGCCTACGCCGCGTTGGGCGGCCTGAGCGCCCATGTGTTCATGCCGGCCGACGTGCCCCCTGCGTTCCGGGCTGAGTGCTGCGCTCTGGGCGCCGAAATCACCCTGGTAAACGGCCTGATCACCGACTGCGGCCAGCGGGCAGCCGAAGAGGGGGCGGTGCACGGCTGGTTCGATATGTCCACCCTCAAGGAGCCATATCGCCTGGAGGGAAAAAAGACGATGGGCTACGAGCTGGCCGAGCAGTTCGGCTGGACCCTGCCGGACGTGATCATCTACCCCACCGGCGGCGGGACAGGGCTGATCGGCCTCTGGAAGGCCTTCGAGGAGATGGAACAACTGGGCTGGATCGGGCCGCAGCGCCCACGGATGGTGACCGTCCAGGCGGCCGGTTGCGCGCCACTGGTCAAGGCTTTCCATGCCGGCCTGGAGTTTGCCGAGCCATGGCCCAACGCAGCCACTCTGGCCGACGGCCTGCGCGTGCCGGCAGCCGTGGGCGACCTGTTGATCCTGCGTGTCCTGCGCGAGAGTGGGGGGACGGCCCTGACCGTCTCGGATGAGGAGATGCTGGCTGCAATCCGGCTATTGGGCCGCACCCAGGGCATCTTTGCCTGCCCGGAGGGCGCAGCCTCTCTGGCCGCATTTCAATCGCTGCGCCGTCAGGGCTGGATCGCCGACGACGAGAGGGTGGTACTGTTCAACACCGGCAGCGGGCTGAAATACACCCACCTGTGGTTGCCGGGCAGCAGCGGATAAATCTTTGCGCCAGGTCGGTCAGCTCAGGCCGGCCTGCTGGCGGGCGTGGAGGCCATATCGCCTGTCTGTCTTGCTGATATGGGTGTACAGCCAGGAGAAGAGAAAGGCAACCAGATCCCGCACGGCTTTCCGGTCTCCCTGTTCATGCCGCTCCATGGCCGAGCGGTATTCCTGCCGGAACATGGCATGGGTCTTCCGGTGAGCCGCCAGGTCGGGGTAGCCGATACGCTCCATAAACTGCTCCTCAGCAGAAAAGTGAAAGACCGTATAGTCGTCTACCCCTTGAAAGAGGGTGCGGATGCCCTCCTCCCGTTCCCCCTGCTCCACGGCGGTGTAAAACTGATTGAGGAGCGCGATCAATTGCCTGTGTTGATCGTCCATCTCCGGGACACCTATGCTCAGCTCTTCACTCCATTCTATTTTCATCGGGTTTCCTCACCAATAGATTTTAACAGCTCGCGGGCCATCGCCAGGCCCGGTTCGATCGCCAGCGCCGCCTGGAGATGCTCTCGTGCCCGCTCCGGCTGGCCGAGGTTGATGCAGGCCGAAGCCAGCGCCAGCCGGTAGTCAGGGTGGCCGGGGCGGAGGGCTACCGCTCTGGACCAATGGGCCGCTGCTGTAGCCCACATGCCCCGCCGGGCATACTGCCGTCCCCGGCCATAGAGGGCCGAAGGGCTATCTACATCCCGGTCCACGGCAGCAGCCAGGCGCTCCTCAACCCACATAAACTCCTCGTGGGCCATGAACGCGAAGCTGAGCGCCGCCATGAAAAAGCAGCCGCTGAGGATCAACCCCCACGCCGACAGCGACTCTCCCTGAACCAGACGGTAGATCACGACAAAGGGGTAGAGCAAAATAACGCCGAGGGTCAGCCAATAGAAAAAAGGGATCCGCCGGTAGAGTCCGCCGGCGACGATCAGGCTCAGCACAAAGGCTGCGCCGCCGACCAGCAATACCGACGCAATCGGCAGGTCGAACCTGGCCTGGCTCTTGCCCTCCAGCCCCAGCAGTGTGCGCAACGTCTGGAAGAGGGTCATGGCGCCAGGCGAAGCTTCCCATGCCAGGGAGAGTCGCCACTTCAGGTAGTAGACTGTCAGCCCCAGCCACAGGTCGTTGGCCAGGGTGAACCAGGCCAGCACCAGGCCGATCGAGTAGATTGAGTGTCCCTTCGACCTGGGACGGCGCGCATACAGGTCACGTCCGCAGGCCGGGCATCGGCGGTCGTGGGCGTCGGTGATCTGGCCGCAGTAGGGGCAGAGCAGCGGCTCCACAGCGGCGTCGGAGATCAGCTCCTCCTCGGCAGAACGGGGGACCGCAGCAGCAATGGCCTTCTGGCCGGCCTGGGCCATCTGGCGGCGCAGGGCAGCCAGCTCTGCCTGGACAGCCGTGTGGCCGGGGTCAAGGGCCAGCACATTCTCCAGGCAGATTCGCCGCTCGTGAGGCGCCTCGACCACCCGGCTAAGCCAGTACCAGGCCTGCACAACCCCCTCATCGGCCTCGACCACACGTTGCAGATAGAACCGCGCCCGCTCGACCTGGCCGGATCGGGCAGCGGCAATCCCCTCCTGCAACCAGAAATCGAGGGGAGGGGCTATGACGCCTGGTCCATCACCATCCGCGCCCAATGGTAACCCTCTTGCAGCCAGGCCACATACTGTTGCAACGTCTGGCGACGGTGGGGGTCGTGAGTCAGCTCGTAAATATGCTGGCCCCCTATGTCCATCGTCTGAAGCAGGCCGGCCCTGGTCAGCCTCTTCAGAACCGGTTCAATCTGCGACACCCGGCGGCCAACCCGGACGGCCAGACCTTCGACCGAGTCGCAGGCGTATGGATTCTGGACGAAAAAAGCGGCAATGTCCACCCCTGGCAGATCAGAGAGCAGTTGCGAAATGGTGCGCCACAAGCCGTTGCCCTCTGCCCAGGGAATGACCTTTTCCTCATCGGCCATATCCGACCGGCCGGCAGTGCGATCTGCTTCCAACGGTTTCCTTGACCTCCCTGGCAGTTACTTTACCATCAAGATGCCAGAGTGTCAATAGTACCCCTTTCCCATCCCAGGCCAGCAGCACAGGCCTGAGCCTGAGCTCCTTTTTAGCGTACCACCAGCACCGGACGGTCCAGGCGGAGGATGATCTCGCGGGCCAGGTCTTCGAGCAAAAGATGCCGCCAGCCCTTGCCCGGATGGGCGCCGATCACCACCAGGTCATAATCGCCGCCGCGTGCCTCGTCCGCAATCTCGTCTACCACCAGACCATGGCGCACCTTGGGTTGGGGGTGGATCCCCGGTCGCTGCAGGGCGCGGACGTCATACTCCAGCAGCTTGCCTTCCGGTGTGTGTTCCTGGATCAATTCCTCGACGTCAGCCCGCAACTGCCGGCCCCGCACACCGGGACCGGCGCTGATCTGGGACATGACATGCAGGACGGTGACCAGCTCTTCGCCGTCGAGGAGTTCCGCCAGTTGTGCGGTAAAGCGGCTGAGGAGGGAAGGGCCGGCCCTCTGCCCCTCGACGACAACTTTGGCCCCGCTGTCACACAACAGGATACGCCTGATCGGACCGATCTGCCCTTTGACGATGAGAACGGGGCACAGCGCCCGCTCCGCCACCCGGAGCGCTGTCGTCACCTTCAGACACCGGGCGACCAGGCCGTTGGGGCGCCACCCCTCGCCCACAACGACCAGGCCGTAGTAGCCCTCGTTGGCCTCACGCACAATCTCCTGGGCCGGCCAGCCGATCCGCACCCGGGTCTGCACCCCGGCCACCCTCAACGATTCGCGGGCGTGGGCCAGGACCGCTTCGGCCCGAGGGCGGTCGGCCTCGCGCCGGACCACGGTCAACAGGACCGGCGGTTCATCGGCCAGATGCCCCTGCAACAGGTAAGCGGCCAGGCGCAAGACGGCCTGGGCGTGAGGCGAATCATCGGTTGCAATCAAGATGCGCATAACAGTTCCATGCCTCCTGACCTGAGTAAGCCGGAACCAACCGGGAATATTTTACCACGAAAGACGCAAAGGACACCAACAGGACTCATACCAGCATCAGGACAACCGGCACCGCCAGAATGGCGAGCATAAACAGGGCCAGATTCCGATTGCTGGCTGTGACCCAGCTCACAGAGCGGAGCATCAGCCGTAGATAGGGACGGTACGCCAGACTCAGGATCAAGATCGAGATCACAAAGACGCTGACCATTTCGACCAGGACCACGGTGAACGCCGGTGGATGGCGGAGCAACACCGCCGCCAGCAGCGTGTCCACGAAGGTGGTGATATTGGCGCCCATGATGTAGGGGATGACATTCTCGCGCCGGACAAAGCCACGGGCGCTCAGCGGCACCAGGATGCTGAGGGACAGGCTGACCGACATGGAAATCGTCGTGATCAGCGCCCCCAGGATGAACATCACCCACGGCCGGTAGACCAGGCGCGACATCCAGCCCACCTGGCTCTCCTTCAGGGTCATCTGCGGCAGACACCTGTCGAACAGGTTGAAACTGACCAGGATCACCCCCAGGCCGACCAGAAAGGCCGCCCAGCGGGGCAGGAGGCTGTTCGCCACCCCGGCAACCGGTTCCACGACCAGGTCAACCACCGAGTGCAACAGGGCGCCGGAACGGAGCTGCACCGCATCCAGCAGGCCGGCATGCAACAGCCCGGCACCCAGGAACAGAGCCGGCAGGTGGGTGGTGGCCGTGACCAACAACGAGAGCAACCCCATGCTCAGGCTCGTCGCCCGGTCGCGGCCACGCAGCACATACAGGAAACCCAGGAACAGCACAATAAAACTGGCCCCCAGCCGGCTGCCGGTGATCATGGCAAAAGTCCCCAGCCTGTCCACCACCCCGGCGTCGAAAAAGGTCAGCGCTGCCGCCGCCACCGGCGAGCCGCTCATGATGGTGTAGGCGAACAGCCAGCCGAACCCCAGAGCATTGGTTGCGTTGCTGACATCCAACAGGTTGCGCACCAGCGGCGCGACCCCTCGCGCCCCCTCTTTCATCAGCGTGATAGCCAGGATAAACAGGTACAGGCTGGCCACAAACAGCCCGATCTTGCCGAAATGAACCCGCTCCCACCAGGCGCGTTTCACTTCGGGCACGACCAGCGGAAGTTCCAAAGCGGCCGGAACAGGCTGTGACGGCAGGCCCGACACAACAGAGTCCGGATCGTGCGACATTTCCATCCTCATTCTCCTGTGCCCAACAACGTGGAAGCCGGTTCCAGGTTGAGATGCGGTTCAATTTCGGCCTGCCACAGCTTTTCCACCAGATCGGGATAGGCTTTGGGCCATCCACCCAGGTCGTCTACGGTCAACGGCTGCACGAGAGGAGGAAAGGGGTCACCCTGACAGCTCACCGGCCGCAGGTGGTAGCGGCTCAGCAGTTGCTGGCCGGCATCGCTCAGCAGGTACTTGACGAACGCCTGAGCTGCCGGCCGCTCGACGGCCGTAATGTTGTCGTCCACCAGGACCGCCACCGGTTGGGCGACGACCGTGCGCGGCGGCAGCACGATCTCCAGGGGGATGCCCCGATCTGACGCCAGGCGGGCATCCTGCTCATAGGTCACCAGGGCATCGCCGGCCCCCAATTCGAACAGGCTCAATGCTGCCCGCGCCGAAGGAGCCAGGAGGCGAACATTCCCCCAGATGGCCTGGAGCTGAGCCCCGGCCGCCGCCGGATCGCCCGAGGCTTGCAGGGCGCTGCCATATTCGGCCAGCACGGCCCATTCCCCTGCGCCCGAAGTGCGGGGATCGGCGTGGATCAGGCGCAACCCCGGTCGGGTCAGGTCGGCATAGTCACCGATGCCGGCCGGGTTGCCGGCGCGGACGGCGATGGCCAGCGGTGTGCAGCCGATCACCACCGGCTGACTATCATGCCGCACCCGCCGCCCCAGCTTGAGCCAGTCAACATGCCGGGCGTGGCTAAAGATGGCCACATCGGCCGGAGCGCCCAGGTTGATCTGCCCGGCCAGCGTCCCCGACGCGCCGAACACCCCCTCGATGCTCAGATCGCGCCCTGTTTCAGCCTCCCATGCCTGTTCGAAGGCAGGAAAGATCTGCTGGCTGAACACCTCCTCCTGGGTGCTAAAGGCATAGACCACCAGGCGGACCGGGGCATGGCGGTCGTTGAACACCGCCCGTCGTGCATAAAAGGCCACCAGGACCAGCAACGCTGCGCTCAGCAGCCAGCTCGCCAGATGGTGCCAGCCCCCTCCCCCGATGCCCCGCCAAACTTTGTCGTTCATCGCCCCTCTCCACGTCCAGATTCTGTCGTGAACAGGTCCCCGTCACCCGATGTCACCCGCCAGGTAGTGGCGGGTTCGCTCATCCTGGGGCCGGCTAAAGAACCGGTCTGCCGGGCCGCTCTCCACCAGTTCTCCCAGCCAGAGAAACAGGACATGATCGGCCAGACGGCGCGCCTGTCGCAACAGATGGGTGACAAGGACGATCGTGGTTTCCTCCCTGATGCTGCGCAGTTGCTCTTCGATCCGCTGCGCCGAGATCGGGTCCAGAGCCGAGGTGGGCTCATCGCACAGCAGCACCTCCGGCTCTACGGCCAGGGCACGGGCCAGGCACAGCCGTTGTTGCTGGCCGGTGGATAGCCCGGAGGCCGGCGTATGGAGGCGGTCCTTCACCTCGTCCCACAGGCCGGCAGCCCGCAGGTAGCGTTCCACGATGCGGTCCAGGTTGCGCCCGTTGCCCCTGTCCAGCACCTGCAGGCCATGGATGCGGCGGCCATAGGCCACATTGTCATAGATAGACATCGGCAGGGGGAACGGTTTGGGAGCCAGCATCCCCACCCGCGTACGGACCTCGGTCACGTCCACACCTCGACCGTAGATGTCCACGCCG
>Ga0129299_1002918_pt1 | contig 11252 bp, 13 predicted proteins | sample ConPoolayeCmetaG_FD_94477 | JGI IMG/M metagenome (GOLD analysis project Ga0129299, IMG submission 94477) | Hot spring microbial mat communities from California, USA to study Microbial Dark Matter (Phase II) - Cone Pool mat layer C metaG ... | reverse complement strand
GCCTTCAGGGTGGCCGAGCAGCGCCAGGAACATCAGCACGGCGATCAGGAAGCTCGTCCCAGCCATGATCGAGGCGATCACGCCCGGCCCCTTGCTGTCTCGCGTCGGCATCAGCGCGCGCCCGAAGAACACGTTGATCAGCACTCCGGCAAAGGGGATGAAGACGATCAGCGGTACGAGTGAGAAGAGTCCGTTCATGCAGGCCGTCCTGTCTCAGCAGGCTTGTGGGTGGTGGTCATGCCGCCCGTGCAACCCCCCATGGAAAGCTACCCCTCCATCGAGTGCAGTTCGTCGATGTCGATGCTCTTCTTGGAGCGGAAGATGGCGACGATCAGCGCTAGCCCGACCGCCACCTCGGCGGCAGCGACGGTCATCACGAAGAACACAAACACCTGTCCGTCGAGGTTGATCAGGGAGCGGGCAAAGGCCACAAACGCCAGATTCGCGGCATTGAGCATCAGCTCAATGGACATAAAGATCAGGATGGCGTTGCGCCGCGCCAGCACGCCCAGCACACCCAGGGCGAATAGGATCGCGCTCAGGATGATATAGTAGCTAGTTGGCACGAGGAAGTTGGTTTCGGTAGGCATGGCCTCGTTCCAGAGATGCGGATGCACGCTGCGGGGGCAAGGCGCACCCTGCCCCTGCGAACGTCAATCGCCGGAGACCTTCTCGGCCTCGGCTACGACTTCAGCCCGGCGGCGTTTCCCGGCGGGTGTCTTCCCCTCGTCGCGGGTGAGCACAATCGCGCCCACCATTGCCACCAGCAGCAGCACGCCGGTCAGCTCAAAGGGCAGCAGATACAGATTAAACAATAGCGCGCCCACGGATTGTGGGCTGCCATACTCGAACCCTGTCTCGGTGTTGCTGGTGGGGGCTTCTGCCGTGTTGATGACGGGGAGATTCGTCCCCACCTGTGGGCTGAAAAGGATGAACGCTGTCACCCCGATCAGCGCAACGGTTAAAATCGCGGCAACGGGGATCTGCCAGTTGAGGCGAGAGGTGATCGAAACTCTCTCTGCACCCAACAGCATGATCACGAACAGGAACAGCACCATGATCGCCCCAGCGTAGACGGTGACCTGCACCATCGCTAGGAAGGGCGCACCCAGACCCAAGTAGAACAGCGCGATGCAGGCGAAGTTGATCACCAGGAACAGCGCTGCATGGACAGCGTTAGTGCTTGTCAACATGCCAACGGCTGCCAGGACGGCGATCACAGCCAGGGCGAGAAAGAGGATCGTTCCGATCATTTCAGGTTCCCCTCACCCCTGCCCCTCTCCCACGCACTCAGCTACGCCTCGCTGGGGAGAGGGGAGAATTCAGGGAGTGTGTTATTTCGGGTTCTCCATTACCGGGATAGAACGGTCAAACGCGCCGGGCGCGACCTTCTGCGGCGTGCCAGGCACGCCAGGCGGTGGCGGTACGATCAGCATATCTTTGGTATAGATCGCGCTGGCACGGTCATAGAAGGATAGTTCATAGTTGTGCTCAAGCACAATCGCCTCAGTCGGACAGGCATCCTCGCAGTAGCCGCAGAAGATGCAACGCAACATATTGATCTCATAGGTTTTGGCGTACCGCTCTCCAGGGGAGTAACGCTCATCGTCGGTGTTCTCCGCTGCCTCCACCCAGATCGCGTCAGCGGGGCACGCCGCCGCGCACAGCGAGCAGCCAATGCACTTTTCTAGCCCGTTGTCATAACGCTTTAGTTCGTGCCGTCCCTTGAATCGCTCATGCACTGGGCGAACCTGCTCCGGGTACTGGATTGTCACCGGCTTCTCGAAGACATGCTTAAGCGTCGTCGCCATGCCCTTGACAATGGCCCACGTTTCCTGTACGAAGTTGAGGTCTCTGCTTGACATGGGCTGTTCCTTAGTAAACCACTTTCCTTCACTCACTCGCTTGTTTATCCACTCCCCGTCCGGAGAGCATACCGGTCCTCCTCTCCGTCACGCGATGCGAAGCACCGCCCGAGGAAAGGGCTAAAAGTTACGCTGTGCCAAAAGCTGGGATGATCCCCAGCGCGACCAGGATGGCCGTTGCTGCCGCGTTCGCCAGCGAGACGGGCAGCAGGATTTTCCAGCCAAAGGCCATCAGGTAGTCGTAGCGGATGCGCGGCAGCGTGGCCCGGATCCAGATCATGAACATCAAGCTGGCGAGGATCTTGCCGAACAGGATGAGCGGTCCTAGCCAACCTCCCAGCACGTTTTCCAGCCCGAACAGCCGGTAGCCACCCAGGAACAGCGAGGCAAAGATCGCGCTGACAGCGATCATCTTATCGTATTCGGCCATGTAGATGGCAGCGAACTTCATGCCGCTATACTCGGCATGGAAGCCGGCTGTTAACTCCTGCTCCGCTTCGGGCAGGTCGAAGGGCGGGCGGTTGCATTCAGCCACAGCAGTGATGTAGTAGATCAAGGCGGCGATGGGTTGGATGAAAATGAACCACAGCCCGCGTTGGGCGTCGATAATCCGGCCCAGGCTCAGCGATCCGACTAACATGACCGGAGCCAGAATAGCAAGGCCCATCGCCAACTCGTAACTGATCATCTGTGCCGAGGAGCGCAACCCGCCCAACATGGCGTACTTATTGGCCGACGACCACCCAGCCAGCACGATCCCGTAGACCGAGATCGACGTGACGGCCAGGATGTACAGGAGGCCCACGTTGAGGTCAGCCAGGCCCAACCTGGTGCGATGCCCAAATAGGTTGACCTCACCACCGAACGGCACCACAGCCAGGATGATCAGCGCGGGAACGACTGTCACGACCGGGGCCAGGGTGAAGATCACCTTATCCGCATTGGCCGGGATGATGTCCTCTTTGAAGAACAGCTTGATTCCGTCGGCCACAGGCTGGAGCAGCCCAAAAGGCCCAGCGCGGTTCGGGCCGAGGCGCTGTTGGATCAGCGCGATCCAGCGCCGCTCAAGCCATGTCGTGTAGGCGAAGCCTAGCAGCAAGAACGCGATGATCAGGGCGGACTTGACCGCCGCGTCGATGACGAAGATCAGGAAGTCGCTCATGCCTGAACGCGCTCCAATCTGGCGATGCGGGCGGCGGTAGCCACGAGCGGCGCCCCTTGTGGCTGGACACGGGCGGGCATCACCACGACGCCCCCCGGTACGCCCTCTTCCACACGGGCAGCCACCTGTACCGAGCGTCCGTCAAAGGTCACTTCCAGCAGATCGCCCGGCTCCACGTCGAGGCGGCGGGCGTCGGCAGGATTCAGCACAGCGGTGGGTGGGGTGATGCGCTCGCTCAGGACCGGAGCGCCGAGGACAAAGAGCGCCTCTGCATCGTATAGAACCTTGACAGGCAGGATCAGCAACTCGCCCTTCCCGACCTTAGCCCGCCCAGCAGACTTCACAGGCGTCATCGGGAGGCTGGCCAACGCATCCTCCGCCAGGGCGGGATATTGCACGCCCAACCCGCGCGTGTTCTGGAAGGCCGTCCCGCCGTAGTAAAGATCGTCGCCGCCCACATCGGGCCATTGCTCGTGCACCTCAGCGAGCTTCTGATAGGTGATCCCTGCGTACTGGGGGATACCCTGAGCGATCTCCAGCATCACGGCGGCAGCGGAGACGTGCGGCCTCTCTCCACCCAGCCTCTCACCGATTTGCTCAGCAATCAGCCAGTCCGGCAGGCTCTGGCCGACGGGTTCGATGGCCGGGTAAAAGCGTTGCACACGCCGCTCGCCGCTGGTGAACGTGCCCTCGCGCTCGCCCGTGCTCTGGACAGGCAGCACCACATCTGCCAACTTCGCTGTCTCGGTGAGGAACATATCCTGCACAATGATGGTGGCGTTGCTTTCCCGCAGGGCATGTTCGGCGATGGGGTCATCAAACACCGGGTCAGCCCCGGCGATCCACACTGCCTTGATCTCGTTGCTTGCCAGCGCGGCCAGGATGTCCGCGTAGCCGCGCCCTGCGTGCTCGACAGGCTGATAGCCGGGGCGGTAGTCGGGGCGGAAACCCATATCCGAGCCGCCCTGTCCGTTCGCGCCCGGCCACACGACGATCAGACCATTGTTGGGGCGCCCGACGTGTCCGGTGTCAACCAGCAGGCTGGCGGCGGCTTGCGCAACCCGATCCGCGCCCGGCGCGTCAAGGCCGTCGCTGCCGATTAGGGCCACGACGTTGGCAGCCTCGGCGATGAGCCTGGCCGCTGCTTCTGGCAGAGCGCTTAGGGTCACGGCTTCCTCGCCGGGCATTGCTTTCAGGATATGGGAAGCGTATTGATCCAACCGGGTGGCGCGCGCGTTGATCGTGATCAGTGTCGCGCCGCGCTCGGCAGCGGCCTTCACCCGCAGATACCACACCGGTCCGGTGTGGTACAGATCGGTCCCGACCACCAAGATCGCATCGCCCTGGCCCATATCCTGGAAGTCCGTCCCTGTGCCGACTCCGTACCAGGCCGCATACTCACCCCCGGCGACCGTGTCAGGATAAACGGCCAGGTCGTGGCTGCCGCGTCCGCGAATCACTTTCTGAATAGCGTAGTAATCCTCATTGCTCAGCCGATAGCCCGCCAGGGCTGCTACCGCCGCCCCTGCACTCTTAAGATGCCCAGCGACCGTATCAAGCACTTCATCCCAGGTGGCCTCGACCAGTTGCCCTCCCCTGCGGACCAGTGGCGTGGTGAGCCGCTCAGGATGATCCATGTGATGGTGGGCGAAGCGTCCTTTATCGCAAATCCAGATTTCGTTGACGGCCTCGTTTTGGCGCGGCATGACGCGCTTGATCACCGTTCGTCCGCCGGTGTCACGGTCGGTGCGGGTGTCGAAGCTCATGTTGCAGCCGACCGGGCAGTGCGAGCAAACCGTCGCCACCTGCACCATCTCCCACGGGCGAGCGTTGAACCGGAAATCGGCGGTGGTCAGCGCGCCAACGGGGCAGATATCGGTGGTGTTGCCGGAGAAGATGCTGTCGAAGCCCGGCACGCTGTGGGTGATGATCCGGTCGCCGCGCCCGCGCCCGGTGAAGTCCAGCACGTGCTCCCCAGCGATTTGATCCTGGAAGCGGATGCAGCGCGCGCAGAGGATGCACCGTTCCTGGTCGAGGTAAATGATCTCGCCAAGCGGGACGTGTTTGCCCAGGCGCATCTTTTCTTCCCAGTACATGCGGCTCGTGCCGGGGCCGTGCCGCATGGTCAGGTTCTGCAGAGGACACTCACCCCCCTTGTCGCAGATTGGGCAGTCGAGGGGATGGCTGGACAGCAGAAACTCCAGAATCTCACGGCGGCCATCTTGCACCAGCTTGGAGAGGGTGCGGATCGCCATCCCATCACTAACCCGCTGGGTGCAGGCCGTTTGAAGGGTCGGGAACCAGGCCAGCTCCATCTCGCCTGTCTGAGGGTTCCTGCGCGGCGTTGCCAGCTCGACCAAGCACATACGGCAGTTGCCATCGTAGCCCAGCTTGGGATGGTAGCAGAACACGGGGATATCCACACCCGCATATAACTTGGCGGCATCCACCAGATTCATCCCTGCCGGGACCTGGTATTCCTGGTCGTCAATGATCAACCTGACTAAGTTATCGGCCATAGGTCTTATCCGCGAATTTCACGAACTACACCAATCCCTGTTTGTTCGTGGAATCAGCGTACTTCGTGGACTCTACTTTCCTGGTTGAGGGCTGGCTTCCGCGACAGGCTCCGTTGCGGAGATGCCTCTAGTCATGCGCTGATAGTCATCTGGGAAGTGCTTGATAGTCGCCATGACCGGGTTGACGGCAAACTCGCCTAGCGCGCAGATGCACTTGCCCTTCATCTGTCCAGCGACACTGTTCATCTTCGCCACGTCGCCCTGATCGGCAGCCCCATGCATAGCCCGCTCGTACAGGCGGCTGAGCCAGTAAGTGCCCTCGCGGCAGGGGGTGCACTGTCCACACGACTCATGAGCGAAGAAGTGGATCATCTTGCTGGCGGCCCAAACCATATCCACCGACTCATCGAGGACGATTACCGAGGCCGAACCGATATCCGTGTCCCAGGCTTTGAACGACCCGTAGGCGATGGGCGTATCCAGCACCTCATCGGTGGCGGGCAGGATGGCAGCGCTGGCCCCAGCGGGCAGAATACCCTTGACTGCCAGCCCGCTCGGTGTTCCTCCCGCCATCTCAATGATCTTTCGGAAGGTTGTCTCGCCGCCGAAGGGCAGCTCATAATTGCCAGGCCGGGCGACATGCCCACTAACCGAGAAAATCTTGACGCCGGGACTATCTGGCGTGCCAAACTGCCTGTAGCCGTCCGCCCCATTGACCAGGATATACGGCACATTGGCAAGCGTCTCGACGTTGTTAATCACCGTCGGCTGGTTGTATAGCCCTACTGCGGCTGGGAAGGGTGGCCGGATGCGCGGATAGCCGCGCTTACCTTCTAGCGATTCGAGCAGAGCGGTCTCCTCGCCGCAGATATAGGCTCCCGCGCCGAGGTGTGTGTATACCTGACAGCTCCACTGCGAGCCGAGAATCTTCTGCCCGACAAGGCCCGCCGCCTGCGCCTGGCTGATGACCTGATCGAAGGCGCGGGCCACGTCCCAGAACTCACCTCGGAAGTAAACGTAGATGGCCTCGGCTTGGATGGCATAGGCGGCGATCAGCGCACCTTCGAGCACCTGGTGCGGATTGCCTTCCAGCAACTCGCGGTCCTTAAACGTGCCCGGCTCGGACTCATCGGCGTTGACGCACACATACTTGGGGAACACGTCCTTAGGGACGAAGCTCCACTTGACGCCAGTGGGAAAGCCTGCACCGCCGCGCCCGCGCAGGCCGGAGTCCTTGACGAGCTGGATTACCGCGTCGGGGGACATGGCAAGGGCTTTCCGTAGCCCCTCGTAACCTCCGTGATCTAGGTATACCTGGAGGTCGTGGAGGTTCTCAACATCGCGATGTCTGAGCAGAATGTGGGTCAAGGGTCATCCCTCGAATAATACGGTTTTCACGGGTCGCGGCTACGAGTCCTGGCTGCTGCGTTTGCTGACGTAGTGCAGGCCAGGCCACTCGACGTAGCCACAGGCTACGAACAGTGCTAGTGAGGTCTCGTTCTCCGGCTCGATCAGTGCCGCGATCACGTCGATGCCCCTGGCGCGCAGGGCGTCCTCGGCGGCGGCGATCAACCTCTTGGCAACCCCCTGGCGGCGGTAATCCGGGTGGACGGCCAGCCGGTTGATCCAGCCCTTGCGCCCATCATGGGTTGCCAGCACAGAACCGATCAGCCTACCATCCTCGGTCTTGATTCCGATAGCGTCCTGTGTGCCGCCTGCCGACTGCCGGGCGAACGCCTCGCGGCTATCGCGCCCGGCGGGCTTGAAGGCCAGCCCAGCGGCATCCCACAACGCGATCAGTTGGTCGTAATCCTCAACTTCGATAGGGCCGGGCGGCTTCAGCTTCACGGCGTAGGTCTTCAATCAGCTTGTTGAACTTGTCAAGGTCCAGGTTTTCGACGTAGTGGAAGTTCACCTGCATCACAGGCGCTCTGTCACACGCCGCCAGACACATGACGTTCTCGACGGTGAACAGCCCATCGGGCGTCGTCTCGCCTGGCTCGATGCCCAGCCGTTGGCACACGTGCTGGCTGAACTCCTCTGCGCCGCGCAGTGCGCAGGGCAGGTCAGTGCAGATTTGCAGCAGGTACTTCCCCTTGGGCTTATCGTAGTACATCGTATAGAAGCCCACGACACCTTTGATGTGCGTCACATCGGTGCCGACGATCTGCGCGACCTCCTCCATCGCCTCTGGGGTGATGTAACCGTATTCCTCCTGAGCGATGTACAGCAGCGGCATCACTGCCGACCGTTTATCGGGGTACTTGGCAAGGTGGTATTCGATATCTTGCCTGCGGGTATCCATTAAGGCCATTGGGCTGCCTCGACAGGTAAAATCAAACGCAGGTAGACAGAGGCAGGGTGGGTGCAGGTGGCTGATTTCCCTGCCCCTGTGAGCCGATCAGGAGGTCCACTCATCTGGCGATGCGGCGGTCTTTGCCAAATCGTCGATCTTCTTTTTCTGCATGGCGAGCTGCACGCTGCGGCGGAGCAGACCCGGCAGCAACAGGAGCACGCCGGTGATCACGCCGATCCCGTAAGCCAAGATCAGGATCACGGCCAGCGAGCCATCCACGATGTCCCAGGTCAGGAACTTCACGTCGACTGGGGTCGGGTTCTGGATGGCGAAGATCGCCGCCGCCACTGCAAAGAGCAGCGCAAGCACCAGCGCAATGATCACCACCTATTCTCCTCCTCAGCTAGCGGTCGCAGTCGCCAAGCACGATGTCGATGCTGCCGATGATAGCAACCAGATCGGAGACCATCATACCCTTGGAAACCACGCCAATGGATTGGAGATTGACAAACGACGGCGTGCGAAAGCGGACGCGGTGGGGCTTGGCTGAACCATTGCCTACCAGGCATACGCCCAGCTCCCCCTTGGGCGATTCAGTCCGCACATACACCTCACCCACTGGCGCCTGGAAGCCCTCTGTCCACAGCTTAAAGTGATGGATCACCGCCTCCATACTTGTGCCCAGCTCGGCACGAGGCGGCGGCACGAACTTGCGATTGTTGCTGCGGAATGGGCCGCCCGGCAGCCGTTCGACCGCCTGACTGATGATCCGTAGCGACTGGCGCATTTCCTCCATACGCACCAGGTAGCGGTCGTACACATCGCCGGTGGTTCCCAGTGGGATGTCGAACTCGAAGTGATCGTATGATGAGTACGGCATCGCCTTGCGAATATCAAAGTTCACGCCTGAACCGCGCAGGTACGGTCCGGTGACGCTCCACTGAATGGCGGTTTCAGGGCTGATCACGCCGATGCCCTGAGTGCGGTCACGAAAGATCGGGTTAGCGGTGACGATGCGCTCGTAATCGTCGATCTTGCCAGGCATGTACTTCAGGAACCGGCGTAGAGCGGGGAGGAAATCGTCGGTGATGTCGCGCCACACGCCACCAGGCCGGATGTAGCTGCCCATCATGCGCTGTCCGGAGATCATCTCGAACATGTCGAGGATATACTCGCGCTCGCGGAAGGTGTACAGCAGCAGGCTGGTTGCGCCCAGGTCAAGGATGTGCGTGCCCAGCCAGACCAGATGGCTGTTAAGCCGCTGAAGCTCGGCGATGATCACGCGGAGGTACTGCGCCCGCGGCGGCACATCAATCTCGCACAGCTTCTCAATTGCCATGCAGTAGACTAGGTTGTTGCCCAGGTTGTTCAGGTAATCAATGCGGTCGGTCATGACCAGGGCTTTTTCGTAGGTCTTGGCCTCCATGTTCTTCTCGATGCCGGTATGCAGGTAGCCGACATCGGGGAGGCAGCTTACGATGATCTCGCCGTTCAGTTCCAGCATGAGCCGCAACACGCCATGTGTGCTGGGGTGTTGCGGCCCCATGTTGAGGAGCATCGTATCGCCGCTGAAGGCTGCTTCGCTGACTCTGCCACGCAGCTCTTCCAGCGTCGTTTCGACCGTCCGCTGGTCGCTGTCAATGCCAGTCACGTGGGTGAGATCGCGCTCAGTGAGTGTCATAGCGTTGCTCTGTTCGGTTCCACCGCAGCAGGAACAGCCGGCCCGGATGCAAAGCATCCGCCAGCGCCCCGGCGGATCATTCGCGGGGGTGTGGCTTCTTGGCCATCACGCGGTCATAGTTGAATGAGAACTGCACTTCCTCGTAGCCAAGGGGGTAATCCTTGCGCAGCGGATGGCCCGTCCAGTCGAAGGGCATCAGAATACGGCGCAGGTCGGGATGGCCGGGGAAATCCACCCCGAACATATCGTAGACTTCCCGCTCCATCCAGTTTGCGCCTGCCCATACCCCTGTGACGGTCGGGATAACCGGATCATCACCCGGCGCGTAAACTTTCAAGCGAAGCGTGTGGTTCAACGGCAGCGAATACAGGATATAGCTGACCGAGAAGCGTGGCTCGTCAGGATAATAGTCGATCCCGGCCAGGTCGGACAGCATGTTGAATTCCAGGCCGTCCGTATCACGGCAAAAGGTTGCCACCTCAGCGATCCTGGCTCGATCCACGATCACGGTCACCTCGCCGCGAAACTCGATCACGTCCTGCACAGCATCGGGAAACTGCTCCCGGATACGATTGGCAATGACGATGAGGTTGGCCATGTTATGCCCAATCCTTGATCTTCTCGCCCATGACCTTTTCGTGGAGGGTTATGATGCCATGAATGAGCTGCTCCGGGCGGGGAGGGCAACCGGCAACGTACACATCCACCGGCACGATCTCATCCACGCCCTGCAGGATCGCGTAGTTGTTGAAAACGCCGCCGCAGCTCGCACAGTCGCCCATCGAAAGCACCCATTTGGGCGCGGGCATCTGATCGTACAGGCGGCGCACTACCGGGGCCATCTTGCGGCTCACCCGCCCGGCGACGATCATCAGGTCGCTCTGGCGAGGCGAAGCCCGCATCAGCTCCATGCCGAAGCGCGACACATCATAGTGCGAGGCCTGGGTCGCCATCATCTCAATGGCGCAGCAGGCCAGGCCGAACAGCATCGGCCACATGGCGCGGGTGCGGCTCCAGTTGACCGCCTGTTCCAGCGTCATAGTAACGATACCCATATTTCCCAGCTTCCGCGTTACTCCCATTCCAGTGCTCCCTTCTTCCACGCATAGATCAGACCGATGACCAGGAGCAGCACGAACTCCGACACCACAAGCAGGCCATAAGTGCCCAGCTCCCGCACGATCACAGCGTAGGGGAGCAGGAAGATGATTTCCACATCAAACAAGATAAACAATACTGCGATCAGGTAGAAGCGCACCGGCAGCCGGCGGACTGCCGGGCCAATGGGCGTCATGCCAGACTCGTAGGGGGCCAACTTCTTAGCCGTCGGGCGACGCGGGCCGAGGATCGTGGAGATAAAGACGACGATCAGGGACAGGACCGTTGCCAGAGTGACCAGGATGGCAATAGGGAGGTATTGTTGAACGAGCTGCACGCGCGTCCTCCTGGGGCAAATCCGACAGCGCACGTCTCATTAAAAACCAATTTGCCACGAGCGTCAAGACCGCGAACGTGCTTCATTGTTGTCGACTTTACTGGTTCGCCGTCGATGGGCCTTGTGGCAAACATCACAATGCTGTTCAGATAGTATCACAAGATGGACAGGGTTACAAACCGCTCCCGATGGCGCACCAACCAGGATTACCTTACCCAACAATCACCCTCCCGCCAATATCCACCCGTCCTGCCTTGATAGTGAATAATGTCACAATATGGACGTCGCTGGCTC
>Ga0129299_1002917_pt1 | contig 11254 bp, 8 predicted proteins | sample ConPoolayeCmetaG_FD_94477 | JGI IMG/M metagenome (GOLD analysis project Ga0129299, IMG submission 94477) | Hot spring microbial mat communities from California, USA to study Microbial Dark Matter (Phase II) - Cone Pool mat layer C metaG ... | reverse complement strand
ATGTTACTATAGCTGAGTTTTGTAAAGAATCACTAATTAGATTATACGGAAAACAATGGTATTCAAAATTAGAGGAAAAGTTTAACAGGTAAAAAAAATGTTGTCATTAAGTCAAAAATTATCTCTGAGTCAGAAATTAACTCCACAGCAAATTCAATTTCAGAAATTGCTTCAGTTGAATAATCTTGCTTTGGAGCAAAGAATTAAAACAGAACTTGAACAAAATCCTTTGCTTATTGAAGATATTGAACTTGAAATTCAGGAAAAAGAACTTGAACCGGAAAAAGAATCTGAAATTGAAAATTCAGAAGAATCTGCTGAAGCTGAAACAAGTTCTGATGAAGAATTTGGCTTAGAAGATTTTATGAATGAAGTTGATCTTGATATCGAATGGAAAAATAAAAATACTGAAACTGATAACTTTGAACCAATAGCCCCTGAAAGAAGAACTCTTACAGACCATCTCTTGGAGCAGTTGCATTTACTTGAACTTTATGATGATAATCTTTTTGCCTTGGGTGAAGAAATAATCGGAAATCTGGATGATGATGGTTACCTTAAAAGAGATTTGAAAGATATACTCAAGGATTTAGAATTATTTGAGCATATTAAAATAGACTATCAGACAGCAGAAAATCTTCTTAAAAAAATTCAGAAGTTTGACCCAATTGGAATTGCCGCAAGGAATCTTAAAGAATGCTTATTGATTCAATTAAACGAATTAAAGATTGATGAATACTTCAAATTTATAGCGAAGAAAATTCTTGAAGACTACTATGATGAATTCTCAAGACGACGATATGATATTATAAAAAATAAAATGAATTTAACTGAAGAAACTCTCAAAGAAGTTATCGGAATTATTCAAAATCTTAATCCAAAACCTGGCGAAGGGAAATTTGATTTAATTGATTCTAACCAGATAACTCCCGATTTTATAATAGAAAAAGTTGAAGATAACTGGATAATTACGCTTAATGACAAGTCTTTGCCTTCGGTTACAATCAATAAAAACTATCTTGAAATGATTGAATCTAATAAAAAGAGAAAAAAAAGTGAACAAGAAAAAAATACCTACAAATTCTTGAAGGAAAAATTTGAATCAGCGAGATGGTTTATTGCCTGCATTGAGCAGAGACGTGAAACCTTAATGAAAATAATGCGAGCAATTTTTGAAAAACAATTCGAATTTTTTGAAAAAGGTCCTATTGCACTAAAACCAATGATTTACAAAGATATTGCAGATGAAATAGCAATGGACATCTCCACGATAAGCAGAGTTGTTAATGGGAAATATGTACAAAGCCCTATGGGGATTCACGAATTAAAATACTTTTTCAGTGAAGGCTTAAGTACTGATTCAGGTGAGGAAGTATCAAACAAACACATCAAAGAGAGATTAAAAGAAATTATTGAAAACGAAGATAAGAAGAAACCTTATAGTGATGATGAACTCTCCGAAATTCTTCAGTCAGAAGGAATTCATATCGCGAGAAGGACAATAGCAAAATACCGTGAACAGCTCAAATTACCTGTAGCAAGATTAAGGAAACAGGTGCTTTAGTCAATCTACTAAGTTTGTTAAAATGTGCTTATCTACCACTGTTTCTTAGAATTTTCAACTTTATAATAAAAATCATATTATTATTTAACTCACCTTGAAAAATTTTTCAATATAGAACATATTCAAAATATTATTTTACGATTCAAATTCCTATTTATTTAATCCAAATGTAACTGACGTGGCGAAGCTATGTTAAGAATGTAGAATTTATAATGTAGAATGTAGAATTTATAATTAACAATTAAGAATTAAAAATTGAAAAATTTCTTTGTGCATTCTTTGTGAACTTTGTGGTAAAAAAATATTTCACGCAAAGACGCATGTAAATTCCCGCTCAAAATTGACCCACCCTAAAATGAATTAATTTTCATTATAGTTCTAATGGTTCTGTTATTCTGACTTCTCAATCCTAAAAGCAGTATACAGTTTCGCCGCCAACTGTTTTGTTTGTAGCTGAAAGCTACGCTGTGTAACAGTTAATTTGAATTATTCAGAAGACTCTAAAATTATGAAAATGGCTCAAAAATAATTTTTTGCTTGAAGGTATAATAGAATTGAAATTAATGCTTTATAAGTGTCAGGTTCTGATTTAAAGATATTTTAAGAATCAGAACCTGAAATAATACTAAAAAACAAAGCAATGATAATTTTGAAATTATTTTCTAAATAACTCAAATTTTCTATTACTCAATTTTTCTTATCTGCTTGTGCGTCAACAACTGCAATGGCAGTCATATTTATTATATCATCAACAGTAGCTTCTCTTTGCAATACGTGGACAGGCTTATTCATTCCTAATAAAACAGGTCCAATAACTGTAGCTTGACCAATTCGAGCCATAAGTTTATATGCAATATTAGCAGAGCCTAAATCAGGGAAAATTAAAACATTTGCACCGCCTTTAATTTCTGCAAAAGGAAATGTCTTTTCTAATATTTCAGGAACGACAGCAGTATCAGCCTGCATTTCTCCATCAACAATTAAATCTGGTCGCGCAGATTTTATTAGTTTTACTGCTTCTTTAACTTTAATTGACTCAGGATAAGGTGCGCTTCCAAAGTTACTGAAAGAAAGTAATGCTACCTTCGGTTCAACATCAAAGGATTTCACAGCATTTGCAGTTGAAATTGCAATCTCTGCGAGTTGCTGTGCATTTGGATTAACATTAACAGTGCAATCTGCAAAAAAGTAAGTTTCTTTTTTAGTAATTACAATGTACATCCCTGATACAACTGAAAAACCGCTTTTAACCCCAATACATTGTAATGCTGGCTTAATAGTGTTAGGATAACTCGTAGAATATCCGCTTATCATAGCATCCGCATCTCCCAAAGCAAGCATCATTGATCCGTAATAATTATTTTTCTTTATTACTTCTCTTGAATCATAAAGTGTTGCACCTTTTCTTTGCCTCCTCTTATAAAATTCCTGAGCATATTCTTCACATTTTTCGCAAGTAAGCGGATCAATAATTTGAAATTCGCTTAATTCATATCCGATTCTTTTAATTTCGGATTCAATTTTACTTTTATTTCCTAATAAAATTGGCTTGGCAATTCCATCATTATAGACTGTGTGAGCAGCACGAATAATATTTTCTTCTTCACCTTCGGGATAGACAACTCTTTTGGGTTTACGCTGAGCTTTATGAATCATAACCCGAACAATTTCTTTGGATAATCCTAATCTTTCTTTAAGTTGTTCTTCGTAAGCATTCCAATCCATCTCTTTAATTTTGGCAACACCAGTCTCAATTGCTGCTTTAGCCACTGCGGGAGCAACATACCAAAGAACTCGAGGGTCAAAAGGTTTCGGAATTATATATTCTTTACCGAAAGTAAATTCCTCTCCACCATAGGCTTTGATAACCATTTCAGGAACTTTTTCTTTTGCCAATTTTGCTAAAGCTAAAGTGGCAGCCATTTTCATTTCATCATTTATTTGAACAGCACGAACATCCAATGCACCTCTGAAAATAAATGGGAAGCCAAGCACATTATTTACCTGATTCGGGAAATCACTTCGCCCTGTTGCCATAATTAAATCATCACGAACAGAAACAGCTTCATCATACATAATTTCTGGATCAGGATTAGCCATAGCGAAGATTATTGGATTTTTTGCCATTGATTTTACCATATCTTTATTCACCACACCTCCCACAGAAAGTCCAATAAACACATCAGCGTCTTTCATTGCGTCGGCTAAAGTATCAAATCCTTTTTCTTGAGCAAATTCTTTTTTGTATTTGTTTAAGTCAGTTCTGTTTTTTGTAATACAACCTTTTGTATCGAACATCCAAATATTTTCTTTCTTAGCACCAGCCATAACATAATGTTTGCAGCAAGAAATTGCAGAAGCACCTGCTCCGTTAACAACTATTTTAATTTCATCTATTTTCTTACCAGCAAGTTCAGCAGCATTAATTAAGGCAGCACAAGAGATAATTGCAGTGCCGTGCTGGTCATCGTGAAATACTGGAATATTCATAGTTGCTTTAAGAGTTTCTTCTATTTCAAAACATTCCGGAGCTTTAATATCCTCAAGATTAATGCCGCCAAAAGTTGGTTCAAGTAACTGACAAACTTTAATTACTTCTTGTGGATCGTGAGATTTAACTTCAATATCAAAAACGTCTATATCAGCAAATCTTTTGAATAGGACTCCTTTTCCCTCCATAACAGGCTTACCAGCTTCAGGACCTATGTCTCCAAGCCCAAGAACTGCAGTTCCATTTGAAAGTACTGCAACAAGATTTCCTTTTGCAGTGTATTTATAAACATCTTCAATATTTTTATGAATTTCTCTACAGGGTTCCGCTACACCAGGAGTATATGCAAGAGATAGATCCCGAGATGTTAAGCAAGGCTTAGAAGGGATAACTTCAATTTTGCCCACTCTCCCCGTGCTATGATAAAGTAAGGCTTCTTCTTTTGTAATTTTCATTTTGCTCTCCCTGAATTATTATTTTGATATTATAATTTGATTGGATAGTTGTGTTATTCAGATTAAAAAAGTAAAGAGAATTTATTTGAGAGAATACTGACGATTTTTCCACTTATAGACTTTCAAAAAAATCAAACATTTACAAAGCAAATCTAAGTAAATAATTGACTTAGTCAAAAGTTATTTGTTTGTAGCTTCTAATTGTAATCTTTCAGAGAGATCTTTTCCTAAATATAAATCAATTAAATAATGTAAAAGATAAAGAATTGGTGTTAAGAAAACTGCAATGATAAATTTGTAGATATAGTTTACTAATCCAATGGCAAGAACTAATTTCAAATCCCAACCAGCACCGATATAAAAAGCAATGAAAAGCACAACAAAACTATCAATAAACTGAGAAACTAAAGTAGAGCCTGTGGCTCGCAACCAAATCTTTGAACTTCCTGTTCTTGCTTTAACAAAATGAAATACTGTAACATCCACAAGCTGACCGATTAAAAAGGCAACTAACGAACCGACAATAATCCATAAACCCTGACCAAATATTGTATCAAATGCTAATTCCATATTTAATGAACCCAAAGGTGTCTCACGTGTAACCCAAAAATCTGCGGGATGAAGACCCATTGAAAAGTAAATCATAAAATATGCATAAGTGATAAGGGCAGCAGCAGTGAAGGACATAAATCTCACTCCCTTTCTGCCAAAATACTCATTTATAATATCTGTCATTATAAAAACAACAGGCCAGAGCAGAACACCTGCAGTAAGATTAAATGAAAGATTTTCTATACCAAAAAACGAAAAATTAAATTGCTCAATTCCAAGTGATTTTTCTAAAGAGAAAATTTTTATTCCAATAAATTCTGCTAATAAAGCATTTGCAACGAAAAAAGAACCAAGTATATAAAAAAGATTTTTTTCTTTGTCTTTCATAATTTTCAAAAAGTTTTTTTCAATATAGATATTTGTTTCAAAAACAAAAAAGGCGATAGGTAAATTCACTATCGCCTTCTGATTGATGGGATGAGAAATATATTACCTTGATCTTTGCCTTTGCTCTGTATTCTGTCTTCTATCTTGGTTTACATCTTCCCTATTTCTTTCATTTCGAGAGTTATCATTTCTTTGCTGAATTCTAATTTCACGGTTATCATTTCTTTGATTGTTATTCTGTTCAATTCTTCTCTCTTCAATATTTCTTGTTCCTCTTTGCTGATCATTATTTGAATTCATCCAGCTATCATTTCTTCTATTTTGTTCTCTCTGATTACTTATATCGTTGTTAATCTGAATTCTTTCTCTTTCACGGTTTATTTCATTTTCTCTTGATTCGCTTCTTCTCTGTTCCTGAGTAATTACATTTCTCCTTTCATCTCTTGTCTGATTATTGTTTCTTTGTTCAAAATCTCTTCTTTCATCATTTCTTCCCTGAATAATTTCTCTACTGATTTCTCTGTCTCTCCTGACTTCTCTGCTAATAATGTTCTCTCTTTCCTGAGTTTTTATTTGCTCGTCTCTGCTGCGAATATCACCTAATTCAATTCGTGACAAATCAAGAGATGTTTTTCTTTCAGTTTTAACCACATCAACATTTCTGATTGACTCTCTATCCTTGATGATTCTGTCTCTGTCAGCAATGAAAACAGTAACCTGCTCTCTATCTCTTTTACGATTACTTTCGAAATTTCTTGGATCATCAGTTATCACAAGGTCTCTTTTTCTTATATTATCACCTGATCTTTTCCTAACGACATCAAACTCGACACCTTCATTTCTTATTCTACCTCCAGAGTAACTATACTCATTTCTGTATTTAGTATTTGAATAAATTCTATATTTGGTTCTTTCGGGAATATAGTAGTTATATACATACGGATTGCAAAAGTGTCTAAAACTTACAAAGTGCCAATGAGTTACCGGAATAACATAAGTATGAGTATATACAATTCCCACAGAAACTCTAAATACCGCATAAGGTGGAAGTGGAGCCCAACCAATGTAATTATCATCATATCTCCATTCAACCCAAGCAGGAGCCCATTCATAATCAGGAATCCAAATCCAACCATAATAATCATCATAATGCCATCTACCATAATGATAAACTATGTATCCAAAGGGTTCGTAAGAATCCCAATACCAGCCGTAATCTGTCCAAATCCATCGTCCCATTCTGTATGGTGACCAAGTTCTTGTTATAATTGTAGGTCTCCAAGCGTAAACTCCGAAGTCTAAAGATATCCAGGTTCCGTAAGGTGTCAAATTAGAATAAAAATATCCTTGCATATATCCGGGATTATTGGCTTTAATCTCTTTTGAAGAGAAGAAGATTAAGAAGGCAGCGAATATTAAAATACTTAGCTTTTTCATTTTATAACTCCTTTCGTTGTTATAAAAAATTTGTCAAAGCTTATACCAAGTAAAAAATGTACTTAAAATTTAAAATTAAATGATTATAGAGAAGAGAAAATTTTTATTGTACAATTAATTGAACATAGGTGAGTTTTAATTAAGAATCTTTTATTCTTTTTTATTGGATAAAAGCCAATTATAAAATTCCGGGTTATTATAAGTTTCAGTCTAGGAATCGTGATTAGCATCGGGGTAAATCGTAAATTTGATTTTTTCAGCGCCACATTTTCTCAAAGCCTCAACTATATTTTCAGAATAACTTAAAGGAACAACCTGATCTTTTGCTCCGTGAAAAACCCAAATTGGTAAGTTTTTAAGTTTACAAACTTCAAAAGTATCAGACCAACCGCAGATGGGAGCAATAGCAGCAAATCTCTTGGGTTGATACATTGCTAAAGTCCAAGTGCCTTGCCCACCCATACTTAAACCTGTAAGATAAATTCTGTTTCTATCAGCTTTATATTGAGTTTGAATTTCATCAATCAGGATAGAAAGTTCTAATAAAAGATGAGTCCATCTTTTACCTTCAGGACATTGAGGGGCGATAAGAATAAACTGAAAATCCTTACCATTTTTAACAAGTTTTGGAGGTCCGTGCATTTTAACTTTTTCTAAATCACTGCCTCTTTCACCTGAACCGTGAAGAAAAATTACTAAAGGAAATTTTTCTTCAGTTGAATGATAGTTATATGGTAAATATAAAAGATATTGAAGGTTTATTTCAATTTCTGCTTTTTTATTTACGCTTAGATAATTCAATCTTTTCGAGTTTACTTGAGAATATGTTTCAGTTGACATATAAAATAAAAATTATTAGAATGATAAAACTTTTCATTGTAGCTTGTTATTTATTACAAAAATAATAAATGAGTAGTTCTAATACTGAATGAAAGGGGAAATAATTAAAAACCCGAGTATTATTTTCTCGGGTTAATTTTTTGAGCTGGCGAAGGGATTTGAACCCCCGACCTGCTGATTACAAGTCAGCTGCTCTACCAACTGAGCTACGCCAGCATTTCAAAATTTCTTTTTTTACTACCTGCTGATTATCCCGACTTTGCCGGGACTGCTCTACCAACTGAGCTACGCCAGCATTTCAAAATTTCTTTTTTTACTACCTGCTGATTATCCCGACTTGTCGGGACTGCTCTACCAACTGAGCTACGCCAGCATTTCAAAATTTCTTTTTTTACTACCTGCTGATTATCCCGACTTTGGCGGGACTGCTCTACCAAGTGTGCTACACCAGCATTTCAATTTTTCTTTTTTCCCCACCAGCTGATTATCCCGACTTATCGGGACTGCTCTACCAACTGAGCTACGCCAGCATTTCAAAATTTCTTTTTTTACTACCTGCTGATTATCCCGACTTGTCGGGACTGCTCTACCAACTGAGCTACGCCAGCATTTCAAAACTTGAGGTGCAAAATTAAATGCGTTTTTATTATTTATCAAATTTATTTGTCTGATTCTTCTGCAAAATCAGAATTTTTTGAGTAAATCTTAAATTGAACCATCTTTTGACGAATTTTTTTTATTAGTTCAAATACTAATTCTTCAAATTCAAATTGTTCACCGGGATTTAATATCATACCGGATTTTGAAGCAACAAAACCTGCAACTGTATTGTAATCATCTGATTCGGGCAGTTTATAATTAAAAGTTTCATTAAAATCACTAATGTTCATAGTGCCTAAAACATAATATTTACCATCAGAACCTTTGTTGTATTCTGCGAACTCTTTCCCTTCGGGTCTAATTTCTCCAATTATTTCTTCTAAAATATCTTCCATAGTAATCATTCCTTCTGTTCCTCCATACTCGTCAGTAACAATTGCAACCCGTTGCCCTTGTTTTTGCATTTCTTTAAGTGTCTGGAATATGGGTTTATTTTCCGGGACAAAATAAGCGGGTCTCATCAATTCTTTAAAGTTTATCTTATTTCCTGAAATTGAAACCTTCATTACATCTTTTGTATGCAGCACTCCAATTATATTATCAATGGTTTTTTCATAAACAGGAATAAGTGTATGTCCAGTTTGAATGATTTTTTGAATATTAACCTGATCATCATCCAAGACATCGAGCGCAACCATTTCTGTTCTTGGAATCATTACTTGCTCTACTGTAAGGTCTGTTGTTTCAAAAACGTTTTCAATAATTTCTTGCTCTGTTTGATCAACTGTACCTGATTTCACTCCGTCAGAAATAATATCAAGTATCTCATCCTCAAATGGTTTAGTTTCACTGAAAGCTGTTTTTTCCTTAAATGGTTTTAGAATTAGATTTGCCAGAAATGTAACTGAATTTGAAAATATTGAGAAAATACCTGATAGAAATAATACTTTTCGAACAGATTTCCTTCCGATATAATCCGAATACTTGAATGCTATTGATTTTGGTATTAATACATTAAAAATCAGGACAATGAACGTAAGTGATAGCGCTGTAATCAATAAAGAAAGAACCATAGCTACATCCTGCAATCCCTGATATTGCCTGATAAAATCAAAGAGATAACCATTGATTATCAAATAACCGATAATACTTATAATGACAAGATTAATTGTATATAAAAAATTCACAGCTCCATATACTGCATCCTGCGATTGAAGAAACTTCTCGAAAATTTTTGCATCCGGGTCATTGTTTTCTTCAAGTTCACTTATTTTATTTTCCCCAAATGCACCTAAGGCAATTTCAGAAACTGATAATAAAAAATTTATTATTAGAAGAATAACAATTATAAAAATCAGTAACATTAAACTCCGTATTTGTGAAAGAAATACAGCACAAAAATAGTATTAAAGTAATTTCAATCATAAGTTATATTTGATGTGTTAAATAATTATTAAATAATATTATGAAGCCGAAACAAGTAAAAATTCTAAATAAAGAAATTATTTTTATTAAATGGGATAATGGAAAAGAAACTAATATCTCTTTAAAATATCTTCGGGATGAGTGTCCTTGTGCGAATTGTAAAGGAGAGACTATTTTACTGAAAACATATCGTCCACCTAAATTAAATATATCAACTCCTAATATGTATGTAATTGAAAAAATCGAGCCGGTTGGAAATTATGCTTTGCAAATTCATTGGAAAGATGGACATAATACAGGTATTTATTCTTGGGAGTATCTTTTAAAACTTGAAACAGATGAGAAAGAAAATAAACCACAGAATTATAAGCCATTGATATGATATCTAAAAATGATATTAAATACATCGCTTCTTTGAATCAAAAAAAATTCAGGAAACAAGAAAAAAGATTTTTAGCTGAAGGAATAAAAACTGTTTTGGAAGGAATTGAAAGCTACTATCCAGTTGATTTAATATTAGTTACTTACGAATTTGCTGAAAATAATAAGGAAATTTTAAGAGTTCTTAAAAGAAAAAACTTACGAACGGAATTAATTAATTCACAGGATTTTCAAAAGATATCTGACACAAAAAATCCACAGGGGATAGTTGGAGTATTTAGATTTGATAAATTAAATTTTTCTATTGTTAAAGAACTTCCAAAAGTTTTGGTCTATATTGATAATGTTTCTGATCCTGGAAACTTAGGGACAATTTTAAGAAATTGCGATTGGTTTGGAATAAATGAAGTATTGATTAGCACAAATTCGGCTGAGTTTCTTAATCCGAAAGTTATTCGTGCTTCTATGGGCTCTGTGTTTCATTTAACTGTTTATGATGATGTGGATTTTAATTTATTAATTGAACTAAAGTCCAAAGGTTACAAAATAATGTGCAGTGATTTAGAGGGTGAAAATATTTCAGAGATAAAATTCCCAGATAAGTTTATTATCACTTTATCTTCAGAGTCTTTGGGACCTTCAGAGGAAATTGTCAGGGTTGCGGATAAGTTTATAACAATTCCTAAGTTCGGAAATGCTGAATCGCTTAATGTCGCTGTTGCCTCAGGGATTGTTTTGTCAAGGATAAAATTCTAATTTTCTTTTAATTTATTTACCACAGGGGCACAGAGACACAGAAATTTTAATCAGTGCGAATCAGTTGCATCTGTGTTATCAGTGTGCCATTTTATCTTTGCGACTATGCGTGAAATATTTTTTTACCGCAGAGACGCAGAGACGCAGAGAAAACCTTAGATTTTCTTTGTGATAAAAAAAACTTATTAACCAAAAAGCTCTCAAAGTTTGCACATAAACACAGAGATTTTAATCTGTGTAAATCAGTTGCATCTGTGTTATCAGTGTGCCATTTCTTTCTCTTTGCGTCTCTGCGTTTTTGCATGAAATTTTATTTTAATGCGGAGTCGCAGAGAACAAAGCTATAAACTCTTCAAAGCTTCTTTT
>Ga0129299_1002916_pt1 | contig 11258 bp, 11 predicted proteins | sample ConPoolayeCmetaG_FD_94477 | JGI IMG/M metagenome (GOLD analysis project Ga0129299, IMG submission 94477) | Hot spring microbial mat communities from California, USA to study Microbial Dark Matter (Phase II) - Cone Pool mat layer C metaG ... | reverse complement strand
GGCGAGCGCCGGGACGGCAGCCAGGGTGGACCTCACCCCATCCCCCAACCCCCTTCCCCTCTCCGCCGCGGAGAGGGGAAGGGGGCCAGGAGGTAGGGGTGAGGTCGAATCTAACAATGTCGAGCTACTCTCCCGGCTCAAAGAACCCGGCCAGGTCGGTGCGCCCCGGCCTGAGCCTCTCACGGGGCCAGGCCTGGCGGAACCAGGTGATGGTCAGACGCAACCCTTCTTCCAGAGGGGTCGTGGCGCGAAAGCCCAGCACCTCCGCTGCCCGGCGCACGTCCGGCACACGACGGCGTGTCTCCTCAAAATTTTCACCAAAGACATTGCGATAAGGAAGATGCACAATTTCAGACCGGGAGCCGGTCAGTTCGCAGATCAGGCGGGCCAGCTCTTCGACACTGGTCTCCCGGTCGGAGCCGATGTTGAACACCTGCCCCACCGCCTGGGGGAGGGTGCCGGTCAGGATCGTGCCCCGCACCGTATCGGTGATGTAGGTGAAACAGCGGGTCTGCCGCCCATCGTCAAAGATGGTGAGAGGCTGGCCCAACCGGGCCTGGGTGATGAACCTGGCGATGACGCTGCCATACCCTCTGGGGTCCAGGCGTGGCCCGTAGGAGTTAAAGTAGCGCACAATCGAAACCGGCAGCCCCTTATCAGCATAGGCAAAGGCGAAATGCTCGTCAACCGCCTTGGCGATCGAGTAGGACCAACGGGCCACCGTGGTCGGCCCCAGAATGCGGTCACTATCTTCCCGCAACGGCACCTCGGTGCTCTTGCCATAGACCTCGGAGCTGGAGGCGATGACCGTCCGTTTCCAGTATTTGTACGCCTTTTCCAGCACCACCTCGGTTCCTTTCACGTTGGTATAGATGCCGTGCAGGGGATCTTCAACGACATATTTGACCCCGACTACAGCAGCCAGGTGATATACCTGATCCACCTGGGCGATCATCCGGTCCATCAACGCTTCGTTCAGGATGGTGTCGTTGACGAAATGGAACCGCTCCTGTCCCAACAGGTGCTGGATATTGCCGATCCGACCGGTGGACAGGTTATCCACCACAAAAACCTCATGGCCCTCGGCCATCAGGGCATCCACCAGATGGGAGCCGATGTAGCCGGCGCCGCCGGTCACCAGGATGCGCATAAACCCCCTCTGGGAGCCCCCTGGCGTTGGTCAGGCCCGGCCGCCCGCAGGCCACACTGCGCCCGGGTCAGCCAGAGATCAGCTTCTTGACGATTGGCACTCATAGACCACACTTTCACCACAAGGAATAGAGGCTTTAGCCGGTCATGGCCACAAGATATGGCCCGCCAGAAGGCTCGAAACTCCTGCTGCCAGGTTCTATTATAGCACACTTTATCAGGTTTACCAGCCGACATGGAGGGCAGGCCTCTGGCCCTGCCCCGGTCAGCTCTGGCCTGGCCTGGGCCGTTGCCAGGAGGTCCACCGGCAGCCTGTCTCGTCATCTGGCCGGTAGTTGGCGCAACTGTAGAACCGCCGCCCTTTCTTCGTCCGCTTTTCGACGACCGCCCCGCCACACTGGGGACAGGTCACGCCCGGCAGGGGGATCGGCGCGGTGTAGCGGCATCGGGGCCAGCCGCTGCAGCCGATGAACGACCCAAAGCGGCCCCGTTTGAACAGGAGCGGCTGGCCGCACTCGGGGCACAGATCGCCGGTGGGCTGTGGCTTGAGCTCGACACGGGGCATCTTCTGCCTGGCCGCTTCCACCGTCCGGGCAAAAGGGTCATAGAACTCGCGCAGCATCGGCACCCACGCCTGCCGACCGACGGCGATCTCGTCCAGTTTCTCCTCCATGGCGGCGGTAAACCCGACGTTCACCACCTCGGCAAAATACTCGACCAGCAGGTCGTTGACCAGGAAGCCCAACTCGGTGGGGACCAGTTTCTTCTCCACACGCTGCACATAATCCCGATCCTGGAGGGTGGCCAGGATCGGCGCGTAGGTGCTGGGCCGGCCGATGCCATACTCCTCCAGGGCGCGGATGAGGGTTGCATCGCTGTAGCGGGGTGGGGGTTGGGTAAAGTGTTGTTTCGGCAACAGCCGTACCAGGTCCAACTCCTCCCCTCTGTCCAACGGCGGCAACTGCACCCCTTCCCCTTCCTCCGGCTTTTCCTCTGCCTCACGGCTTTCCTGGTACACCTTCAGAAAGCCGGGGAACCTGACGACCGAGCCGGTGGCCCGGAACAGGTAGGGTTTCTCACCGACAGCCGGCCCGGCCAGCACCTCCACCGTGGTCTGATCCAGGATTGCCGGGGCCATCTGGCTGGCCACGAAGCGCTGCCAGATGAGCGTGTACAATCGCAGCTCATCCCGCGTCAGGTAGGCTTTGAGCGACTCCGGGCTGCGCCGCACGCTGGTAGGACGGATCGCTTCATGGGCTTCCTGCGCCGCTTTGGCCCGTGTCTTGTAGTGCGGGGGCCGGGCAGGCAGGTAGCTCTGGCCGAACCGCTCCAGGATCACCTGGCGGGCTTCGGCCTGGGCCGATTCGGCCACCTGGAGCGAGTCGGTGCGCATGTAGGTGATGAGGCCCACCCGCTCTCCGCCGCCGATCTCCTTGCCCTCATACAATGCCTGGGCGATGGCCATCGTCCGTTTGGCGGTAAACCCCAGCCGGCGGCTGGCTTCCTGTTGCAAACTGCTGGTCATAAATGGGGGAGAAGGATAGCGGCGGACCTCCCGTTGGGCCACGTCGGCCACCACATACACCGCACCCGCCAGGGCATCCACAATCGCCTGGGCCTCCGCCTGGTTCTTCAGCTCCGGTTCTTTCCCCTGTACCCTGACCAGCCTGGCGATGAAACTCCCCTCCTGCCCCCTGCCTCCTGCTTCCTGCCTCTTGCACAGCTCCGCTTCGATGCTCCAATATTCCACCGGCACAAAAGCCTGGATCTCCCGCTCCCGTTCGCAGACCAGCCGCAACGCCACCGACTGCACCCGCCCGGCGGACAGGTTCTTGCGCCCCACCTTGTCGCGCAGCAAAGGGCTGAGGGTGTAGCCCACCACCCGGTCCAGGATGCGCCGGGCCTGCTGCGAGTCCACCCGCAACTGGTCAATCTGTCGGGGATGGGCAAAAGCCTGCTGGATCGCCTCCTGGGTGATCTCATGGAACTCGACCCGGTGGACAGGGATGCCACGTAGCTGGCGGTCCAACGCTGCCGTCAGGTGCCAGGCGATGGCTTCCCCTTCGCGATCGGGGTCGGTGGCGAGATAGACCTCCGCCGCCTTTTCGGCCTGAGCCTGGAGCTTTTTCACCACCTCCTTTTTGCTCTCCGGGATGACATAGCGGGGCGCGAAATCGTGCTCGATGTCCACGCCCAGGCGGTTGGCCGGCAGGTCACGAATATGGCCGACCGATGCTTCCACAGTATAGCCCTTGCCCAGAAAACGGCCCACGGTCCGCGCCTTGGCCGGCGATTCGACGATGACCAGCCGGCGGCCCGCAGCCCGGCGCTCCTCGACCGGCCTGGAGGCGGCAGCGTGTTGAGCCGGGTCCAGGGTGTCGTGGGCCGGGGTGCGCCCCAGGCGCACCAGCCGGGTGCCACACACCGGGCAGGTACCCTGAGTCGCCGGGCGGGCCTGCTCCCCCACAAAGACCGCCTGAGGGGAGACGATGGGGCGTTTCTCTTTGCACCTGACGCAGTAGGCCAGGATCGGTTGATCAGACAGGTTCATGATCCAGGGCTCCGCAGCCTTCCAGGTAGCTTTTCATCCTGACGACAAACCGGTCAGCATCAGCAATGATGGCCATGGTCACTTCCGTATCCAACTCGATCCGGTCAGCATAGTCGCAGGTCTCCCGCGCCTTGCGCGCACTGACCAGGATACGGCCATATTCCGGTTCGATCAGGCCGGGCTTGATGAAGTGATGTCCAAAAGCCGCCTGCACACCCGCATGTTTGCTGCGTTCGATCTCCTTCGTAAGCAATACCGCCGTAGCCAGATGATAGATGGCGTAATAAGCCCGATTCACAGCCGCTCGAAAGCGACCAAGGGAGGCCAGCTCGTGGGCAGTTGCCAGATCTTCCTGCGCTTTCTCCAGGCGTACCTGGATCAAAATGCGGGTGTGCTCATCCATAGACTGACCCCTTCTCGTTCAATGCGGCGATACAAGGGGGCATGGTGCTCCTGGTGCCAGCGATATTCCTGGTAATCCATGATTAGAGAAGAGATCACTATGTCATATTTGAGCATCAGCTCAGTTTCCAGAGCAACGATGCCATCCCACAACTGGCGGTCCCGGCGATCTACCACGACCAATAGATCAACATCCGATTCAGCGTCTGAGCTCCCCCTGGCTTTTGACCCAAACAGGCGGATCAATTGGATCGCCCGGCCATACTGCTTGCAGATCCGGGCAACGAACTCATCCACTGCCCTTCGTTCTTTCGCACTCAACGGGACAGCCTTCAGGGCACACATCTCTCCCGTCTCCTGGGTCCTCAGCAAGTCAAAAACCTGCAACCTGCCTGGCCTATAAATGCTCCTGCAACCCTTCCTCTTGCAGCCGCTCCACCACCTGGCGCACCGCCTGCGCTCGTTCTTTGGGGCAGATGAGCAGGGCATCGGGCGTGTCCACCACCACAAAATCTTTCAGGCCGATGGCCGCCACCAGCCGCCCGGCCGAGGTGTAGAGGTAGGTGCCGGCTGTATCCAGCAACAGGGGATGGCCGCTGCCACACACCACATTGCCCGCCTCGTCGGCCTCCAACAGCGCCGACAGAGTGGCCCAATTGCCCACATCGTCCCAGCCGATCTCCACCGGCAACACGGCCACCCCTGTTGTCCTCTCCATGATCCCATAGTCAATGGTGGTCTGGGGCATCTGTTCCCAGCTCTTTTCCAACACAGCCAGCCGCCGGGGTGAGTGCCAGGCCTGGCCTATCGCCTGCAACCCGGCATGGAGCTGGGGCAGCAGGCGCTCTATTTCGGCCAGGATCCGTTTCACCTGCCAGATAAAGATGCCGGCATTCCAGTAATACTCCCCACTGGCGACGAACTGCCGGGCTGTAGCCTCGTCCGGCTTCTCGACAAAGCGCCGCACCTCAAAGGCAGGCAGCCCCCCCTTTTGCCCCAAGGCCGCGCCGCGTTGGATATAGCCGTACCCGGTATGCGGCTGGCGAGGGGTGATGCCCAGGGTCACCAGATAGCCCTCCTGGGCGATCTGGGCGGCAGCCGCAATGGCCTGTCGAAAGCCGGCTGCATCGGCGATCCGGTGGTCGGCAGGAAAGGCCGCCATCAAGGCTGCCGGATCGCGCTGCCCCAGGATCATCGCCGCCAGGCCGATACAGGGGGCCGTGCCGCGCGGCCCTGGCTCGGCGATGATATTTTCGGCCGGCAGGTCGGGCATCTGGGCCTGGACCTCGGCGGTGTATCCGGTGCCCGCTACCACCAACACCCGCTGGAACGGGATCAACGGTTCGATCCGGTCTACCGTCTCCTGGAGCAGGGTGCGCGGTCCCAGCAGGTCGAGGAACTGTTTGGGGGTGGCGATCCGGCTGCGAGGCCACAGCCGTGTGCCGACGCCGCCGGCCATCACGACGGCATAGAGATGGTCATTCACAGAGATCTCCCAGGAAGGTGTCAGACACTTGGAATTGCCTGAAACGAAGATTTTGGAGTAGAAATGACCGGCTACTCGATCACGTACTTGACGCCCGCTTCCCGCGCCAGGACATAGTTCATACCGCCCACCTGACGGACCATCCCTTTGAGTTCCATCAACGCCAGGGTGCTGCTTACCTGGGCGATGGGCAGTTGTACCACCCGGCCCAACTCGTCCACATGCATCGGTTCGGCGGAAAGATGGGCCAACAACAGCGCTTCGGTCTCATTATCGGGGATGACTGCCCGTGCCTGGGCCTGTTGGCTGACCATGGTCAGGTTGAGTTCTTCCAGGATGTCGGTCACGGTACACACCATCTTGGCCCCTTGCTGAATCAGGCGATTGGTGCCCCGGCTGGTGCGGGCAAAGATGCTCCCCGGCACGGCAAACACCTCGCGCCCCTGCTCGGCGGCGAAATCGGCGGTGATGAGCGCCCCACTGCCCAGGTCCGCCTCGACGACCACCGTGCCCAGCGTCAGTCCGCTGATGAGGCGATTGCGCGGCGGAAAGTTGCCTGCTTCCGGCCGGGTGCCCAGGGCATACTCGCTCAGCAGGGCACCATGCTCCACGATCCCGGCCGCCAGATGGGTGTTGGGCCAGGGATAGATCACATCCACCCCACAGCCCAACACGGCGATGGTCCGGCCGCCGGCCTCCAGGCAGGCCTGATGGGCGACGGTGTCGATCCCCTGAGCCAGGCCGCTCACCACGGTCACGCCGGCCTGGGCCAGGCCGGTGGCGATCAGGCGGGCAGCTTCTTTGCCATAGACTGAAGCCCGGCGCGTGCCGACGACCGCCACGGCCCACTCGTCACGCACCTCCAGGCTCCCACGAACGTACAGGACCGGCGGAGCGTTGTAAACCTGGCGCAGGTTGCGGGGATAGTCGGGATCGTCCCAGACGATCACCCGAACTCGGGCCTGCTCCAGCCGGGCCATTTCGGCCTCCAGGTCCAGCTTGCTGCGGGCCTGGAGCAGGTTGGACAGCGAGCGCCGGTCCAGGCCGGCCTGTTGCAGATCGTGAGGGGAGGCGTGCCAGGCGGTCTCCAGGTCGCCGAAATAGTCAATCAGGGCCTGCAGGCGGGCTGCGCCGATGCCCGACACCTTGTTGAAACCGACCCAATAGCGGATGTCCCTCATCTGCCAACCGCCAATCGTCACAAGCCGTCCAGCAGCTCAACCACCAGACGACCGGCCTCCAGATCCACCGTCTGGACCACCTCGGCGATAGCCGGGATCAGGAGTTCGCCGCCGGCCAGGTTGCTGCCGTGGACCACATACACGTCGTTGGCCCCGGTATAGAGGATGTCAACCACCTCACCCAACCGTTCACCGGCCACCGTCCACACTTCCAGGCCCAGGATCTGGTGTTCGTAATATTCCCCCTCCTCCAGGAGGAGAGCCTCCTCCAGGGGCACCTGGATCAACATCCCCCGCAGCCTCTCCGCCGCCTCCCGATCGTCACAGCCGCCGAGTTTGAGCAGGGCCCGGCCCCGATGCAGGCGATAGCTTTGCAGAGGCCAGGGAGCCGGTTCCTCCCCATCGGGGCCCACAAAGACACGTTCCAGGCGGCCAAAGCGGTGCGGATCGTCGGTCAGGATCTCGACCTTGACCTCGCCACGCACCCCGTGCGGGGCTATGACCTGGCCCACAGCCAAATAACGGGGCTCAGGAAAGCGCCGTTGCCCTCCTGAGCCCTGTCCCGATCCTGCAGCAAGCGGCCTGGCACGGGCCAGGTGCAGCTCCACTAGACGATCTCCAGTGTCACCCGCCGGCCCTGGCGGGCAGCCGCTGCACGCAGCAATGTGCGCATGGCGTTTGCCACACGCCCCTGTTTGCCGATGACGCGCCCCATATCTTCAGCCGAGACGCGCAACTCATAGATGGTCGCACTGGTGCCTTCGATCTCCTCGACGTGGACCTGGTCTGGATCATCTACCAGGGCCTTGGCCATGTACTCGATCAACTCCTTCATGCTCATGTTCTGCTCTCCTTCTAGTGAATTTGGAGTTAAAAGTCCTCGTCCTCTTCGACGTCCCAGTCATCCTCAAGCTCTTCCTCCTCGGCCACGGCGATCTCCGGTTCCCAGTCCTCTTCCGCCTCGGCGAGCTCTTCTCCCTCTTCGAATTCTTCCTCTTCCCCTTCGAACAGTGCCCCCTCTTCTACCTCCGGCACCAGCTCAGCCTGGACCTCCACCGGTTTGGCCTTTGGTGCGGCTCGCGAAATGGGCACTTCGCCCCGCTTGATGGCGGCTGCCTGGGCCAGAATGCCCAGCCTGTCCAGCATCCGTCTGACCGCCTCCGAGGGTTGGGCGCCTACACCCAGCCAATACAACGCTCGTTCGGCATCCACCTCCATTGTCACCGGTTCGGTACGCGGGTTGTAGGAACCGATCGTCTCGATAAACTTGCCGTCACGGGGCGCTCTTGAATCGGTCACGACGATGCGATAATGAGGCTGTTTCTTGGCCCCTACTCTTCGCAATCTGATTTTCACCATTTCTCTCTAGACACCTCCTTCCAGTCTGGCTGGTCTTGATTTTATCTATCCAGATGCCAGAGGCCTGACACCTGTTATCCACCCAATCCGCCGAGCATGGACAACAAGCCGCGCATCCCACCCCGGCCATGCCTGCCCCCGCCGGTAATCTGCTTCATCATGTTCTGCATCTGTCGGAACTGGGAAAGCAGGTCGTTCACATCCGTCACAGTTGTCCCCGATCCCCGGGCAATGCGCCGCTTCCGACTGGCGTTGATGATGCGGGGATTGTGTCGCTCCTCAGGTGTCATCGAATTGATGATGGCTTCAATGACCTTCAACTGCTGATCGGTGACCTCGGGGGCGATATCCTGCATCATTTTGGACATGCCGGGGATCAGACCCAGCAACTGGCTGAGCGGTCCCATCTTTTTCAGTTGTTGAAGCTGATCGCGAAAATCCTCCAGGTCAAACTCGCCTTTGACCAGCTTTTTGCTCACCTTTAGAGCCTGTTCCTGGTCCATGACCTGCTGTGCCTTTTCGATGGCGGTCAGCACATCGCCCATGCCCAGGATGCGGCCCGCCAGCCGATCGGGATGAAAGACCTCCAGGGCATCGGTCTTTTCGCCCACCCCCAGGAACTTGATGGGCACCCCCGTCACCGAGCGCACCGAGATGGCGGCTCCCCCCCGGGCGTCGCCATCCACCTTGGTCAGGATCAGGCCGGTGAGCCCCACCCGCCTGTTGAACTCGTCGGCCACACGCACCGCATCCTGGCCGGTCATGGCATCCACCACCAGGAGCACCTCCTGGGGGTTGGTGCGCGCCTTGACCTGTTCCAGCTCGCGCATCATCTCGTCGTTGATATGCAACCGGCCGGCGGTGTCCATCAGCACCACACTGTAGGCCGACTCGCGGGCACGCTTGAGAGCGTTGGCGCAGATCTGGGGCGGCGGCACCTTGTTGCCTTCGCTGTGGACCGGGATGTCAAGCTGCCTGCCCAGCACCTCAAGTTGGGTGATGGCCGCCGGGCGATAGGTATCGGCCGCCACCAACAGCGGACGTTGGCCGCCCTTGCGCAGCATCAGCGCCAGTTTGGCCGCCGTTGTCGTCTTGCCCGACCCTTGCAGGCCGACCAGCATGATCACGTGCGGCGACGGGCCGGACAGGTTCAGGGGGGCCGGCTGGCCCAGGGTGGCCATCAGCTCTTCATGGACGATCTTGACCACCTGTTGGGCCGGCGTCAGGCTCTTCATCACCTCAACGCCGATGGCCCGTTCCCGGACGCGGGCAATAAAGTCCTTGACGACTTTGAAATTGACATCGGCTTCCAGCAATGCCAGCCGGACCTCACGCAGGGCGGCATCCACATCCGCTTCGCTGAGCCTGCCCCGGTTGGAAAGCTTGCCGAATATGCCTTGCAGTTTGTCCGACAGGTTCTCAAACATCGCTCTGTCTCGTCCAGATACCAGGCTTATATTGTAGGCGAAAAGTTCGATTTCGTCAAACCTGCCATTGCACGTGGGGTAGCCGACGGCCATGGCCGTCAGCTACCCCCGACAGGAGGTGACGCAGATGATTGACAGCAGGGCATAGTTCGTTGCTCTCCTCCTCCGTGCCTTTGTGCCCTGGTGGTTCACTGACAAGAGTTGCACAATGGATGGCATTTTCACCACCAGGACACGAAGGCAAATTCTTCGTGTCTTGGTGCCTTTGTGGTAAGCCTGCCGGGTCAACGGCGTATCTCCTGTCACAGGGTGTTACGAGGCGGTAAACAGGTATGTCCAACGACATACCAGGTCGTTGACAGCCCCGTCAAAGTGGAGTACAATATGAGGGAATGCGGAATGGGGAATGCGGAATGGGGAATGCGGAATGGGGAATGCGGAATGGGGAATGCGGAATGGGGAATGCGGAATGGGGAATGCGGAATGATGAGAGCGATGCTGCTACGGCAGCCCAAACCCGTCGGGCAGAACCCTCTGGAACTGACCGACCTGCCGCTGCCTGAACCGTTGCCCGGCCAGGTCCGGCTGCGAGTACGGGCCTGTGGCGTGTGTCACACCGATCTGCACCTGGCCGAAGGGGAGATCGCCACCCCCAGATTGCCCATCGTACCCGGCCACCAGATCGTCGGTGTGGTGGAGGCTCTGGGGCAGGGGGTGAGCCGCTTCGCCTTGGGCGACCGGGTGGGGGTGCCGTGGTTGTACTCGGCCTGTGGCCAATGCGAGTACTGCCGCCGTGGTCAGGAGAACCTGTGCGACCATGCCCGCTTTACCGGTCAGCACGCCGACGGCGGCTTTGCCGAGTTTATGGTCGTCCCGGCCGATTTTGCCTACCCCATTCCTGCCAGCTTTCCCGACGAGCAGGCTGCCCCGCTGCTGTGCGCCGGCGTCATCGGCTACCGCTCGCTGCGGCTGAGCGACATCCGTCCGGGCGGGCGGTTGGGTCTGTACGGCTTTGGCGCCTCAGCCCACGTGACGATCCAGGTAGCCCGCCACTGGGGCTGCCAGGTGTATGTCTTTACCCGCAGCGCCGGGCACCAACGTCACGCCCTGGAGCTGGGCGCCTCCTGGGTCGGCCAGGCAGAGGATACGCCGCCCCATCCCCTCGACAGTGCCATCACCTTCGCCCCGGCCGGCTGGCTGGTGCCCCAGGCGCTCCGTGTTCTGCGCAAAGGGGGCACGCTGGCGATCAATGCCATTCACATGAGCACCATCCCCGAACTGCCCTACGCCCTGCTCTACGGCGAGCGGACGGTGCGCAGCGTGGCCAACGCCACCCGTCAGGATGCTGTAGAACTGCTCCAACTGGCCGCCGAGATCCCCCTCCGCACCGACGTGGAGCTCTATCCTCTGGAAGAGGCCAACACTGTGTTGCAGCGGCTGAAGAGCGGCCAGGTGCGTGGGGCGGCGGTATTGGGGATTGGATATTAGATATTGGAGATTGGAAATTGGAAGGTTTCGTGAGAAATCGTCTGCTCTTTTTGACCGTCACGATTGCCCTGCTGGGAGGGGTGTTGCTGGGTTGCACCATGGGGTCGGATGGGTTGGCCAGGATCACACCCACACCCACCAAGACACCGCGCCCGCTGTTTACCGCCACTCATACCCCCACCCCTTCGCCCCTGCCGACCGACACTCCCCTCCCG
>Ga0129299_1002915_pt1 | contig 11258 bp, 9 predicted proteins | sample ConPoolayeCmetaG_FD_94477 | JGI IMG/M metagenome (GOLD analysis project Ga0129299, IMG submission 94477) | Hot spring microbial mat communities from California, USA to study Microbial Dark Matter (Phase II) - Cone Pool mat layer C metaG ... | reverse complement strand
TTCCGGATCCAGCGGCCCGTTTATTTGACTCCAGGGCGGGCCTCGCATACTTTTGTGCTTGTTTTCGGGTGGGGTGGAGCCTCGCGGGTTGTTGCAGTGCTTTTCGGCGGAGATTGATAACCCTGCTTGGCGATTTAAGCCTTGCGAAGTCTAAGGCTTTCCTGTCGATTGTAAAAGAGTGTTGTTTATGAGTTTTCGTTTAGAACTGGAACGGATTATTAAGCAGCAGGAACGGGTCTTGGTGGTTGGCCTTGGCATAAGCGGGATTGAAAGCGCCGCCTTTTGTCGGCGTCTTGGGATTGCTGTTACGTGCGTTGAAGGTTTAAGCGCCGAGGAATATTTATCCCGTGGCAAATATTCCAGCCGGCTTGACGAGCTTAAGGCCGCAGGAGTTGAGATATATTTTGGCATTAACGGGGAAAATGTGGTGCCGCTTTTGGATAAGGTGTCGTTGAGTGTGCTCAGCCCCGGGGTCTCGCACGAGTCGGCTATTTATGGGGCGCTTAAGCGCCGCGGTATTAAGCTTATCACTGAATTTGAGTTGGGGATTGAACTTTACCGCGATCTTAAAAATGCCAAGGCGGTGGTGGTGACCGGTAGTAACGGCAAAAGCACCACCGTGAGCCTGATTCATCATTTGTTGTCTCAAGCGGGCAGAGATTCGGTGCTGTGCGGTAACGTCGGTGTGCCGGTGGTCTCGGGGCTTTCGGCAAGCATACTGAACGGTGGAGAAACGGCCGCGGAGCCGGTTTTGGTGGTTGAGGCCTCGAGTTATCAGCTCGAGGCCTGCAGTGTTTTGAAGCCCCATATCGGGGCGGTGCTCAATCTCTCGGACAATCACTTAGAGCGTCATGGCACCATGGCGCGTTATGCCGCCGCCAAGGGGAAGATTTTTGCATGTCAGGATGGTTCTGATATGGCCTTGCTGAATGCCGATGATTCCCTGGTCAGTGCTTATGCGCCGAAACTCAAGGGGCGGGTGCTTTATTTTGGATCGCGTGTAGGCGCAGGGAGGAGGCAGGAAGGGGCTTTTTTTGATTATAGGTTGAGTGAGAAAGTCGATCGCCTCATTATCCGGCTGGACAGTGAAGTAGAAGAGTATAACTTACTGGGCGCGCCGCTGCTTGGGGTTCATAACCGTTATAACATGGCAGCGGCGATTCTGACGGCACGGTTGCTGGAGGTACCAAGCGCTTTGATTGTATCTGGGGTGCAATCTTTTCAGCCACTCGAGCATCGCTTGGAATTTGTGAAGTCTTCGCACCCAGCGTTTTTAATTAATGACTCAAAATCCACCACTGTGGCGGCATCAGTGGCGGCCTTGGATTGTATTTTGGAGGCCTTCCCCGGTAAAAAGATTACGCTTTTAATTGGCGGGTTAGTTAAGGCCGGGTCGTGGGCTCCTCTTTTGGAGAGGCTTAAAGGGCGGGCCGGGTATGTGCAAGACGTCATTTGTTTCGGCAAGGACGGCCATTTGCTGGCTAATCATTGCCGGGCTTTCGGCGTGCCGTGTCAAGTAGCGGGTGCTCTTAGTGAGGCTGTTGATTCGGCCTTGGCGGGCAAGGGTGCCGATGATGTAGTATTGCTTAGTCCGGGCTGTGCTAGTTTTGATGAATTTACCGATTTTGAGGAGCGTGGTCGGGCTTTTAAAGATTATGTACGCAGAGTCGCACCTTGATCTTAAACCGTCCGGCGGACTTCCGGCGCGGGAGCTTAGACCGCCTTTTGCGATCGATCTATTGTTGGTGGTGGCAACGCTGGTATTGGTTGCCTTCGGGTTGTTGATGGTATATTCGACAACCGCAGTGCTAGCGCAAGAAAAATTTGGAGACTCGTTTTATTACGTTAAGCGCCAGGCTCTTTCGGCTGTGGTGGGGTTGGCTGCAATGGTCCTGCTCTTACGAGTGAATCTGGAGTGGTTGCGTAAGCACGCCGCTTATGCATACGGAGGCGCGATTTTTCTTTTGCTGTTGCCTTTCGTTCCGGGGCTTGGGGTTTCGGCGGGAGGGGCGAACCGCTGGGTGGAGTTTTCCTTGTTTCGTTTTCAACCCGGCGAGCCGGCCAAGCTTTTTTTTGTGCTTTTTATGGCGGGTTATTTTCAGCGTCAGGAAGCAAATCTACATTCCTTTTGGGCCGGCGTCTTTAGACCGTGTATCTTGTTGATTCCAGTGGCGCTGCTTTTTTTGGCCGAGCCGGATTTTGGCAGTGCCGTGGTCACAGCCCTGGTAGTACTGGCTATGGGGGCAGTGGCGGGGGTGCGGTTGAAATATGTCTTATATGCCGCCTTGGCGTTTGCTCTGGCCGGAACGGGTTTGGCGATTATTTCCCCCTACCGCGCCAGTCGTTTGGTTACTTTTCTTGCTCCCTGGGCTGATGCTTCCGGCAAGGGTTATCAGTTGATGCAGTCCTTGATTGCGGTGGCGATTGGAAAAGTGGCAGGGGTTGGTTTGGGCGGCAGCCAGCAGAAATTGTTCTTTTTGCCGGCGGCGCACACTGATTTTATTTTTGCTGTCATTGCCGAGGAGTTGGGTTTTATAGGAGCTGCGGCTTTAATTGCCTTATTTGCGGTGATCCTTTGGCGTGGAATTTTGCAGGCCCGGCGTTTGGCCGAAGACACTTTCTGTTTTTCGCTGGCGGTGGGGCTAACTCTGTTGATAGTGCTGCCGGCTTTTCTTAACTTGGGGGTGGTGATGGGGCTTTTGCCGACCAAGGGAATGGTGTTGCCGTTTGTCGGCTATGGGGGTTCAAGCCTGTTTAGTTGTCTTGCGGCAGTGGGGTTGCTTTTGGCGCTGGCTCGGCATTTTCAAAAACGGATTTTGTGAAAGAGCTGAGGGTGTTGATTGCTGCAGGGGGGACAGGCGGGCATATCTTCCCGGCCTTGGAAATTGGGCGTGCGTTTCAGCGCTTAAGTTTGCAATCAGTTCTGCCGCCGGTGCGGGTTGAATTTCTCGGCTCCGGACGGCCTTTGGAAAAACAACTGCTAGCTGCGGCTGGTTTTGCGCGCCATGAGGTGCCGATTGTGGGCCTGCAGAACCGGGGTCTTTCGGGTTTGCTGGAATTTATGCGGCTTTTGCCCGGGGCGGCTTGGGCCGTCTGGCGGCTTTTATCGGCTTACCGTCCGCATGTCGTTCTTGGCGTGGGGGGTTATGTAAGTGTGCTCCCGGTGATAACGGCTCGCTTAAGAGGAATCCCGGCCTGGATTCATGAGGCGGAACTAAAGCCCGGTTTGGCCAATTATTGTTTGTCTTTTTTTGCCGCTAAGATTTCTTCGGCCTTTAAGGAAGCCAAAATGCCTTTTGCTTATAAGGTTGTATATACCGGTCATCCGGTTCGAGAAGAGTTAAAAGAAATCCGCGCTAAAGCACGCCGCCCAGAGCGCGCGCAGCATGTTTTGGTGTTAGGAGGCTCGCAGGGCGCGCGTACGCTTGATACGGCTTTGCCGGCTTTGGCACCTTTTTTAAAAGAGCAAGGCCTTGAAATTTGGCATCAAAGCCGGCCGGAGAATGTTGCCCAAGTTTTAAAGGCTTATCAGGCAAGCGGCATTCTAGCGCGCGTGTCGGCCTTTATTGATGATATAGTGGAGGCGTACGATTGGGCTGATATTATTATAAGCCGCTCGGGCGCCGGCACTGTTATGGAAATTGGCGTGGTCGACAAGCCGGCGATTTTTGTGCCTTATCCGTTTGCTCAAGGTGGGCATCAAAAAGCAAACGCTTTGACACTAGTCAATCAAGGCAAGGCCTTGTTGGTTGAAGAAGGCGAAGCATTTGAAGCCCGCTTGAAGGAAGCCTTAACTAAGTTAATAGAGCCGGAGTTTTACAAAGAGATGCAGCTTAGGTTTTTTCCTGGGCGCTGCACGACGGCTGCCGCTACGATTGCCCAGGGATGCTATGAATTGGCCCGCAAGAGATGGACCAACACTTGAAGGGTGGTTTTAGCATCGTTGTGCTTTTGTTTTTTAAACTGCATATAACGGAGCTCCAGTATATCCAGAGCCGCCTACGCAGCTTATTCCGGCTGGGGTGCTGGCGCCGTTTTCGGGTAACTACCGTTACTCGGGCACACGTTCAATTTTTTGTTATCTTGTTCAGGCGGCTTTGAGCACGTAAAATAGTTTGACTGGATCAATGGCCGCACTAAATGTTATTCAAGCGTCCAACCGTTATTCTTTTTTTGACAGCCGGATTATTTTGCCTCAACGCCGTTTTCGTTGCCAATTTGGCTGTGAACAGCGTGGACATTCATGCTTGCGATGATAATTCTTATTCCATTATAGGAATTAGATATCCGGAGTACCCGCTTCCGCCTACTTGGGCGCCATTGTATGTAATGTGGCATAAAGCACTTTCGCTCGTTACATCCTCTCATTTACAGGAGTACTTGCTCAACGTCTGGTTGTTGACGGCGATTACCCCGCTTGCGCTATTCTTCCTCTTCCTGAAGCTCAATGCCGCCCCACTAAGCGCCGTCTTGTTAAGCTGGCCTCTCTTAACCTCCTTTTCCAACTCTCTGGAATGCCCCAAGGTAAATGTGTTTGCTGTGCTCATGCAAATTGTGACGATTCTAACTTCTCTTAGCCTCGAATCTCCGTCCGCCCGTCTCCGTGTGCTATGCTTGGGTCTTTTCGCCACCGCCTACGTTCGGCCCGAACTAACATATGCGGCCATAACATTCTTCGCCCTTTGCGTATATTGGGAACAGGAAAATCTTTTATCCGTTAGATGGCTGCATGTAGTTTTGGCGTGTACTCTGCTCACTGTTGCTTTTGGATTTCCTTTGCAGGAGAGAGGCTACAATAGAGAGCTTGCAACCTTTGGTCCTAGTTTGGTTAAGAGCTTGGATGTGTGGCAATCTAAGCAATCAAATATTTATGAGGAGGAAGTTTGGCAGCAGGCTCTTAGATTCCACTTTGGAGAGATTCAGGGAATATTTGGCGCTCTGCTTGCTAATCCGCGCGTCTTTGCTAAACACCTGCTGACCAAACTCAATGATGTTCCTTCTGCTTTTGAAATGAGCCTCCGAGCCAACCAGAGTCTGAATGCCCTGCCGCCGAAACGATTTACCGGCTTTGTTTTGCTTCTCTTCGGCCTGGTGACTCTAGTGTATACGGGCCGAAAAAGCGCACGTGTCAAAGAGAATATTTTGCGGTTTAAGCACGAATTGGCCTTTTTGTGCCTTTCTTTGGCCTGCGCTCTTTCTCCAATAATCGTTGCGGTCCTGTACCCGCGCCATCTTTACTCAATTGTAGTGTTATCTCTTATTATGGCCGCTCTTCTCTTTGCTCCGTTTGCCAAAGAAGAAAGACGCCCCCTCGTCGCTCCGGCGACAGCGGGGTTATTTTTGGTTTTGACCCTGATTACGAAGGCTTCTCCTTCTTTCCTTGAAAATAGGAATGCTCTGCAGGAATTAAACGCTCTTTACGCCGCAAGAAACAACCTTATATGGAGCTGCCCGGGCTACTTGGCAGATTACATTGGTTCAGGGCGGGAAAGCGTTCACTTATCTGGACCGGTGAAGGTGCTCGTCGAGAACAATGTTCGTTTTGTTGTCTTGAAAGACTGCCCGCGACTCACCGACAAGACGGTGCGAGAAACATTTATCAAGGGTCTGATCGAACATGGCTTCGTGCCAATTTCAGAAAAGGACGCCCCCTATCAAGCCTTTTTCCGTAAGGGCTGAGATCATAAAGCGGCACGAGGCCAAGAGGCTCCGGCAGGGTGAGTTTTGGGCGCGGGAAGGAATAGTGCTCTCGACTTTTGGCCGTTAGTATCAGCGATTAGGAGCTGGGCGGAGGGAAAGAAAGCTTATTCAGCTGGCGCTACTTACGCCCAAGACTCTTGAAGCTGCGATACCTATGTCTTTGTGAACCGGGTGGTCAACTATATCAAGTGCGTTTACTAGGACCGGACAGGGTATTGTTTATTTGCCAAGCGGCTTGAGCGCGGTAGGTTTTTATGAAGTAGCCCGGCACCTTTTTCGAAAAGTAGCCCGGCACCTTTTTCGAAAAGTAGCCCGGCACCTTTTTCGAAAAGCCAAAACCTAAAACCGACCCCTCCCTCTAAGAGCTCCTGGTAGGCCGTGTAGGCTGCTAGAAAGTTATTTTAGGTCATATCCTCTGCGTCTTTGGCTGGGCCCAAAAACCACAGGCAAAAGCAATAGATAGCTCAGTAAAAAGATTCTGCCAACTCGCCCCAGGCTTCGGCGGAAAAGCGTTGCCTCATACACAGGTCCCTTTTTTGGCCGCTGCACTTAGACGGTGCTTGCTTATTGCTTGATTATTAATACGCTCTCTAGGTACTCCTTTGGTTTACCGTTCGATTTCGCTTCGCTGAAGCGGCAAAGGAGTCTCCGGTCCATATGTGTGCTGATGACTTATTATATTATTGATCCGATCAATTCAGGTTCACGATCTTGGCCGCAGCCGACTGCAGGCTTTTAGCGAGTTCGTAGATTTGCTCGGCCGTCTGTTGATTGTAGGTATGAGCGCTCAAATTACGGGCGTCAATAAACTCAAGCCACTCCTCAACGCAGTCGATCAAGCCGTAGTGACCGGCCAGGCGTATTACTTCTTTTGGGGTAGCGCTTGGGATTCCCTTCTCTTGCAGAAGCAATTTCAACCACCGCCAGGAGAGCTCCACGGCCATTTCAAAAGCTTGTACGGCCGCAGCGGTGGTTATTCGATTTTTCTCGGCCTTAAGAACCTCCTGAAGAAAAGAAATTGCATCTTGCAACTGACATTTTTTCTTCTCTCTAATGCTCATCTTTCCCCCAGATCATTATGCCTGTTCTCTTTACTTCGTGGGCCAGCTCAGAACTCACGTTGTTTAAGTCAATAATGTCTACAAGGTAAGGTAAAGATGACTCCTCAAACTTGCCGTATAATTTCAAAATCAAGCGGGTGGGAATCCTGCCGGGCCCCTGTAAAGCCAAATCAAGGTCACTGTACTTACGCGCCCGTCCGCCGGCGCGTGACCCGAACACTAAGACGCTGACTTCGGCCGGCAAGGTCGACGACAAAATGTTTCGGATTAGCTGTACGTGCTGCGGTGCAAGTTGCATGACGTTTCAGCCTCTTATTTACATTGCTGAACATTGTATCACGAACATTTTCGGCCGGTCGATACTGGCATCTGGCTTTTGCGGCAGTAAGTTTTAAAATTGCAATAGAGTTGAGTGCTTACGGTAGTTGAGGTTGGTTTCTGGGTTTTGCTGGGGGTTTGCCGGCCGTCAGACGTAACAAAGCTTTTGGCATCCAACAGCATGGCTGGAGCGCCACGAAAAAATAACCTGCCGCCTTTTGGGCGCTAAATCTCTTGCATTTCGGTCTTAGCCGCATTATTCTCCCCAAAAATTGTTTTAGGAGCAAAAACGTATGTATGCCCAACAGACCACAGTCAGGGGGCGTTGTTTTCTCGAAGCTCAGTTTGAACGTGCTGTTTTGCCCCGTGGACAAGGCCGTGATGTTCAGATTGAGTACCCCAATATAGCTGTGGCGCGAAGGTTCGAAGAGTTGGAAATAGTCGTTAAAACCCCGCGTGTGGCCTGCGCGTTGTTTGATCGTACCGCCTGGGACGCGGATCCTGCTTTTGTAGTCTCCGCCGAACGGCTTCAAGCAGCGGTGCGGGCTTCCTTTTGTAGTGCTGAAGCACCGTCTTTTTGTCTGGATACCCGTGACCATGCCGAGGCGCTCAAGAATCAGCCTTTGACGTTGCTGCTGACAGAGGCGCTTAAGAGTCTTTTTGTGCGGGTCGGCTTCAGTTCAAGGTATGAAGGAGAGGCGGCTCGCATGGTGCGCGAGGTCGTGAAACTGACTGAACTTGTGCAAGGCATTCAAGCCGGTCTACAGGCACCGCGGGTGATTGTGACTAACAGAGCTCATCCGCTTTCCCCCCAGTGGCATTTAAATCAGGGTACTCTTCAGGGCTTGATTATTTTTGAAGGCCGGGGAGTGCAAGTTGTTCATCCCGAAGACACCAAGGTGCAGTACGCCGGCGGTGTGCCGCATGTTGTGGTGAAAGGCAAGGGACAGATGCCCTGTGAAAGATGGAGTGAGATTACGCCCCGCTACGCCTGCCTGTTTAGGGGTGATTTTCCGGAGCAGAGGTGGGCTGGAGACTATGGGGAAAACCTTCACGGACTGGTGCATCGCGCGCCGTACAGCGGCCCAACTGAATTGCAGCCGCCGCGTTTGGTGGCGCTTGTTTGTGGTGAGCTTCCTCACAGTCCACGCTGAAGTAATGAACGCACCTGTTATAAGCCGGCGCTTATTTTCTCCAATAAGCCGGCGTAAAGATGACTAGAACTGCGAAAAACTCTAAGCGCCCGAGGAGCATACAAATCATGAGCGTTGTTTTTGAGATGGCCGGCAGCATGGCGTAATTCAAGCTAATTCCAAGATGTGCCGTCGCTGGGGCGCTGTTGGATAGCGCCGTCAAGGCGGCGCCTGAAGCGGCAAATAGATCTAAGCCTTTTGAGGCTAAAATCAAGGCCGCCACCGAGAAAGTTAGGAAATAAATGAACAACAGGGACCAGATGGCATCGCTGGTTTCTTGAGTCATGACACGGCCGTTGGCTTTAATGGTAAGAACTGCGTTGGGATGCACTGCTTGGGTGAATTGCTTGGCCATGAGCTTGCAGGCCGCCGCCAAGCGAATGCACTTTATGCCGCCCGCGGCAGAGCCTGACATGCCCCCCATTACGATAAGAGCTAAAATGATGACCTGTACCGCACTTGGCCAGAAGCTGCCGTCTTGGCTGGCAATGCCGCTGGATGAACAAATAGAGGCAACCAAGAAAAAAGCTTGTCGGCCGGCATCCCCAAGGCCAAGGCCCTTAAAACGCATTAGAATTGAGGCGACAAACAAGAGCGCCACAGCAAAAATGCCGCCAAACCATTTAAGTTCCGTGTCGTGGACAATCGTTCCATCGCGCTGGATTAATAAACGGTAGTAGAGGGCAAAGTTGACTGTGGCCAGCAGCATAAAGATTGCCGCAATCATGTGGATGTTTTCACCGGCAAAATACGCCAGCCCCGCATTCTTTGTGGAGAACCCCCCGGCCGAAATAACCGTCAAAGCGTGGTTAACGGCGTCAAACCACGGCATGCCGTTTTGAAAGAAGGCGAATACTAAAATGGCGCTAAGCACCGTGTAGAGCAGGCAAAGTTTTCCAGCGGCTTCCCACGTGCGGGACGCTATGCGATCCTTTTGTGGTCCGCTGGTCTCGCTCTTAAAGCGCTGAACGCCCCCCATTCCAAAGAAAGGCATGAAAGTCACAAAGGAAATGATGATTGCAATGCCGCCTAGCCACTGAGTCATAGAACGCCATAGGAGCAGACTGCGATCCAACCTTTCAACGTCCGTAATCACACTGGCGCCCGTGCCGGTAAAGCCCGAGACCGACTCAAAGAGCGCTTGCACAGGATCGCTTAAAACGCCGCTAAGAAAAAACGGCAAACCGCCTATCAGGGACGCCCCCAGCCAGACCAATGTAAGCAAGGCAAAGGAGGTCTTGTTGTCGAATTCCGCTTGGTAGTCCCTTAGTGCACCCCAGGCGGGAAGGCCTATTAAAAGGCAAAGCAGGCTGGTAATAAAAAAAGGCCAGGCAGAACGATTGCTGTCAAGAAATGAGAACAAGCCTGGGACAAGCGTGATGAAGCCCAAGCCAATCGAGGCGCCGCCTAAAGTTTTAATTAGGAGTTTAAAGTCCATTGAAAATTTTTTTGCAGCAGTTTCAGCCCGGCCGCCTCGAATTTTTTATATTTTCTATCCAAATAGCTCAAGCTTGAGACCAAGCAATTTTTCCAGCTTTTTCAAGGCTGATTTCAAAAGGAAGATTACCACCCGATCCCCGGCTTGAATAATATCTTCGCCGGTTGGAATTATGGCCTCCTTTTGCCGGATGATGGCGGCGATCAAAATGCCGTAGGGAAGTTTTAGGTCTTTAATTGCCACGTTTAAGAGCGGGCTTCCAGCAGCCGCGTTTATTTCGATAAATCCCGCCCCCTCATGCTGCAGCGCTGATTCGGATATTATAGAACGAGAGTGGATGTGCCGGAAAATAGCCGTAGCTGCCGCAACCCGCGAGCTTATTACAACATCCACCCCAATGGCGGAGACAATCGGCAGATATCCGCTTTTGTTCACCAAGGCCATGGTTGTTTTGGCGCCCAGTTTCTTTGCCAGGAGAGCCGCCAGAACGTTGCTTTCATCGTCGTTGCTGGCTGCAATAAAGGCGTCAATCTGATCTATGTTCTCTTGGAGGAGCAAGTTTTGATCGGTGCCGTCACCTTTTAAAATTAAAGCTTCTTTGAGATCGGCCGAGAGTTGCGTGGCGGTGTTCTGGTCGCTTACGATAAACTTGAGCGCTGTCCCCTGCTCCTCAAGAGCGAGGGCCAATGGGCGGCCGAGACCTAAGTCGCCCCAGATCATAGCGCTGCGGCTGTGATGCCAAGGTTTGCCCGCCAGTTCAAACAAAAGCTTGGTCTTCTCGGGCACGGTAACGGCATAAATTACATCGCCGACTTTGATCCGGTCAGCGCCGCGCGGCACAATCAGTTTTGCGCCGCGCATCACCGCTACGATGAGAAGCGGAAGCTCGTTTTGAAAGTCTTTGAGGGAATCAAGCCGCACGTTCACTAGGGCCGATTGCCCGGAGACGCCCAGACCCAGCACCCGGATTTTTCCGCCTTCAAATTCGACAATCTCTCTGGCGCCGGGAATCCGGAAAAGCTGCATCATGTAATCAGCCGCGGCTTGTTCGGGGTTTATGATTAGGTCGAAGTACTCGTTTATAAGTTCAGGCGGAATCTGTTGATGCGCTAAATTAAGATCACGGATCCTGGCAATTCGCTTCGGTTTGGGGTTCAGAAGGCGCGAGATGAAAGAAGCGGCGATGTTCACCTCATCCACATCGGTTACGGCAATAACATAATCCGCCTCCTCAATGCCGGCTTGCACCAAGGTCTCGGGAGAAACGCCGTTGCCGACCACCACCTGAAGGTCGAGGCCTGAAAGCTCGTTTTTGACTTTGGAGTCATCCTGCTCGACCAGCACGACCTCATGTTGGTGCGAGGAAAGGTTGCTGCTTAAAGTCATGCCAACGTCACCGGCACCGATAATGAGAAACTTCATGTCACTAAGATCCTGAATTTACAGGTAATTACCATAGCAGGCTGCCAGCAAATAAACAACCTTCCCTCAGCACAGGGTGGCAGTGGTGCGGCATAACTATTAAGAGGAGAAGCGGCCAAAATAGAG
>Ga0129299_1002912_pt1 | contig 11270 bp, 8 predicted proteins | sample ConPoolayeCmetaG_FD_94477 | JGI IMG/M metagenome (GOLD analysis project Ga0129299, IMG submission 94477) | Hot spring microbial mat communities from California, USA to study Microbial Dark Matter (Phase II) - Cone Pool mat layer C metaG ... | reverse complement strand
GCCTGGGCCGGGTCGCCGGCCAGCGCGCGGGCCTTAGCCAACAGAAAACGCGCCCGCGCCAGCTCATAGCGGGCCTGGCGCTGCTCCAAGAAGACCACGGCGCGGGCCAGGGTCTGGCTGCCCGCGTCGGCTGCGCCGCTCTCGGCCGCCACGATCCCTTCGGCCACGGTCAACAAGCCACCCTGTTCGTACCCCAGCCCCTTGTCGTCGGCCAGTTGGCGGGCTTGCCTCAAAAGGGTCTGGGCCTGGTCGTAGTCGCCCTGCCAGCGATAGCCGTCGCTGCGCGCGCTCAGGATATACAGCGCCAGAGCCGGCTCCGTGTTGCCGACGAGCTGCCAGGCCGACTCGTACAGCAACTCGGCCCGCTCATAGGCGCCGACGTCGCGGTAGAGGTCGGCCATACCGCTCAGTACATAGGCTTGCCAGCGCGGGGCATCGCCGCGACGGGCGGCAGCAAGCCCCTCCTCATACAAAGCCAACGCCTCGCGGTACTCGCCGCGCAGGTAGTGCAGGTAGCCCAGGTTGTTGAGCACCCCCGCCAGCGGCACCGGCGCGTCCAGGCGGCGGCGTATGCTCAGCGCCTCGCTGAGGCAAGCTGCTGCCTCGTCCAAGCGCCCCAGGCCGGTGAGGGCGTGGGCGATGTCTTGCAGCACGTTGGCCACGTCGTAGGGACTGCCAGCCTGGCGGAACAGCGCCAGTGCGCGCTGCAGCTCATCAGCCCCTGCAGCCAGGCGGCCCAGTCCCACGTAGGCCCGACCGATGTGCCGCTGGGCGTCGGCCCATTCATACACCGCTTCCGGGCCCAGCAGTTCCAGCGCCGCCTGCGCCTGAGCGATGGCGTCCTCATAGCGCCCCTCGAACAGCGCCAACGTCGCCCGCTGCAGATGCACCCTGGCCAGGCTGGCTGTATCCTCCCGTGCAGCGAAACCCGCTTCGGCGTGGGCCAGTGCCTGACGCGCCCCGTCGTAGTCGTAACGGTCGGTCAGCGCCCGGCTCTGATAGAGCGCCAGACGCGGCGCTTGGGCCATGGCCTCCGCGGGCAGTTGCTGCGCCCAGCGCAGGAGCGTCTCCACACGGCCCCGCGCGAACCATTCCATGGCCACTCGCTCCATCAGCGCTGTGGCCGCGGGGTAAGTCTCGGCTGCCAAGTAGTGGTAAACTGTCTCCTCGACGTCGTTTTCTTGTTCGAACCACTGCGCGGCGCGCAGGTGCAATGCAGCGTACCGCTCCGGCTCATCCCGGCGCAACTGCTGATGCAGGAAATCGCGGAACAGAGTGTGGTAACGATACGTTCCCGCGCTTCCCCTGCCGAAGCGAGTGACAAAGAGATTGCGCCGCTCCACCTCCGCCAGCAGCGCATCCGACGCGCCCATCTGCAGCACCTGGCGGCACAGCCAGGGCGACATCTCCCGCAGCACGGATGAGAGGCGCAGAAAGTGCTGCACGTCGGGCGGCTGTCGGCTCAGCACCTCGCTGGCCAGATATTCGTAGGCCTCGGCTGTGGCCCGCGTCGCGTCGCCAATGACAACACCGGCCTCGTGACGGGCCAGATCGGCCAGCAGCAAGATGCCGGTGATCCACCCCTCGGAGCGAGCCATCATCGCTTCGGCCTGGTCGAGAGAGACCTCGACCTGCGAATGAGCGAGCAGTTCGCGGACCTCGGCGGCGGTGAAGCGCAGGCTCTCGGCCGTCAGGCCGGCGAGCTGGCCTCGGGCGACCAGGCGGGTGACGGGTATGTCGGGCAGGGTGCGGCTGCCGATCAGCAAGTGAAAATTGGGCGGCAGGACCTCCAACAGACGGTGGACGAACATTCGCACACCCGGCGCGCCGTCCAGCGCTTCATAGTTATCCACGATGACGGCCACAGGGCGGTCGAGGTCGAGGATCTCGTTGGCCAGCTCGCTCACGATGGCGGTGGGGTCCTGCGGCAGGCTGCCGGACAAGGCGGTAAGCGCTGCGCAGGTGCGCGAGCCGAAATCGGGGAAGGACTCGCCGATCGCGCCCAGCAGGTACTGAACGAATACGACCAGGTCGCGGTCGCGCTCGTCGGCCGTGTACCAGCAAATCGGAATGGGGCTATGAAGGGCAAAGTCGATCAGCGCTGAGGTTTTGCCATAACCGGCTGGCGCGGAGAGGAGGACCAATCCGAGATCAAGCCCCTGCTCGATCGCCTGGCACACTTGCGGGCGGTGCAGGAGGCCGGCCGGCCGGGGCACCTGCAGCTTGGAGCGGGCGAGAGGGGGGAGGGAAGAGGGCGAGGCAGCGTTCTGAGGCGGGAGGTGGTTCATCATACCTCGCACCTTGGCGGTATGGAGAACCGCACCTTTTGCTGCCCCATCCACTGCCCCGGCGCCTGGAGGTTGGGGATGGGGCGATTGAATACCGATCCCATCACGCGCCCGCCCTGCCGCCCCTTGCGGCACTCTTGTCGCTTCCGGCCCTGGCCCAGCCGCCCATCCGAGCCGAGCCGTCTACGTCGCCTTGCTACCTGGAGAGATTGTATCCGTTTCCGCCTTTTTCACAAGAGCAAATCGTCTCCCGCTTTGGCGCTGATGGGTGAACAGACACCATCAACTTGAGGCGCTTGCTTGCACACCCAGCTTGTGATAAGATAGATGCTGTGCTGCGGATAGTCTACCTGTAACGTGTTGATCGGCCGGTTTCGCCCGGACGTGGAACGTCCGGGCTCAAAAGGCCAAGCCCCTGCGGGCTGAAATGCAGCCCCCACAGGGAGCTTGGCACACTCAGCCGGGCGGTTTAGCGCCCGGCGAAGCAGGCCAGCAGCACCAACACGCAAGGAGGAGACTATCGTGCTGCGGCTGTGGTTCTTGTGGACCAAGGCCTTGTCGGGAGCGGAGAATGGCGGAGTATGAGATCAACCAGCTCGTCATCGCCACGGTGACGAGCGCCCAGGCAGGGGCGCTGACCCAGGCCATCACGCAGGATGGTTTCCACGTCACTCGAATCGACAACAGCGGCGGCATCGTGCAAGAGGCCACCGTCTCCCTGCTCATCGGCCTCGAGCGGACTCGCCTGCCGCGGCTTCTGGAGCACATTCGCACCGTCTGTCATACGTACACCCGATACGTGCCGGCCCACATGGAGACGACGCTGGCCGAGGTTCAACCGCTCGTTCTCGAAGCCCAACTGGGCGGCGCAACCGTCTACGTCCTCGATGTGGAACGATTCGAGCAGGTATGAGGTGAAAGCGATGAAACTGATCATCGTCATCGTACGCGACGTAGATGCGGGGCTGGTGGTAGACCGCCTGGTGGCCGAAGGTCTGCGGGTGACCCGCATCGCCAGCACCGGTGGGTTCCTGCGCCGGGGCAACGTCACGTTGCTCATCGGCGTCGAGGCAGGGCAGGTGGAAACGGTGATCGGACTATTGCGCCAAACCTGCTCTCCACCCGATCCCGATCAGCACCGGGCCACGGTTTTCGTCGTGGATGCAGCTCACTTCGAGCAAGTTTAGCGTCTGGCGGCTCCAGCTTCAGTGGGTGTGATCGAGCCAGCTTTTCGGAGCGCTAGCGCGCGCCCAGATCGCCAGCCCCCACGTGATCCCCCAGTGGGCCAGAATGGCCATCCAGAGATTCATGGTCTGCAGGTAGATGATCACGCTGAGCATCGCCAGCCCGACCCGCACCAGCCCGGCCGGCAGGCGCGTCTCGTCCCTCAAGTCAGCGCGCCACCAGGGGTTCAGCGCGGCCTCCAGAGCAACCAACCCCAGGCCAGCCCAGGCGCCCCAGTACACCCCCAGCACCACAGCCGGCCCATTGCGATAGAAGGCCCAGTGGGTCTCGTGGAGCGCCGCCTCGCCCAGCAAGCGCCAGGCAGAGGTGTGTGTCCCGGCCGGATGCGGTCGAGCGCCGGCGCGCCGGACCGTCCACCAGCCCATGGCCAGGATGGTCCAGGCTGCCATAGCCAGGCCCACAGCCCAGCCCAAGTCGATCGCCCAGTCCGTCCAGTTGGGGAGCATGTCGATGGGGGAGGTCAGCGGTTGCAGTCCCAACAAACGCCCTACCAGCGCGTCGCGCCCCCAAACCAGCGCTGCGAAGGGCAGGCCGATGTAGTACAGCCAGCGGGCCAGTTGCTGCAGGATGGGGAAGGGAGCCGATACGACGAAGGGTTCCAGGCGCGCCCGGCTGCCCTCGCGCTGCCACAACCGCCAGGAGACCTGAGTGGTCGCTATGGCCAGGAACAGGGAGCCCCCCAGCCATACCCAGCGCTCTGCCTCAGCCAAAGCGCTCCTTTAGCGGTATGCGGATCACCACTCGAGTGCCCTGCCCGGGCGCGGAATGGATCTCGGCCGTTCCTCCGGCCAGTTCGGCTCGCTCGCGCATATTGAGCATCCCCAGGCTGCCGCGCTGGTCGTAGCCTTGTTCAAGGATGCTCACGTCGAAGCCGACCCCGTCGTCGACCACCTCGGCCACGACGATCCTACCCTCCAACCGCATCCGCACCCAGATATTGTTAGCGCGGGCATGTTTGCGGGCGTTGCTGAGGGCCTCCTCGATGATATAGAACGCCATTCCCTGCTGATTCTTATCCAGAAGCTGATCGACCTTCTCCGCGATATCCAGATGGATCGGCAGGGGGTCGGTCTCCGCCCGCTTGAGGACGTACTGCTCCAGAGCGGCTCCTAACCCTTGGGTTTCCAGGATCAGCGGTCGCAGGGTAAACAGCATGTGACGGATCTCTTTGGTCGTGCGGCGGGCCAACTCCTCGATATGGGCCAGTTCGTCTGGCACCTTGTCCGGGGTTTTCTCAGCCAGTGCCCGCGCGTAATTGGCGCGCATCGCGATCGCCGCGATGGACTGAGTCGGGCCGTCGTGCAGGTCGCGGGAGAGCTTTTTGCGCGCATCCTCCTCGACGGCGACGATGCGCTCTTTTTCCTCCATCAGGCTCTGGTAGAGTTGGGCGTTTTGCAGCGCCACTACCCCCTGATTGCACAGCGCCACCAGCAGGTCCTGATAGTCGGCGCTGAAGATGGTGGGCACCGGACTACCAAAGACGGCGATGCCGAAGTTCTCGAACCCGGCCCGCAACGGCACCGCGACGGCCTCGCGGCACTGATGAAGGGCCACGAACTGCCCCATCTCCGGGTCCTGGCCGGGGCTGACGCAGAGGATGGGCTCGGCGGAGGAAAGGGCCTGGGCGATGATACCGTGCTTTCCGGTAACCACAACCCGTTGGTCCCGCCGGGGGAGATGGCGAGACGCAGCGACCTCCAGCTTGTCGCCGTTGTAGAGCAGAACCATGCCCACCAAGAGGGCCTTCTGCCCCTCCAGTTCACGCAGGCCGATCTCACTCACGTCCAACATCGCCTCGAGCACCCGCTGATAGTTCAGCGTGGCGCTCAGCGTGCTGGCCAACTCGAAGATCAGGCGAGCCTGCCGATGCCGGGCGCGGAGGCGTCGCAGTTCCTCTTTTTCCTCTTGACGACGGGCCAGGGCGATGCGGCGCTTCATCTGCTCGCCGACCAGACCGGTGAGCACGGCGGCCAATATCAGCAGCACAGCGTTTCCTACCTGCGGCAGGAAAGCGCCCGGCAAGGCCGAATAGGGTGGCAGAAAGCCCAGCGTGAGATAGCCGATGGTGATGAAGAGCGCAATGGTCAGGCTGGCCAGGGCAGAGAAGCGCAGGGCCGCGGTGATGATGGGCAGCAGGCTGAAGAAGAGCAACGGGCTCTCACCCCCTCCCGACACGGCCACCAGACCCACGGCCAGGATAGCATCTATTCCCAAGCTGATGACAGGGAGGGGACGGGGGAACAGCCGCGCCACCAGCAGCAGCGTCAGGGCCAGGTTGTAGACGGCAGCCACGCCCAGCAGGACGAGCAAATGGGGAAAGAAAGGGTTTTCGAGGCCAAACTGCCAATCGAGAAATGCGACCCCAACAACGACCAACAAGAGCACCCAGCGCAGATTGCTGACCAGCCAGTCGATCTGGAAGCGCCGCCGGATGCTATCGAGCATAGGGACATCTTCTATTTGCTGGAGCATCTGCGCTCTGGTCTCGCTGGAGTAGGCTACAAAGCCGCGGCTGGATCGGGAAGCCGAAGGGTCTCCCGTCAGACCGCGGCTCGGGCTCAAGTGGGCGCGAAGGGACTCGAACCCCTGACCTCCACAATGTGAGTGTGGCGCTCTAACCAACTGAGCTACGCGCCCGATTCTTAGATTATAGCACCATCCTGGCTACAAGGCAAGCTTAGTCCGACCGAATTCCCCACCAGTACATATCCGCCAACCGCTGGTGTTCCTGGCGTAGGCGGGTGTAGCTTTCATAACGATGGAGGTGGATACGGCCCTCGTCCACCGCGGCCAGGACAGCGCAATTCGGCTCGACGGTATGGGTACAATCGGAGAAGTGGCATTGGCCCACCAGAGCGGCAATGTCTGGGAAGTAGGCATCCAACTCCTCTGGGTCGACGTCGAACAAAGCCAGGGCGCGGATGCCCGGCGTATCGGCCACCCAGCTCTCGTCGTCCAGACGCAGCAGTTGCGTCGCCACGGTTGTGTGACGCCCTTTCTGGGTCGCCTGGCTCACCTCGCCGACAGGTAGCTGGAGGTCCGGCCGTATCGCGTTGAGCAAGCTGCTCTTACCGGACCCGGAGGGGCCCACCAGGGCCGAGACTTTGCCGTGCAACCGTTGGGCCAGTTGCTCTATACCCACTTGGGTGACTGCACTGGTGTAGATGACCGTATAGCCGATCTCTTCGTAGATGCCGAAGAGTTGGCCGGCCCGCCCGCGATCCACCAGGTCCAGCTTATTGGCGCAGACAACCGCCGGTATGTGCTGCAGTTCGGCGCCCACCAGCAGGCGATCCAGCATGCGCAGGTGGGGCTCGGGTTCGGCACAGGCAAAGACGAACACCGCTTGGTCGGGGTTGGCCAGGATCACCTGCTCCCGCTCGGAGAGATACCCCGCACGGTCCCAGCGACGCGAGCCCCGCCCTCCCGACAGCGGCGCTAGCCGGGTCAACGCGCGCTCCCGCTCAGCGACCTTCTCGATCACCCCGCCCTGGTCCGCAATCGGGCGAACGGATACCCGGTCGCCCACGGCCACCGGGTCGGTGTCTAATCGCTCCTTCTTGAGCCGGCCCCGCAGTCGACAGACGATCTCCCCATGGTCAGTGTAGACGGTGTAGAAGCCGCTCTGAGCTCTGATGACCAGGCCATCCAACAATGCCGTCAAGCCTCCATCTCTCCCTACCGGCGTGATATAGCACCGCGGACAGCCACACGATCAGGGCGTAGCCGTTGGCGCGGCGCCCGCCTCCTGGCACAACCGGATACCTTCCAAGGCGTTGATTTCCTGGGGGTCGATCTGCAAAGCGGCGTCGAAGAGAGGATATGCTTTGTCGCACTGGGCCATGTAGAAATAGCACAGTCCCAGGGTGTAGAAGTGCTCGATGCGCGGGCCGCGGACGGGCTCGGCAGTCAGCGTCACGTCGAGGCTTCCGTCGCCTGCGGTCCGCAACGGGCCGGTGCTGAAGGGCGGGCCACTCAGCGCGTCCAGCCCCTTGAACCAGCCGACGTAGACCTGATCGCCGGGCAGGAGTTGCATCCCCCGCAGAGTCAGGTCGTATTTGCCCGTCACCGTATTGAGCGTCAGCCGGCCGCTGGCCCTGGCCCAGCGGCTGGCCGGGCTGTCTGGCCCCAGGATGGCGACCAAGCGATTCCCGTCCGGGTCGGCCCATTCCAACTCTCCCTGCAACACTACGTCTGGCGATGGATAGGGGTTATCGTCCTGGGCCGGTTCTACCGTGATGTAGAAGCTCTGTGCGCTGCGACGCGAGGCACGGTAGGCCAGAGTGATCGCCCTTTCGAAGTTGGGCAGCGCCTCCTCGTAGTTTCGTCGCGCCCAGTAGGTATAGGCCAGGTGGCCGTAGGCCAGCGCAAATTGTGGGTCGGTCTCGATCGCCTGCTTGAGGTAACTCTGCGCCCGCTCGTATTCCTCAATGCTGGCGTAGGTCCACCCCAACAGGTCCAACGCCTCGGCCCGCTCGGGGTCCAGCTCCACTGCTCGCCGGAAGGCCTCGATGGCGTTGGGCGTGTCGGCCAGGGCCTGATAGTTCCGTCCCAGGTTGACGTAGATGTAGGCCAGGTTAGGATGGATTTCCAGCGCCTGTCGGTAGGCCTCCACCGCGCCACTCCAATTACCCATCGTCTCCAGCACATAACCGTAATTGCGGTTCGCGTCCACGCTGCGAGGGCTCAGCGTGAGCGCCTTGCGCGCCGCCTCCAAGGCCTCGTTCCACCGGTTGGCGTCGGCGTAGGCCTCAGCCAGGTAGGCGTAGGCCTCGGCATAGGTGGGGTCCAGCTCGATCGCCCGCAGGCAGGCATCAATGGCCTCTGGCACCTGCCCGTCCCAATCGTAGGCCATGCCCAGGACAGCCCAGGCCGGCGCGTATTCGGGCGCTAGCGCCACAGCCTGCTTGCCAACTGCGACGGCCTCTTTCGTGCGCCGCTCCAGCGCCAGCAGGCGGGTCAACGGAACATAGGCCGCCACATCTTGGGGGGCGAGCTCCACTGCCTGCTCGTAGGCGGCAATGGCACCCCGCAGATCGCCCTGCATGTAGAGCCCCTGGGCCTCAGTGCTGTACGAGAAGGCCGAACGGGTTGGGGTGGGAGTGGGCACAAAAGGGCTTTCGATCCTTTCCCGCTGGATCAACATGTACACATAACCGGCAGCCGCAATCAGAAGCAGCAGCAAGAGGATCAGCCACGGATTAGACTGTCTGCGTTTGCGAGGATACAGATACATCGCCTCAGCGTCCTCCCGCGCCCTTTCCGAGCCTGGCGCACCGGAATCCCTTTGATCTTGGTCTTCACGTCGCCCCGGCAGGCTCGTTGCCGGCGACGCAGCACAGCCGGCCCGCAGGCTGGCCAATGGGCGTATACGGAGGCCTGATCTTGAGATGGGGCAGAATCGCCCTGGGGCCGTCAGTGGGTCAATGATAACATTGGCTGTTGCCCAAGTCAAGCGCGGTATTGTACCCCTCGGTCGTAACTGCTTAGCTACGCTTCGCAGTGACCTCACTTCGCCGCACAAGAGGGGGAGTGGGGGGGTGCGAGCGGCTTCGCCGCCCGCACCCCCCCATCTTCTCCCTTCAACGCGCAGAGCTGAGCCGGGCGATTCCATCGCCCGGCGGCACGGCGGAAACGACCAGCGGTTTATGGCCAGATGTCAAGCAGACACGTTGCGCAAGCTAGGGGACGATGTATAATAGCTGGGTGCAGCGGGAGGCTCGGCTGAGCCATCACGATGCCGAAAGGCTCTCTTTCAACATGCGATGAACGATAGCGCTCAACCCGCCGTACTGGGCCTCATCCCGGCCTGGAACGAAGCTGCCCGCATCCGACCCGTCGTCGAAGGAGCGCGCCGCTATCTGTCGGTCCTGGTGGTGGATGATGGCTCCACCGATGAGACCGCTGCGGTAGCCCGCTCTGCTGGCGCTATGGTCGTCTGCCACGGCGAGAACCGTCGCAAAGGGGCGGCGCTGCAGACCGGTTTCGCCTGGGCCTTGGCGCACGGCTACGATGCCGTCATCACCCTGGACGCCGATGGCCAGCACGACCCGGCGGAGATCCCGCGGTTTCTGGCCGCGCTGGAGGCGGGAGCGGGCGACCTGGTGATCGGTGAGCGGGACTTCGCCCAGATGCCCTGGCCCCGCTGGTGGTCCACACCCCTGGGCGCCTGGTTCCTCTCGCTGGCGCTGGGCGGCAAGGTCACAGACCACCAGAGCGGCTACCGCCTGCTCACCCGCCGTCTCCTGGAGCAGATGCAGTTGACCAGCACCGGCTTCGAGATGGAAGTGGAGATGATGGCCGAGGCGATGCGGTTGGGCCTAACCATCGCCTGGGTGCCCATCCGCACGATCTACGGCATCGGCAAACCCAGCTACTTCCAACCCTTCAGCGACACGTTGCGCTTCATACGGATGGTCTGGCAGATATGGCGAAAACGAATAGAGCGAGAAGGAGCAAATCGATTTGGATCTTGAAGAATATGGCGTGATGTACCGGGTGGAGGACACGCACTGGTGGTATGCAGGAATGGCGCGGATCACCCAGGCGGTGCTGAACCGCTGGTACGCGCCGGGCGCGGGGCTGCGCATTCTGGACGCCGGCTGCGGTACCGGCGCAGCGATGGCTTCATACCTGAGCGCGTACGGTCGGGTGACAGGGTTCGACTTTGCCGCTGTCGCGTTGCGCTTTTGTCGCCAGCGGGACGCAAAATATCTAGCGCAGGCTTCCATCACTGACATTCCATTTGCCGACGCGTCGTTCGATCTGGTTGTGAGCTTCGATGTGCTCTGCGAGCGGGGTGTGCCCGACGACGTTGCTGCTTTGCGCGAACTGCACCGCGTGCTCGTCCCCGGCGGACGCCTGGTGCTGCGCCTGCCTTCCTATAACTGGCTACGCGGCCAGCACGACCGCGCTGTTCATATCGGCCATCGCTATACCCGGCGCGAGATCACCGCTGGCCTGCGAGAGGCCGGATTCGTTGTCGAGCATTGTTCCCACGCCAATATGTTCCTATTTCCTGTCGCCTGGGTCAAGCGGACGGCAGAGCGGATCCATCTACTGCGCAGCAACGGCTCCGACCTGACCCTGAACGTCGGCCCGTTCAACAGTACGCTGAAGGCGCTGCTCTCGGCCGAAGCGCCGCTCGCCGCGCGCATCGGCCTACCTTTCGGTCTGACGGTCATCGCTGTGGGCCGTAGGTAGTGTGCGCAGCAATCCCTCCCAGAAAGGCACACGTTGATGCGTTCTCGGCCTTCCTGGTTGCCCTTCATACTGCTGGCCCTCCTCGTCACCGCTTTGGGTGGCATGTTCCGGCTCTATGCCATCGAACGGTTGCCGCCGGGGTTGCACTACGACGAGGCATTCAACAACTTGATGGCCCTGCGCCTGGTGCAGGGCACGATGGAACCGCCGATCTACTTCCGCGTGGAGTTCGGCGAAGAGCCACTGCACATCTATCTGATCGCCACGCTCTTCCGCCTGTTCGGCCCCACCTATCTGGGCGGCCGTTTGGTTTCGGCACTCGCCGGCACATGGACGGTGTTCACGCTGGCTTTCGCCGTGCGCGAGATCTTCTACGCTCGACTAGGCCGGGAGAAAGCAACCCGCCTGGGCCTGCTGGCTGCCCTGAACCTGGCGCTGCTCTACTGGCACGTCCACTACAGCCGCATCGGGATGGAGCCGGCGGTGATGCCAGCCTTGGCCACGCCGGCTTTTGGCTTTACCTGGCGTGCGCTG
>Ga0129299_1002911_pt1 | contig 11271 bp, 5 predicted proteins | sample ConPoolayeCmetaG_FD_94477 | JGI IMG/M metagenome (GOLD analysis project Ga0129299, IMG submission 94477) | Hot spring microbial mat communities from California, USA to study Microbial Dark Matter (Phase II) - Cone Pool mat layer C metaG ... | reverse complement strand
GATCAAGGCCAGTCGGAAGCGCTCAGACCCCTTTGTGGACATCCCGGTGCGGGCGCTGAGCAACGTGACGTTCAACGCCAAGCGACAGATCATCGAAATGGGCAACAGCACGCAGCGGCGGTCGTTTTTCAATCTGGGTCAGGCCAAGAAGTTCATGCAGACCATCCTGGTAGCCGCCGGGTGCAAGGAACTGGCCGACCAGCTCAAGACGACCAGCATCCGCGACCTGTTCTATCACTGCAAGCACACGATCGGTCCGTCACGCGAGAACACCTTCGACGAGCAGGAAGAATCGGACACGATCATTGAGGACCTGGAGGTCATGCTGGGAAGCCTCCGCGAGGAGCTGGGCCTGTTCGCCGACCCGAAGGGCAGCATGGTCGGCCCGATGACGATCGTCGACGGCGGCGACGTGATCGACCTCTCGCGGATGGGCACCGGGGGCTGGGCCGTGCCCAGCATCGTCGAGGACCACGTCATCCAGTTCCGTTCGTGCAAGGCCCGGTATGTTCTGCTGATCGAGAAGGCAGCGGTCTGGCGGCGGTTCAGCGAGGACCGCTTCTGGGAGAAGCACCATTGCATGATTATCCAAGGCGGGGGCCAACCGCCGCGGGGCGTCCGCCGGCTCGTCTATCGCATGCACAACGAGCTCAAGCTGCCGGTGTACGTGCTGGTCGACAACGATCCGTGGGGGTACTACATCTACTCGGTCGTCAAGCAGGGGAGCATCAACTTGGCCTTCGAGAGCCAGCGGATGGCCGTCCCGGCCGCCCGGTTCATCGGCATGAGCAGCTTCGACGCCGCGGCGTTCGGCATCCCGCCGGCCGTCACGATCAAGCTGAACGACCAGGACATCCGCCGGGCCAAGGAGATCATGGACTATCCGTGGTTCGCCAAGAGGGAGTGGCAGCGCGAGATCACGCACATGCTTCAGCTCGGCGTCAAGCTGGAACTCGAAGCCCTCTCGGCCAAGGACTTCAGCTTCATCACCGAAACGTATCTACCGACCAAGATCAAGAAGCAACAGTGGTTGGATTGAGCACTCGGGCATCGTGACACGGACGACGCGGCGGACCGCCGGACGTCGGTCGGGGACGGCCTCGGGCGAATCGAACGCGGTTGCGAACGACCGGCCATCCCGAGCCCGTCGGATCGGCCTGTGGGTGCTCGTCGGGGGACTTGCCGCGACGCATTGGTTTGTGGCCGTCGCCGCTGTCCGCGACAAATTCCCGACCTGCAACGAGGACTCGTGACTGGCCAGCGGCGTCGCCGCCTGGAGGATGCGGGACTATCGACTCCTGATTGATCGTCCCCCGGTGATGCCGCGATGGGCCTGCCGGCCCTTCCTGATCGGGCGTCGCTCCTTACCGTAAATCCTGAACAACGTGCAAGAGGTGCCGGAGCACTTCGAAGGGACGCCGTCCGCGCCGGAATCGCGCTTGCCGATCGGCCGGGCGTGGATTAGAAGATGTCCGGTCGTTACCGATGCGGTCATGCGGAGAAGGCGCCTTTCGAGGAGAAAGATCGATGCATGATGCGGACTGGGGATCAGATCGGGTTGCCGGTGCCGTGGATGACTCGCGAGGAATTCTCCATGCGGGTCCTGTTCGGACCGGACGGGAATTCAACATAGCCGGGCTCGCCCTCCGGTCGGGGCTTGTTGCGTTCCTTGTCGCGGGCGGGTCGGCCTCATTCGCTCAGGAGCACCGAGTCATGGACGTGGTGCCGTTCGGGCAGATCACCCAATGGGACGACCAGGGAAAGGACTACGGCGTCACGTGGGAGGATCCCCGCGACATCTTCCGCGTGGTCGTCGCCTTTGCGGAGGGAGTCTCAGCACCCAAGCCGGAGACGCTCCGATTGCAGTACTGGCAATCGCAGTGGCCCCATCGACGAATTCCCCGCGACCAACCCTCCGGATCGGGCGGTTCCGGTTGGCTCGATATCGGCGACTGGTTCCAGGGACGGTGGCTCGTGGCGGATGCCACACTCGAGGTTCATGGAAATCGCTTGACCTACACGTTTCGCCCCGTCAACGCGAAGGAATTCCGGAACCTCAAGGACTTCGCCGCCCCGTATCGCACCACGTTGAAGCTCCGTGTGGTGGGCGAGGCCCCCCTGCCCCGAATCGCCTCGTTCCAGGCGTTCACGGATTCGACCCTGAAACCGCTGGAGCTGGACATCGAGTGGGGTGGGACGGCGGAGTCCGAGCAAGTGTGGGACGGTCGCCTCGAGGTATTCAACGGCACGATCGAGAAGATCAGCCCCCTAAGCGGCGCGGGCGATGTGAAGGTCGCCGCAGAGAAGACCTGGCAATCCCGGGTGCGGGGCAAGACGACCGGCGTCCGCGCGCAGATCCTCTCCGCCGAGACGAAGGGCTACAACTCCTTCGACGAGACGGTGGTCACCGTCCGAGCGGAGACCGCGACGTTTTCCTTTGCCACGTCCGACCTGGTCAAACACAACACGATCTTCCTCCCGGACTACGGCGTCCTGGTCCGCAAGGCCGGAGAGAAGGCAACCTATGCCTCCGCCCTCGAGGCCTGGAAGCAGGCACGCCAGAGTTCCAAGCATAAGGACATCTATTCCCGCGTCTTCGACATGCCGGAGCAAACCTTCACGCGGGCGTGGAACGACACGCCGATCAAAGATCCCCACTACATCCCGCTGAGCTTCGAAGGAGGACGCCAACACTTCCGCCTCGATGAGCGGGGCAACGCCGCGTGCATTGCCAACTGGATCTCCCGCCTCCGCGGCAAGGACACGGAACGGTGCCGCTGGGACGGCCACGAAATCCAACACCGCTTCGGTCTGCCCGGTTCCCGACCGGTCGAACGATACCTGGTCGACGGGTGTCTCCCGATCATCGTGGCGGCGTGGGAACATGAGGGCGTCCGCTATCGGCAAACGGCGTTCGTCATTCCGCTGATGGGCGTTCCGAAGGCGGGCGGGCGGATCCGGGCGGACGACACGCTGGTGCTCATGGTCCGGTTTGACCTCCAACGCATCGGGTCGGCGGAGGGGCAGGCGCGTCTGAGCTTGAGTACGGCCCACGGCAAGGGGGATGAAAAGCTGGCCTTGGACGGCGACCTCGTCGTGGCCGTTCACAACGGCGGACGGAACGTTCGGATGAGGGTCGCCTCGCCCGACCCGAGCGGTTCCTACGCGCTGACCCCGACGGAGGGCGGTGGCCCGATCGCGTACCGGGCGAAGCTGACGGCCCAGGCACCGATTCGCGTGCTCGACGTGGCCATACCGTACATCACGCTGAGCGAACCCGACGAGCTCTCGCCGCTCCGTTCACTGCGGTTCGACGGGGCCTTCGAAGACGTCCGTTCCTACTGGACGCAGCGGGTCCGGGCCGGGGCACAGATCGAAACACCCGAACCGATGATCAACGACTTCTACAACGCCCATGTCTCGCACCTGTTGATCAACACGGAGCGGGAGGTGGGCGACAGCGACCGCTACATGGCCAAGGTGGGCACGTTCCACTACGGCGTGTTCAGCAACGAATCGTGCATGATGATCAGCGATCTGGACCGCCGGGGCTTCCACGAGCGGGCCGAACAGGCGCTGGAAACGTGGTTGCACTACCAGGGCACCGTCGGACTGCCCGGCGACTTCTCGACGGCCGAAGGGCAGTTCTACGGTGCGGCGGGCTACGAGCACGGCGGGTACAACCAGCACCACGGATGGGTCCTGTGGTGCATGGGCGAACACTACTGGTACACGCGGGACGCGGCCTGGATCGAGCGGGCGGCCCCGCGCCTGATCAAGGCGTGCGATTGGATCACCCGCGAGCGCAAGCGGACCATTGACGAGGCCGCCCGAACGCCCCTCCGCGCGATCGAACGGGGCCTGCTGCCGCCCGGTCGCCTGGAGGACATCGGCGACTGGCGGTGTTGGCTGTCCACAAACGTCTACAGTTGGTGGGGCATGCGGAATGCCGCCGCCACCCTGGCCGAAGCCGGTCACCCCGAAGGCAAACGCCTCCTGGACGACGCCGAGGCGTACAAGAAGGACATTCTGGTCGCCTTCACCGAGGCCATGCGCCGCTCACCCGTCGTCCGGTTGCGCGACGGCAGTTGGATCCCGCACGTCCCGCCGGATGTGCACCGCCGCGGACGATCCTTCGGATGGATCACCGAGACGCTCGAGGGGGCGATCCACATGGTCCGGTGCGGCCTGTTGGAACCTCACGACCCGATCGCCACGTGGATCATCAAGGACTTCGAGGACAACCTCTACATCTCCCAGCAGTACGGGTACGACATGAAGCCCGACGAGTTCGAGCGGTACTGGTTCAGCCGCGGCGGCATCTCGCAACAGGCGAACCTGCTGTGCAATCCGATCCCGTATCTGCTCCGCGACGAACCGAGGCACTTCCTGCGGGCGTATTTCAACGCCTTCGCCGTGAGCTACTTCCCCGATACCCGGATGATGACCGAGCACGCGCTGCCCAACATCGGCGACTGGCGCGGCGACCACTACAAGGCGTCCGACGAGGCGAACTCGACGTACTGGTTGAGGATGATGTTCATCCAGGAACGGAACGACGAGCTCTGGTTGGGCGCCGCCCTGCCGCGATACTGGCTGGTCGACGGGCGAACGGTCGGCATCGAGCGGGCGGGGACCTACTTCGGACCCATGTCCATGCGGGTCCTCTCGAAGGTCTCGCAGGGTCGGATCGAGATGACCGTCGAACCCCCGCGCCGCAACCCGCCGCGGTTCATCCGGGCGCGGTTCCGCCACCCGGAGGGCCTGAAGATGACTCGGGCGGAGATCAACGGAAGACCGAGCAACACGTTCGATGCGGAAAAGGAATGGGTCGAGGTCTCGCCGACCGCCGGTCCGATTCGGATCGTGGCGCACTACAAGTGATGCGGACGATGTCCCTGCCCCGGAAATACGTCGCACAGGCGTCCCGCCCGTGAATCGCCGTGGCACGGGCGTCCCGCCCGTGAATGGTGGTGGTACGAGCGTCTCGCCTGTGATGGGTCATGGCCGAGACGGCCATGCTACGAGCTCCCGGCCCGAGCCGCGGGATTCATCCCGCGCAGGTAGCCGGAATGACATCCCGCGCGACACGAATGTCGCGGCTCAGGCGGCTCGCGGGTACGCTCGCCCTCCCCTGGGGTGATCGCCGAGCGAATTCCCCCGGTACCCACCTCAGGCGTCGCGCACTCACTGGGAAGGTCGATGCGAGTGCGTGACGATTTTCGCGGGTTCCGTTCCGCCCCGAAGGGGCACGAGAGAATAGCCGGGGCCAACGGCCCCGGTAGCCCGACGCCCCCAAACCTCCCCAGCCCTGAAAGGGCGTGATGACGCCGCCGGCGTGCTCCACACGCGTCGCGCCCCGATGTCGCCCCTTCAGGGCGTTGGGGTGGTGAGGCGTTTGGCGACCGGGGGCTGCGCTTCGCTCCGCCCCCGGCTATTCTCTTTCGGCCCTTTGGGCCGCAGAATCCGGCATGGTTCAAAAACGGGCATGGTTCAAAAACGGGGACTCATCTCCGAGCCAACCCTCGACTACGACCCAGAAAACGGGTTCCGGCGAGGTGCCTGTCCCCGTTTTTGAACCATGCCCAGAATCCTTCTTCTCTGTTCGTTACGGGCCGCAGAACCCTGTTCTGCTCCGTTCGGAAGAGCCTCCCAAATCTGTCACGCACCCCCCCCACGGACCGCCTGCAATCGGGCGGTTGATTTTGGAGGCCTGTTTCGTTCCAATAAGGGGTTGGGTCGGGTGTCAAGCGTTGATTGGATGAGGCGCATTGTTCGGGTGGGGGTCGTTGTCGGAAGCCCGATGAGATTCCGCCGCTGGGAACAGGGCTGTATGGATTCCGACGGAAGACTCCCGGTACACCGCAACGGGGTTCTTGACATGTGCAACTACGTCCGCATTGCGCCGGTCGTCGTGTTCTGTGCCGTGGGGGTTTGCCTGTTGTCCGGTTGCGGTACCCCCGCCAAGCCTCAAGCGGAGGCGCAATCGCCCGTCATCGAGCGGAGCGAGCAGCAGGCGGCCATTGCCAAGGCTCAGGTTCCCATCTCCGCGGGGAGCGAGGTGGACCTGGTGGAGCGGGTGGCCAGCGAGCGCACCGGCTACCGTGAAGCGCTCGAATCCCTCCTGGCCTACTACAATCAGTACGGGTATCTCGAAAAGGGCGGCTGGGTCGAGAAAGAGCTTCGCGACCTGAGGGCGATTCCGCGCTATCCGTACCTGGGGGACCGTCAAGCGGCCAGTCCCGCATACGAGGCCAAGGCCTCCCTGCCCCAGGCCGACGCCCTGTACGAACAGGCCCGCAAGCTGCACACGGAGGCCGGCGGTCTCGGTTCGATTCTCGGCGGGGGGAAGGACAAGCTGGAGGCCGCGCTGAAAACCTATCGCCAACTGATCGACCAATATCCCACCAGCGATAAGATCGACGACGCGGCGTTCTACATCGGCGAGATCTACGCCTCGGACACCTACAAAGAGTACACCCTGGCCTTGAACTTCTACCAGCGGTGCCTCAAGTGGAACCCGAACACGGAGCATCCTGTTCCGTTCCGCATGGCGGTGGTCTACGACTATCGACTGCGCGACCGCGACAAAGCCCTCGCGCTCTACAGGCAGGTCGTCCAATCATCGGGCAATCGGAGCAACGTTCGGTTTGCCCAGGAGCGGATCCGCCAACTGACCGACAAGGGCAGCCATGAGGCCCCCGAGGCCGAACCGAAGGTCGCGCCGTGATGAGCGAGCATCCGGCCGCCGGTCACTTACCGATTCGCGATGTCGGTGCAGGTCCTTCCTGACGCGGTCCCGGTGCACCGAGCGAGTGTATCGGGCGCGATCTCATCCGCCCGATGGCACGCGACGAGATGCCCCGGAGATGTCCCCACGTGGGTTTCAAGGGGCGGGACGATTCTCTTGCAGATATCGATCGCCAGCGGACATCGCGGATGAAACGCGCAGCCGCCGGGCGGGTTCACCGGGCTGGGGACCTCCCCGGCCAGGGGGACGCGCCGGCGCCGTCGCGCCACGTCCGGATCCGGCACCGGTGCTGCCAGCAACAGGGCCTGGGTGTACGGGTGTTTCGGACGGCCGTAGACCTCCTCGGCCGTTCCGATCTCGACGATCTTGCCCAAGTACATGACGGCCACGTCGTCGCAGAAGTGCTGCACGACGGCCAGATTGTGGGCGATGAACAGATAGCTCAGCCCCATCTCGGCTTGGAGGTCGGCCAACAGATTCAGGATCTGGGACTGGATCGACACGTCGAGCGCACTGACGGGTTCGTCGCACACGATGAAGCGGGGCTCCAAGACCAGCGCCCGGGCAATGCCGATCCGCTGACGCTGACCACCGCTGAACTCGTGCGGGTAGCGATTGACGTGGGCGGGGCTCAAGCCGACGCGCTCCAGCAGTCGGGCCACGCGCTCCGTCCGTTCCCGACCGCGGGCGATCCCGTGCACGCTGAGCGCCTCCCCGACGATGCTGCCCACCGTCATCCGGGGATTCAAACTGCCGATGGGGTCCTGGAAGATGACCTGCATCCGGCGGCGCATCTGGCGGAGGTGGGCCCGCGACAGGGCGAACACATCGATCCCGTCGAACACCACGCGCCCCGCCGTCGCCGGGATGAGTCTCAGGAGGGTCCGACCCACCGTGGTCTTGCCGCACCCGCTTTCGCCCACCAGTCCGAGGGTCTTGCCCCGACGAACGCGAAAACTGACGTCGTCCACCGCCTTGACCCATCCGCTGATTCGAGAGAAGACGCCCTTGCGGACCGGGAAGTAGGTCTTCAGACCCTCGACCTCAACCAGATACTCGCTGTTGCTCGCCACGGTTGAACCGACGACCTTAGCCGTTTTTCAAAAAAAACGACCCGTCACTTGGTGCCACGGCCTGCCGAAATTTGCCCCGTGAACAAGGCAAATTGCAGCAATCCGTTCTCCTTCGCACTGTTCCAACATGACCGCAAGCCACCTAGGTTGCCAACGAATACTCGCCGCCGGGTGAGAGGATCTCGACGGCACACCCCGCCTGGGCCTTGAAGGTCTCCGCGTCGGATCGCTGTCCGACGATATCGCCCCAATGGTACGGGATCGCGACCGCCGGCTTGATGGTCTTGGCGGCACCGGCGGCCTCGGCGGCGTTCATCGTGTACGTTCCCCCCACCGGCAGCAGGGCCAACGCGATGTTTTTCAGTTGATCCATCTCCGGAATCCGATCGGTGTCACCCGCGTAATAGATCCGATAGGTGTCGAGCTGCACCACGACGCCGATCCAGTTGTTCGTCTTCGGATGGAACGCCTTGCCGATGTTGTAGGCGGGCAAGGCCTCGACGATCACATCGCCCGATTTCTGAACTTGTCCGGGGAGGATCGAGGTGACCTTGCCGCCGAGTGCTTTGACGCAGTCGGACGGCGCGAGAACGACGGTGCCCTTCCCGCGGAGCCCCTCCACATCCTCGCGGCTACAATGGTCGTAGTGGCTGTGCGAGACGATCACGATGTCCGCGGGTCCGCTGCCGGCGGGCAGCTTCCAGGGGTCGATGAAAACGGTTTTGCTGCCGCGAATCCGAAAGCTTGCGTGTCCAAACCAGTGGATTGTGACGGGCATGGCAAAATCTCCTGCGGATAAGGGGACAACCTGATCGAGTTTGTAGCTTCGGCGATCCGCGGATGCAAGGGCGACCGTGGGATTCGGCGTCGGTTGACCCACCCGACCGTCCGCCTGTCGAACAGGAGGCGGCGTCCGCACCGCGCCGGACATCACCCGATGACTCCCAAGCCCCAGGCAGGTAATTTCCGACTGGTCTGGACATCCTTACCGGGGCGTGCTGGAATCTGCGGTGTGACCGTGGACTCGGGGATGGATCCACTCGAAGGGTGGTGAAGCCTCCACGTCATTTCAAAGGAGAACCGGCATGAGATTCCTATGGGCGGTGCTCGTGGCAGGGGCGGTGTTTCCGGTGACGGCGGTGGGGGCAGAGGATCCGGTGGACCTGATCGCCCTGTTTCGGGCGCGGATGACCCGCCGACATACCGACGTGGGGCGGTACGTAGCGGCCTTCTATTACCCCTGGTACGGGACACCGGAAGGCAGCGGTGCCGAACGGCATTGGGGCAAGTGGGACGCTCAGAAGAAGGACGCGCCCGAATCCCTTCGCTGGCCGACCGACGGGCCTTACGACTCGACCGATCCGAAGGTTGTCGATCGCCACATGGCCCAGTTCGCTCAGGCGGGGATCGATGTGCCCATTGTCAGCTGGTGGGGACCCGGTGACCACACCGACAAGGCCATGCCCGTCATCCTCGACCACGCCGGCAAGCATGGCCGCAGAGTGACGGTGTATTTCGAGGTGGTCCGAGGTCGCCCGCCCACCGTCGAGGCGGCCGCCCAGGACCTGAACTACCTCGCCAAGAAGTACGCCTCGCATCCGGCCTGGTTGCGGGTCGGAACCCAACCGGTCATCTTCCTGTACGGGCGCGTGATGGACCAGTTGGGCGACGGCAAGTGGGTCCAGGCCCTGGAACGCGCTCGTCGGGAAAGCGGTGTCGATTGGATCACCATTGCCGACGGCATCAATTCCAGCTACGGGGCCTTGTTCGACGGGATTCACACCTACAACACAATGGGGATGTACCTGAACCGCCCCGAGCGCGACTGGCCGGCCATCGCCAAGCAGCACATCATGGACGCCTTGCGGTATGCCAGACCCCACGGCCGGATCGCGTGCGCGACCCTTGTGCCGGGCTACGACGACACCAAGATCCGTAAGCCCGGTGCGAACCTGGAACGTGCCGACGGCCGCCTGTACGAGGCGCAGTGGAAAGTGGCGTTGGAAACCCAACCGGATTGGGTCCTGATCACCTCGTTCAATGAATGGCACGAGGGCAGCGAAATCGAACCCTCAGCCGAACTGGGGGACAAGTACCTCAAAGCCACCGCCGCCTGGACCGCCAGGTGGCGCCGGTCGAAACCGAGCCGTGCGCCCGCGGCGACGGCGATGCGTTCGACCCAAAAGGCCGATGACGAGCTTCGAGAAGTGCTGGCCAAGAACATCCGCGGTCGCATCGGTTTGCTCAACGGACTGGGACCGGTCGGCATGCGCCTGCTCCGGGTGACCGATCGCCTGGACCTGATCGAACCGGCCCACCTGGTCGAAGGCAAGGTCGCGCCGAGCTCGCACCGCGTGTTGATCTACACCAGTGGAGAGGGTTATCCGACCCGCGTTGCGTCGGAAAACGACGTGCCCAAGGCCCTCGCCGCCTACCTGGCGGCCGGGGGCGGGCTCCTGGTGTTCAGCGACCAACCGTTTCCTTTCATCTACGATGAAAACCGCCAGGGGGTGCAGGCGGGTCGTCTGTTCGACCTGCATGTGTTGGGCTCGCACGCCACCAAGAGCGGGCGGCCCTTCGATCAGGACAACGGACCGGCCGGTTTTGAGACGCCGCCGCCGGGGCTGGAGCTCACGTTTGCCGTCTCGGCCAAACTGCCGTCGCTGCCGTCCTCCCTGCCGTTCCCTTCCGGGGGCGACCGACGGTGGCGACCGGCGTATCGACCCAAGGACCGCGACCCGGACCGGCCGTACTGGCCGTTGATGAAACTGGTGGACCAGAATGGACGGGACTGGGGTGAGGCCGTCGCCGTCTTTGGATCCAACGACCCCAAAGCGGGTTGCGTCGTCTACGCCTGGTTCCGTCTGGCGGACGTGGCCGGACTCGACGACTTCCTGGGCGACCTGCTCCGACTGTCCGGCTCTTCCGCGGCGGAACCTCACAATCGGTGAAATTACCCAACAAACGAGTTGACGGGACGCTCTTTCGCTCGTATCTTGCATGGTGCCGATCGGGGTTGTTCCTTGTCACAAGGCACCGACTCTTCTCATCGGCAGCGTTCGGACGGTCTCGGTGGTGGCCTCGTCCGCGGCAACCGACCAGATCGCCGGGTATCGGCGGGCGATGTCTACGGCCCATTGAAACGACGTCGAAAAGGAGCTTGCGTTGAAGAAGATCTATGTTGGAAACTTGCCGCGCCAGACGACGGAAGGTGAACTGGAACAGGCTTTCGCGCCCTTCGGGTCCGTCCGCAGCGTCGCCATTATCCGCGACCGGATGTCGGGAGAATCCCGCGGGTTCGGGTTCGTGGAGATGGACAACGACGGCGAGGCCCAAGCGGCCATTAACGGCCTGAACGGAAAAGAGTTCGGCGGCCGTCTGTTGACCGTCAACGAAGCGCGCCCGCAGGAACGCCGTTCGGGGGGCGGCGGTGGGCGGGGGAACTTC
>Ga0129299_1002909_pt1 | contig 11275 bp, 7 predicted proteins | sample ConPoolayeCmetaG_FD_94477 | JGI IMG/M metagenome (GOLD analysis project Ga0129299, IMG submission 94477) | Hot spring microbial mat communities from California, USA to study Microbial Dark Matter (Phase II) - Cone Pool mat layer C metaG ... | reverse complement strand
TGTCGGGATCAAGCCTGCGCACGTAGTTGTACAGGTCCAGTCCGCGCTCGTGGGTCCAGGTCGCTTCCCATTCGCCGTCGAACCACAAGACCCCGATCGGGCCGTAGTTGGTCACCAATTCTCGCAGTTGGTTTTTCATGTAGGTTACGTACCGGTCGAAATCGGCCCCTGCGCTTGAGCGGTTCTTTTCCCAATCGCGGCGGGGCAGGTAGTCGGGATGGTGCCAGTCCATGATCGAGTGATACCAGCAGATCCGTATGCCCTGGCGCCGGCAAGCGTCGGCCAGTTCTTTCAGGACATCCCGGCCAAACGGCGTGGACATGACGTCGTAGTCGGTGTGCTTGGAATCGAACAAGCAGAACCCGTCGTGGTGTTTGCTGGTGATCACGATGTACCGCATCCCGGCGTTCTTGGCGATGCTGACCCATTGGTCGGCGTTGAACTTCACCGGGTTAAACTGCTTGACGAATTGGTCATACACGTCAATGGGGATTCTGGCCGTATGCCTGATCCATTCGGCGTGGTTGGTCTGGCCCTTCCACTCGCCGGCCGGAATCGCGTATAGTCCCCAATGGATAAACATGCCGAAGCGGGCTTCTCGCCACCATTGCATACGCCGGTCGCGATCGGCCTTGGACTCCTCGCCCGCACCCCAAGCCGCCTGAGCCCCGATGCCGGCCGCCGCAACCATGACACAAGCCAGGACCCAAGCCCGATGTCCCCAGTCGGAAAAAAGTGGTCTGTACCTCATGGCTCTCTCCCAAGTCTAGACGGGCGGATGCAAGCTACCAGCATACATTCCCCGCAGGCTAGAGGGAAGGCGCTTGACAGTTGCCTCGGCCGACAACTAGACTCGACGCCGTATTTGTGGCCGCTGGCTGTGTAGGGTCTGGAAGGGAAGCGGCTGCGCTTGCGGGATTGGCGGAGTGCAGCCGTACTGCGGTCGGACAAGCTTCGAAAAGGAGATTCCGCCATGAAATCGATGAGCCGATTCACTCGCCGTCAGATGATGGCCGCAGGCGGTGTTGCTGCGGCATGGACCGTGCTTCCGCGTCACGTTTTGGGCGGGCCAGGACAGACGCCGCCAAGCGAAAAGCTCAACATCGCCGGAATCGGTGTGGGGGGCATGGGAGCCGGCGACATCCGTAGTTGCGGCGCAAGCCACAACATTGTGGCCCTATGCGACGCGGACCAGCGGGCAGTGGAACGCAACCTCAAGCAGTTCCCAAAGGCCAAGGCCTACGCCGACTTCCGCAAAATGCTGGAAACCCAAAAAGACATCGACGCAGTCGTGATCGCCACGCCCGACCACCAGCACGCGGTGGCCACCGTGATGGCCATGCGCCTCGGCAAACACGTCCACTGCCAGAAGCCCCTGACGCACTCGGTCTACGAGGCCCGGTTGGTGGGCAAAGTGGCCAAGGAGACGAAGGTGGCCACGCAGATGGGCAATTTTGGCCAGGCAAGCGAGGAGGCCAGGTTGATTTCGGAGACGATCTGGTCGGGCGCGATAGGCACGGTGCGCGAGGTCCACGCCGGCTCGAACCGCTACCCGCCTATCTCCCCCCGCGGCATCCCGCGCCCCAAGGAAACCCCGCCCGTGCCAATAGGGCTCGACTGGGACCTATGGTTGGGTCCTGCGCCCGAGCGGCCGTACCATCCGTGCTACCATCCCTTTTCGTGGCGTGGGTGGTGGGATTTCGGCACTGGCGTGCTGGGAGACATTGGCTGCCACCAGTTTTCGGCGGTGTTCAAGGCGCTGAAGCTAGGGCATCCGGCGTGGGTCGAGGCCTGTTCGTCCAACCATCAATGCCCGCCCGAGATCGCCAACGAGACCGCCCCCCTCGCCTCCATCACCCGGTGGTATTTCCCGGCCCAGGGCGACCGGCCAGCGGTGACGCTGAGTTGGTGGGACGGCGGGCTGAAGCCGCCACGTCCGGAGGAACTCGAGCCAGAGCGCCAGTTCGGCGAGGGCGACTGGGTGTTGATCATCGGCGATAAGGGCAAGATGTACGGCCATTACGGCCACCGCATCATTCCCGAAGCCAAAGCGAAAGAGATTGGTCGGCCCCCGCGCATGCTTCCGCGGTCTCCGGGCCACTACCAGGAGTGGTTCCAGGCCTGCAAGGGCGGCCCGCCAGCCGGCTCCAACTTCGTCGACCACGCCGCACACCTGACTGAAGTCGTCCTGCTGGGCAACATCGCCATCCGCATCAAGGAAAAGCTCTTTTGGGACGGCGAAAACCTGCGTTTCACCAACTCGGAGGCCGCCAACAGGCTGATCAATCCGCCGTACCGCCCGGGCTGGACTTTGTAGCTCTTGCGATCCTCGCCGAAGCGGTTCGTTTCGGGGGAACTAGCGGCAACTTGCCGAAACGCTTCCTTTGGCGTACCGCAGTAAAGAAGAATTGTGCCCGTTGGCGGAGAATCTGTGCCGGCCCGGAAGGGCGCAGCAAGCCTGTCAGCCGCCGGTTTGCTTCAGCAACTGGCGGGCCTTTTGGCCGTGCGGCCCGTCGGGATTCAGTTTCTCCACCCGCTCTAATATCGCCTTGTAGCCCATCTGGTTGCTCCCCCGCCGCGTCTCGGCCTCACGAAGCAGCTTCTCGGCATGTTCCGCGCCGCGCCGCTTGGCATCGTTCAGGAGGTTCCGGCACTCCACGGATTCTGGGTAGTGAACGAGGATTCGCGGGAGCCGCTCCAAGCAAGCCAAGACATTCTCTTCTTTATCCAGGTTCTTGTGATTCTGCAAAACCTCCGCAAGCTCACGCTCCGCGTCCGTTCTCAGGTCCTCCAGCCGCTGCCTGATGTCGCTAAACTTTCCTCGGAGGCTCGCAGGCATGGTTATGCCGGCAATCCGCTCCGTCTGCTGGCGCGCGGCGACCCACTCCTGCCGGCTCATCAGAGCCTCGATTTCTTCAAGCATCCGGCGGAGCAAAGTCTCCACGGGCGTTTGACGCTGTAGAGTGCGGACTTCCGCGGCATGGGGGCCATTGGGAAAACGCTCCAGGTAAAGCTGTATTTTCTCGATCAGCTCCAGTGCGCGGTCCGGCTGGTATCGCAACTGCTGGATTTGTGCCCAAAGCTCCTCGGAAGCCTTGTGCTCTGTGCGCGAGCGGAGGGCCGGTTCCAGCTTTGCCAATAAGGCTTCGGCAGCCGCGGAGACCTGGGCGTCGCCCAAGCCTTTGGCCTGCGCGGCTTTTGCCGCGGCTAATTCCAATTTGTCTTGTTCGGACAGCGCGCGGCCCTCGTCTAATAGCCGCTTGGCGATCCCCGTCCCATGCTCGCGCACCAAGCGATCCAACTCCACCCAGCCCGGATAGTTGTTCCACTGGCTCACCTGGTCGAGTGCGCCGCGAATAGCGAGCAAGTGCGCCAGGCGGCGATCCTCTTGGGATTCTTTATCCAGTGCCTCTATGTTTTGTGAGACCCGCTGCCTGAGCACGTCGAACAGGAGTCGCTGGGTTCGGAGGTGCAAGGCTTTCTGCTCTGGGTCGTGCGGATCTAGCAACCAAAGGAACTCGGCGCCCTCGGCGGCGAGGTCCGGAAGGTTCGATTGGCCATACAGTTCAACCACTTTCTCGTAGCGGTCGCGCCGATAGAGCTTGCGCAAAAGGTCGCTGGTGGTTTTCTTGGGGTCAGCGGTTTCTGCCCAGCGTCGAGCGGGTTCTCTGTGCGGCTCGATGCGATCCAGATCAGAGCGAACTTCATGTTGTGGAAACTCGGCCAGCCATGCTAGCGCAGACCGTATGCTGTAATGGCCCGCCTCCGAATCGCCAGTCTCAAAGGCCCTGAGGGCGTCCCCCACGGCGCGTTTGCCCTTTGCCCGACGCACTGCGGGGATCAGGCGACGCGCCCAATCGTTCAACGGTTTGAACTCCGCGTCGGTCAGTTTTGTGCCGGAGGCCACGAACTGGGCATAAGCCAGACTCTCCACTGCCTTGGTCACCTGGCCGGCTTGGAGCAACTGCTCCGCTTCGCGGAACTTGCCCTGGATTCGCTGGAGGCGGACCACCTTGGCCTCCAGCTCTTGGACCATTGCTTTGAGGTTCTCGAATCGTTGGGTGTAGGGCAGTAGCTCTTGCTGGTGCTGCGCAAGAACGGCCTCCGCTTTGTCTAGGGCTTGGTGTGCGGCGGCAAGATCGTTGGCCTCCAGTGCTTTGGCGATCCCCTCAACCAGTTGCTTAAACTCCGCTAGACTCTGAGGCAAAGCCGACACGTTGGGTGTCAGCCGCCTTTCCAGCTCCGCGATTACCTCCTTCAGCCGGACCCGGCGGCGGTCGCTTTCAGCCACGCCCCGGCCTTGAAGTGCCTCGTGCCAGGAACGTGCATGAACCAGGGCTTCGGCGGCGTCGGGATGCTCAAGCAGTCGTTCGATCATTGCCAGAGTCACTTCGGGCAGCGGCGGAGCCTGAGGCCGCCAAAGGACGCTTCCCGACAGCCCTTCCAGTACGTTCGGCACGTCTTGCTGCGTCACGTATGCCCCCAGCGCGATGGCAGCCAATACCGCGGCCGAGGCAACTATGGTTTTCCAAGGTGCGATCGGCCGCGGCCGAGGCACCGGAACACGAACCTGGCGCGGCGGGACAGGCGGTCGGGGCACGGGATGCTCGGGCACAAACCGCGCCTCGCTCTTGCAACCACACTGCGGACACTCGACCAGGCCGCCTACATCCTCTAACCGGACGGGGACGCGCCGGCCGCACTGGCAGGTGATCTCGCTGACAACTCGCTGGCGCAGTTCCGGCAGGCGCTCGCGGGAAAAGAAGCTAGGTCGCCCGGGCTTGTCGGCGGCGGAGGCGCTTTTGGGCTCAGGCCCCGCGGCCAACCGCTCCGCGCCCAGCTCGCCCGACTCGCCCGGCCCTGCCACGACCGCCAGATTGGCCGACCCGCAACATGGGCAAAAAACCTCAGCCCCCCGATCTTCTTGCCCAAAAGGGATCTCGGCTGAACAGTGTTTGCAGCGCATCGCGTCGCTCATACGGCGGTCACAATCAGTCGATGACTCTTTGGCCGCCAGGCCCAAGCTTCAATAGTTCGCCAATCTCAAGGGGCTCCCAGCCCACATCATACCCGGCTTTCCAGGCCATCTCTCGCGCAGCGCGGAAGGTGTGATGGCTGTCGGGCCAGACGGAAAACTCGAGAACATATTCTTCCGGCGAATGACTTTCCAGCGCGCGGCGAAACCTGGACCCGGGCTGCTGCGCCTGCTCGATCGATTCCCCTTCGCAGCCAGGTTTGCGGTGGACGATCAGCCGGCGAAACGCGGAGGGGCGGTCCATTTCTTGCGTCTCTACCTGGATCTCGAAATCGGAGCCGGGCAGATCGAACCGGCCGGAACGGAACCGATCTCCTTGCAGAGTCATCACACGAGAGTTCTGCAGCCACACTCTTGTGACCATCTCGTAGTCCACGATGCTGATGCGCTCTGCCTGGCAGACTACGCCGAAGGCTTTCTTTTTCGTAAGGCGTCTCATGGGCGGCCGATAGCCCACCTTGGTCGGCGTTTCCGGCTTCAGCTTTCCGTCAGCGGACGACTGGATCTTCTTTAGCAGATCACGAAGTCTTGCAATCTCGCGCTTTAGCTCAAAGGTGCGGCCCTCCAGGCCCTGCAAGGCAGCCGTGTTTTCGGTGATAGCTGCGCGCAGACGTTTAAGGAGCTTCTCCGGGTCCCCAGACTGAACCTTTGGCAAGCCGGGGTCGTCCTGCGGTAGACGAGCCTCCTTACGCGCCGCCTCCGCGCCAGACGAGTGCCGGTCTTTCCCACTGAGCGTGCCCAAAATCAATGCCAAAACCGCGCCCGCTAACAAAAACCGTCCCGTACTGCGCGATACGAGTCTCATGGCTTGGTGCTTTCTTGGCGCGACTCCAACGCGGTGAGGAAAACTGGAATCGGGGATGGTTTGGGCAGCTCGGCGACGCTTCCGATGGGCTTGCCCGGCGCCAACCGCGGCGCGGCCGGGCCCGGCCGCGGCTCAACCGGCCGTTGCCGACCAAGCCCTTCGGCAATCTGCCGTAACTCGGAAAGCCTGTTTTCCAGCCTGTGGAGCTGCTTCTGCCTCTCCTGAGTCTCCAAGCGTATCTTCTCGGCCTTTTGAAGGAGAGGTTCGATGGGTTTGCCGACGCGGGCGTCCGCGCGGCCTGAGGCTCCCCCTAAGTCGGGCCGCGTCACGCCCAACACCAAGGCCACCACCAGAATCAAGGCCCCGGCCAGATTCGTGACCGTGTCGTTCAGCGAATCGTAGTTGAGCTGAAAACGTCCTTCTCTTCGTATGCCAGCCATAGTCCTACTCGGCCGAAGACAATTCAGAGATAATGAGCAACCAATCCTGGGAAAACGGCTCGACGCCAATAGCAATTCGGCTCCAATTGGTGCCCTGGATTTGAGCCAGTTCGTCCGGGTATTCCTTTACGAGGTGCTGAGACAGTTTCCGGAACGGTGCCGTCCCATTGGGATGGATCAACAACAACAAATACTGTTCACGCCGACGTTGGTCCATCTGTCGCAGAAAGTTCTCCAGTGCCGAATCGGGGCGTCCGACTTCCGTCGCGGGATATCTCGTCTTTTGAGGGTGGACCAGGAAGCCTTCTGCGCTGACTTCGACGAAGACAGGGCGTCGGGTTACCTCGAACCCCTTCTCCGGGATGACACAAACTTGCTTGGGAGCCCCCGGCACCCGACCTTTTTCGCCTCTCAAAGCGTTGTCCTTGGACTGCTCGTCCTTTAGCGACTCGATCTGGCCATCCAGCAGTTCTAGCTGCTTTTCCAAATCCACACATTCCCGGCGGCGACTCGCCAGCATCTCGTTCACTCGGCGAAGATGCTCGTTCAGGGACTTGAAGGTGGCCTCCTCGATCAACGTGCCTTCGGGTGGCGGAGCGTCGGGCTGTGGCTCGCGTGAGCCCTGCGGGCCATGCGACAGGTCCCACACTCGCGTGGAGATGATCACGATCAGAAACAACATGAGGATGCCGATCACCGCGCAGAGCACGCTGAGAAAGGGAAACATGTTGGTTTCCGCTTGGGCAGCTCGGGATCGTCTCATGGCCAGGCCCTTCCAGACTCCCCGATCAACGGCGGAACCACCCGAACAACACCCGGCGACGCGCCACCGGCGGCGGAGCAACCGGCGGATCCGCCGGGACGAGCACAATTTCCGGAGCCGGAGTCATGCCAAGTCCTCCGTCCTCGCTGCGCGGGCCGGCACTCGGGGACGCGTTGGATTGGCAAAGCTGCGCCAGAAGCTTGACGTTTTCGCTGAGCGATTGCTCCAGGCGCGAAAGCGCGCCGACCAACTCGTGCGATGTTTCGGCGGCCTTCTCTTCCGACTGCTTTAGCCGGCCGATCTGCTCGTCGGCCTTTTGCAGAAGACTGTTTAGCTGCTGGGCCAGTTGTTCCTGATGTTCGATGCGGGCGGACAACTGCTGGCTGACGCGACTGGCCGCCGCCTCGAAATCCCGGCCGATCGTCCGGCCGATCTCCTGCACGTGCAGTTTCCACTCGGCCAACCAGGCCTGATGTTCGCGCAGGGACGCCTCCTGGGCGGTGCGTACGATCTCCGGCATGGCCCCTAGCGATTGCTCCAACTGCGAGACCGCGGTCAGGAGGTCACGGGACTTGTCGATGGCCTTTCCCTCGGCCTGCTGAAGCTGGTCGATCTGCTGGTTGGCTTTCTGCAAGATATCCTCCAGTAGCCGGGCGAGTCTCTCGCGGTTCTCTGTGCGAGCCGCCTCCTGTTGGCAGAGCCGCTCGTGGACGCGTTCGAAAGCGGCCTGGAAATCTTCGCCGATGGCTCGGCCTAGATCTCCAACCCGAAGCTGCCATTCGGCCAGCCAACGCTGGTGTTCGCAAAACGCGCTTTTCAGGGCGTCGCGCACGATCTCGGGCATTTTTTCCGGGGCGAGTTTCTCGTCGTCCGCCATGCGCCGCAAGAGCGACTCGTTGCTGAAGGCCTCGATGCGGTCGAGCATGGCGTATTCGGTCTTGCGCAATTGCTCCGTCGGAAACAAGAGCACGATGGCCATCACGAGCGCCAGAAACGTGGTGTCGAACGCCGTGGCTAGACCTGCCGTCACCCGTTCCAATCCCCGCATGAACCGCTCACCCCGCTTGTCTCTCGAGTCGTTCTCCGAAAACCCGGCTGCCTTGGCCGCGGGTGTGGCAGGTGCTTGACTGGTCACGGCCGGCTCGGACGCTTCGGCCATGGACTCGCGGAATCCGGATACGGCGAAGCTGATGCCGGTCACCGTGCCGATAAACCCCAAGAGCGGGATCACCCAGATAAACGCACGCAGCAAGATGTAGCCAGAGTCCACACCAGACGCGTCCAGCTCGGCCTGCGTCGCCAGGTATTGCTGGACTTCCGGGACGCTGGTGCGGGATTTGAAGTGTTCCAGCGCGCCCTGGATGCGACGCCCGAGAATACTATTGCGCACCGGCTCACCGACCTTGCCAAGATGCTCGAGAAACTGGTCTACGTTGCCCGGTGTAATCTGCACGCCGATCTCCAGGGGTATCAATTTCAGGTCCAATTCGGTGTAGCTCACCTGGCGGTGCACGGCCAGCCATTTGAGAAACAACAGTGACAGGCCCCACGCTGTTACCAGTACAATACAGTACTGCATTGGCCCCCGCTCAGTGAGCAATTCGGTTACATAATTGCCCCGACCAAGGACAAGAAATACCAGCCCATAGATCGCGGCTGTAACAGCCAGGCCCAGGCACAATGCAAGCCAAGTGGACCCGGCCGTTGAGCTTAGGCGTGGGCCGCGCTTGCGCCGCAAGATGCCGGTGGCCGTAGCCGGCTGGAGCACGACCGCCGATTCATCCTTCAATGGAGCGACGATTTCCAACAAAGTGCCGCAGTTGGGACAGCGGCCCTTGCGTCCAACGTGTTCTGACGCGGCCCGCATCCGCTTGCTGCACTTCGGGCACGTCACGGTAATCATCGCCGGGGTTGGCATAGCGCGCTCCTAATGGGTGCGACAGACTTGCGGATCAACAAAGCTGCTTGTTATTAAGCCGTGCTTCAGGGGGAATGAGTGGCGCAGGCAGTTCTGACGCGCCACCCGCCAGAAAGGCTATGTGAAAGCGCCAAAACGGCTATGGAAAGTCCGTTGGCCAGCCGGCCCGGCACGGGACTTTTCCGGCCGCGTGGGCTTTCGCTGGCGGCCGACACGGCCGCGGCACCAAAAAACCGTGTCTCCTCGTCTTCCACATGTCTTTTACGCACTGCCTGGCTGTCGATTACGCGGTCGGTTCTCCGGCGACATGGCCGTGGGGCGGTCACTTCTTCGCTTCTTCTCGCGCCGGCTCCTCCCACACGCAGCGAAACCCCACGGGGGCCGGACCGGGCACCCCGGCATCTACAACATAGCCTTGCACACAACCCAATCCGTGTACGGCGCCGCGTTCCAGGTAGTGTGCGCCCTTGATCACATAGGCCGTCTCGCCGTGGCGCTTGACCGGATCGCGCAGCAGCTCGCAAACATTGCCCACCAAGTTGTAGACCCCAAAGCACGACACATCGCCTGGCGTCGCGTCCACGGGCGAGGTGCTGGGGAATACCGGGTTTTCCCGCGTATTGGCGCGCGTCGAGTCGAACGTGTTGCCCCAGGGGAACAGCGAATCCGAGTCGCCGCGGTACGCCCTCATCCACTGCTTCAGGGTGGGAAGCTTCTTGCCAGCCCACTCCGCATAGGCCGTCGCATCCCGATGCGACACGCCGCGCACAGGGTGTTTCTCCTGACCCTTAGGGGGGCGATTGTCCTTCCAGTTCAAAGGCACCGCCCGGTGCGTGGCCTCGACGAACTTGGCGTACTCGTCGTTGGTCACTTCGAACGGGTCGATATAAAAGGTGGGCACAAAGACCCGCTCTTGCGGCTCCTCTAACGCAAGCTCGAGTGCCTGCTGCAACTTGCGGGGATCACCCGCTAGTTCGGGGACGGTCGCGAAATGGGCCTTTAGGGATTCGCTGGAGTTGCCCAAGCGGGCGTAGCCTGCCTCGATCCGTACCATCCCTGAAGGGGGACCAGTGAGTGGCGGTTGAGGCTTGCCATTTTTCCCAAGTGTCCCCGATGTAACCGAGCTTGGCGATTGTAGCAATACGAGGACCACCCAGATAGCCAGCGCACACAGCACCATTGCTACCACTACGCCGGCCGCTATCCAAATCCCCTTGGCGGGCGTGGGCTCGAGAACCAATTCATCCGGTCCGATGCCGATCGGCTCCCAACCGGGATTAGTCTCATCCTCAGGGTGCTTCTTAAGCTCGACTGTCGACTCGTCCGCGCCTTGCGGTGGTTCTAAGAAGCGTTGGATCCTGCGAATCTCGTCGGCCATCTCGGCAATCGTGGCAAAGCGGTCCTCTCGGCGCTGGGCCATGGCCTTTTCCACTAGCGCGGCGACTTCAGCCGGGAGCTCTGGCACGAGCGTGCGCACCGGCACGGGCGCCTCTCCTGACCCGACCCTGATGAGCACCTGTTCAGGCGGCCCTTCGAACGGCTTCCTCCCGGTCAGCAAGCAATAGAGCGTAGCGCCGAGCGAATAGATATCGCTTCTGTGGTCCAGTTCTTCTGCGCGGCACTGCTCGGGGGACATATAGGAGGGAGTTCCCGGAGTACGCCCAAACAGGGTTATGTCTGTGCCGGTCTGCTCCCGAACCAAACCGAAATCCATCAGCACCACGCGTCTCTGGCGGTGTTCGTCTTTGGAGAGCATGATGTTTCCGGGCTTGATGTCGCGGTGTATCAGGTTGTGATTGTGAACCGCCTCTAGCCCTTTCGCCGCCTCCAGGATATAGTCCAGGGCCTCCCGCCAATGGAGCCGACCCTGCTTGCCGACCAGCTTTTGGAGGTTCTCCCCTTCAACGTATTCCATTACGAAGTAGTGCACGTTCCGACCATCAACAACGCAGTTGTCCAGGTAGTGAATCTGCACCACATTGCGGTCTTTGATGTCAGCGCACTTACGGGCCTCCCTGAGGAAACGCTGAAGGTGTTCACCGCTGCAAAGATCCGGCGGCAGGACTTTGACGGCTACCCTCCTTTTAAGGTTGGTGTCCGTGGCGAGATAGACTTCCCCCATCCCCCCGCCTTCCAAAAAGCTTTCCAGTTCGTAAACATGCAACATCGTGCCTTTGGAAAGAGAGGCTGTTAGAGGCCCGCACTTGACCATGGTCTCGCCTCCAAGAGACGGTGAGGGCTTGTCTGACACGTTCGACCGACACCCCCGCAGACGCTGCCGGACGTAGCGGCCCTGCTTTCCCCCATGAGTGGC
>Ga0129299_1002907_pt1 | contig 11277 bp, 7 predicted proteins | sample ConPoolayeCmetaG_FD_94477 | JGI IMG/M metagenome (GOLD analysis project Ga0129299, IMG submission 94477) | Hot spring microbial mat communities from California, USA to study Microbial Dark Matter (Phase II) - Cone Pool mat layer C metaG ... | reverse complement strand
TCGTAGCACGGGCGTCCCGCCCGTGATTGTTCATGGGCAAGATGCCCATGCTACAGTAGCGCGGGCGTCTCGCTCGTGATGGATCATGGCCGAGACGGCCATGCTACGAGGTCATGGGCAGGATGCCCATGCTACCGGAATCACGGCCAAGATGGCCGTGCTACGGGGGGGCATGGGCGAGATGGCTGTGGCGCGTGCCGCCGCGGCCCGTTTTCGTCATCTACGGGTAGGTCAAGGACCCATGACCAACTGCCCCCGTTTTTGAACCAGGCCGGATCCCTTTCTTTTCCTCGATCCTTGAGGTGATCGCCCCTGTCGGTGATCGGAATGACCTCGGCCGTGGTGCAGGAACCCGTGGAGGATCGTCGTGGTGGCCAGCGGCCATACCGACGGCGTGCTATTGGGCGGACAGGCGGTTGCCCAGACCGATGACAATCGTAGAGAGGATGAGCACCGCGATCCCTGTCCAGAGGATGTTCCACGTGCGGCGGTTGACGAGCTTCCACTCTCTCAGGTAAACACCCCAGAGGTTGCTGAAGATGATGATGAAGGCCAGGAAGATGCTCCAGCCGGCGAAGGCATACTGGCCCATCTTGGTCTCGCCCATGCAATAGAAGAAGAACTGACCATACCACATGGCCCCGCTCAGGGCGGCCCACAGGTAATTCGCAAGCAGGGTCTTGCCTGGTCCGGTAACGTAGTCGCGGATCGACTTGTTCTTGAGACCGAGGATGAGGCAGGCGATGAAGTTGGTGGTGAAGCCCCCCGCCAGGGTAGGCACCATCACGGGGATTTTCTGATAGATGCTTACCGTCCCCACACCCAGAGCGACCTCGGCAATCGGCTTTCCGGCGCTGATGGCGAAGGCCATGCTGGCGCTCATGACGCCGCCGAAGATGGCCACCACATAGCCCTTTGTCAGGGAGAAGTCCTTGATGGCCTCCTTCTTCTGGTCGTCGGTGAGTTGCCGTTCTTTCAGAATCCCGGCGTAGCCGCAGACGGCGATGCCCACCAGGCAGATGACCACTCCCAGGATAATGACGAGCCCCGAGGATGTGGTGAACAACGGGCCGGCCTGCCCCGTGAACACCGGGGGAATCATCGTGCCGAACGCGACGCAGAAGCCAAGCGATACGGACTGTCCCAACGACAGGCCTAGATATCGCAGCCCCAGGCCGCAGGTCAGGCCCCCGACCCCCCATCCCGCGCCGAACAGGTATGTCAGGGCCAAGGTCTTGCCGGGGCTCCCGCCCAGAACACCCCACAGATCAGGCGTCGTCAGCGAGGCCGCAATCAAGGGGCAGACGATCCAGGCGAAGAAGCCCAGCGTGATCCAGAATGTTTCCCACGCCCACTGTTTTACCTTGTTGATGGGCACATAGAAGCTGGCTGCTGACAGGCCGGCCAAGGCATCGAGGAAAACCCCAAAGAATGGGTTCATGGGTCTGGCCCCAGGATGGTACCGCTCCGTCTCTGGACGTTCACGTCAGCAACTTCATCCGACCGCGCACCCGACCGCGAGATGTTCACGCGTGGCGTCCCTCCTATAGCACGTCCAGCCGCCGTTCGCCAGAGCGAGGGCACAGAAGGCGCCGCGGACCTCATGTGCACAGGACCCTTTCGGACATCGCCCGGCGGTGTCGGGTTCCCCATAAACAGCCCGCGCGCCGAAAACCCGCTTGGGCTACATGACCGTGCGTGATGAGGCGCCAGGTCTTGGCGGGAACGTGGCATGGGCATCTTGCCCATGCGCGTCACGGGCGAGACGCCCGGGCTCCACGTGGCGCCGATTCGTGCACGGTCATATAGACAAGAAGACCGGGCACCCCGTCGGTCACAGCTCGATCGGGCCCCGGATCTTGTCGGAAAACGGCTCGACGCCGTCCTTCTTGACGGCCACCCCCGTTTCCCAACGCAGGCCGAAGTCCGGCGTGTACAGAAACGTATCCACCTGAAACGTCATGTTCTCCTGAAGGCGATAGTTCGAGTGCAATTCCATCCAGGGCTGCTCCACCTCCATCATGCCCAGGCCATGGCATGGTCCGTACAGGGCGTATTGCCTGACGCCGATTTTCTCGGCGTATTCGAAGAACTTCCGGACGATTTCCTTGGCCACCACGCCCGCCTTCATCCACTCGCGGGTCTTGAAGTGGAGATCGAGCCCGGCCTGGACGACGCGGCGCATCTCGGCGTCCATCCGACCCAGGCAAACCGGACAGCCGATGCTCGATGAGTACCCGCCATATCGGGCGCCGATATTGAGCTGGACCAGCTTGCCCTTTTCCAGCTTCTGATACCCCGGCCGGCCGATGGCGTGGTTGGAGTGCTTGCCGGCGAGCACGTAGGTGGGATGACCCTCGTACTCGGCGCCGTTGGCGTACATCTCGTTTTGGATGATGCCCACAAGCTGGAGCTCGGTCATGCCCGGCTTGATCTCGGCGAGAGCCTTGTCCAGGGCAACCTCGGATATGCGAAACGCCTCTTTGAGCATCGCCATTTCCGCGGGACTCTTGACGATTCGCTCCTCGACAATGCAGTCGTCGCTCTTGATGATTGCCGCATTCGGTGCAGCAGCCCTGATTTCCTCGTAAACGGGAAGCGGGAAGATCTGCCATCCCGCCAGGCCGATCTTCTTGGGCGCTTCGCCCTTGAGCATCTCAGCGAAGATGGAGGCGAAGGTATCCACGTGAACGCCGGGGTACTCCGGTTCGGCACTCTCCCGATAGGCGACCACCTTGTAGATCTTCTTGATGCGGCTGCGGTCCTCGGCGTAGGTCTGGCTTTCCGGGCCGATGATGAGCGCCGGTTCGCCCTTCGCCGGCATAACAACGCCCGCCGTCTCGAAGATGGGCCAGTACTCGGAGAGATATCGCACGTTGGCGAAGTCCGCTTCATTCGACTGGGCAATGAGCAGGTCCAGCCCTTTGGCCCGAACCCTCTCCTGAACTCGTTGCCAACGCGTCTTGAATTCGATGTCGGGTAGCGTAGGGCTCACCATCACAGGCCTCCTAAACCATCGATGAACGGGGTGTCACTCGCGTCGAAGTGGACGCAACATCCCACCCTTATCCGGCAGGCGTCACAGTACCTCCGATAGCAGCTTGTCCATTTTCGGGCTCAAGGGCACTGCGCCGTGTTCGGTGATCTCGAACCCCGTCTCAATCCTCGTCCCATTCCATTCCGGATGGCCGAAGAAGCTCACATCGACACACACGGTCATGCCCGGTCTGAGCACATCATCACTGTTCGGACCGAAGAACGGGGACTCGGCCTCGTGCAGACCGATCGTATGGGCGAACGGACAGACAAGGTACTTGAGCAGCCCGTGCTTTTGGAAGTAGGCCCGGGCAGGGGCGTCGATCTGGCGGCCACTCTGGCCGACGACGAGCTGTGCCTTCGTCAGATTGAACGCCGTGCGGAGATGCCGGATGCATTGCTTCTGGCTGTCCGTGCATGTGCCGGAGACCGGCAGCGTGTCGCCGAAGACGCCGGCATAGCCCTTGACCTTCGGCGAAAGGCCCAACATGACCATCTCGCCCGCCGCCAGCGTCTTGGCACTGGCCGTGGGGACCACGGCGTTCGCCCGCTGGCCACTGCCGACGATCGCGCTGAAGCCGAAGCCGCTCGCTCCCTTCTTGCGGGCCGCGTATTCGCCCGCGGCGGCCACCTCGATCTCCGAGACGCCCGGCGCGATGGCCGACCGCATGGCATCATAACATTCGTCGGCGAGTCGGAATGCCGCGCGGATCTGCTCGATTTCCCACGGGCTCTTGATGTATCGCAGCTCCATGTAGTCACGGGTGATGTCCACCAACTCCACGCCGGCAAAGCCCTCCACGATCTGCCGGTAGCAGTCCGCGGGCATCCTGGCGGCACCCACCAGACCGGCGCGTCGGATCGTGCCCAACGTGGCGTTCAGCTCCGCAAAGAGCTTGGGGAAATCGATGATCGTCGCGTTCGGGTACTCCTCGTCGGGCACCATGAAGACGGGGAAGTTCCGCGTTTCGGTAATCGCGCTGTCCTGCTTGGCGAAGGGCTCGCTCTCCGGGCCGCCGAGGATCATCGGCTCGCCCGCCCGGGGCACCAGGACGGCGCCGCTCTCGAACTGCGGGCACCAGCCGGTCAGGTACCAGCCGTTGCCAATGTTGAACTCGTCATAGTAGACCAAGGCGAAGTCCAATTCCTTGGCATCGAGAATCTTCCTGACCCGGGCCAGCCTTGCGTCGCGTTCGCTAATTGGCAGGTATCCCATGTCATGCCTTCCTTATCCCTATTGCACAATCGACAAACCGCTCTATGGGTTCGGCATCGTCGAACAAGGCGAAGCTCGTCCGCGACAGCAATCGAGAGCCCTTGAGATACCCATCCTCAACGAACGCACCGCCGACGGTCTCCAGCTCAAAGAACCCCAACGACCCGTCGCCGTTGAAGATGCTGTAGGTGTCCTCGGCGGAGAATGGCCCCCTGGGTTGGTCGTTGTCTGCGATGTTGAAGTACAGGCCTTCAGGCGGACCAACGATCTCGCGCAGGCAGAGGAGCCGTCGCCCCAAGTCGTAGAAGCCGATGAACTCCGCCTCGTGATCCTTCCGGATCCCGATCTGCCCGCGCTTCCTGCCGTCCGTCTTGTAGAAGAAGCCGTTCGTGGCGTAGACGATCCGATCGCCCGGGTGCTCGTAGAAGTCAAAGTTGATCGCGTCTTGCGGCGCCCTCACCCGTGCGAACGATATGGTGGCCTCACTTGCATCAAACTGCTCAAGCGTCCAGCATGCGATAAGCGCCTCGCCGATCTTCACACGATTCAGAACGTCGATGCGATCGTCCACCGTGTAGGCAAACGCTGCCGTCGGGTGCAGGTCCGCCACAAGTTCCGGTACGGGGACCACCGCGAACTCCCGCTGCATGACCACATCAACCGCGACGCCTCCTCGATTCCTCAGCGTTACTCTCTTGCGTGCCCTCGCGGTGGTGCCGCTCGCTGCCTCCAGCACAAAGGGCTCATCATTGATTGCGCTCTGAACGCGCCACGTGTCGCCCTCGTAGTTGAAGCCGAACGGCCCTCCTTCCGGTGCGGGCCAGAAATTGTTGCCGCCGTAATTATTGAAAGGGCGGTTCGGACGGCGGACGTTCTCCACGTCGAGCCGATGCAAGGACAGGCCATTCAGTTCGCAGAATACCCTTGCCCCCAAGTCCGGGGCGAAAAACGCTCACGCATTACCGCCTTCACAGGTGTAGCCGCCCACTCCCTTCCACTCGATCAGCGCGTCAAAATCGCCCATCGATTCCAACCTCACGCCTTGGCCATCTCCGTGGCCTGGGCGAAGACCGCCCCACGTTCCTTCAGCATCACGATGAGTCTGTCGAGCTCCTGCACGGCTACTTGGCCGCAGTTCTTGATGATGAACGGATCGGGAAGCACCGAGCCCTCACCATAGTGAATGAGCCCGCTGGGCATCTCGTGAAACTCCCAGGGGTGCATGTAGAAGCAGAGCACGGCAGGCAGGTTCTTCTGGTGGTACAGCTTGAGCATGTTGTCTATGTGAACCATCAGCTTGGCGGCGCCATCCGTTCTGAAGAGGGGCCACTGGTCGCGGTCCCGACCGTGTTCGTCTTTGCTCTCGATCGTCATATCGGCGAAGTTGGGGATCTCGACGATCGTCATGTCCCCTTCGGCCGTCCAGTCGGTCCTGGAGGGGTGGTAGGGCGTCAGTCGGTCCTCGTAGTAGAACAGCGGATAGGACGCGTCGGCCAGGTAGCCGAGGTCTTCCAAGGCGTTCACCAGGGTCGTGCTGCCCCAGAGCCGTGGGGCGCGAAACGAGGTCATCGCCTTGCCGGCGACCTGTTGCACGACATCGGTGGCGACTTCCACCCGGTGGTAGCATTCCTCAGGAAGCACCGGCTTTAGACCGGGGATCGGGAACAGCTCATCGCCCAGCGTCTCGTGATAGAGGCTGTGGCAGCCGACCTCGTGCCCCGCGCGATCCACCATCTTGACGACCTCCGGGTGCGACCTGGCCGCGTCGCCGGTGAAGAAGAAGGTCGCGGTGATGCCGTGCTGGCTCAAGACCTCGAGGATCCGCGGCGTGCCATGGACCAGCCCTTCGTAAAAGGGCGTCCAACTGCCTACGTCCGTTTCCATGTCGAAACCGAACACGACGGTGGGTTTCATGCGACGGGCCTCCGGTGCGAAACCATCAACCGATCAGATGCCTTCGATGCCCCGTCCGACGGTCCTGAAGATGCGGATGATTGGCAGCGCTAGGTATAGTCCCGTGGGGTGATCCTGTCAAACCGGGGCGTTCGCGGGTTGGCGGTGCTTCAGCGAGGAATCGTGTACGTTGACGCGTTCAACCTGGGTTTCGGGCGGCGCGATTACCGCGGACGGCGGCACCGGGTTGGGGTCGGACGCCTCCACCTGGTCGACGTCGCCTATGCCTGCCCGACCCACGTGGGCGTCAAGGCCCAGCGCGCACAAGGCCATCAGAAGAGCAAGCGTGTGCCGCGGCTTGCCTCGATCCGGCAGTTGAAGATCGACCTGCGGCGGGTGGCCTGGCGGGAGGCGGTCCACGATGTCATGGAGGCCGGTCATGAACGTCCCGTGCTCCGTCGCCTGGAAAGGCTCCCGGGGGCGTCGAATCGGTCCGTGTGAGTTAAGAGTAAACGCCGTTCGGCCCGCCGCCGGCGTTTCGTGGATCCCCGCGACGACGAGAAGGCGGTTCAGAGGAATGCTTCCCCCGGGGAGGGGTACAGGCGCATAGCCGCGGGGGGAGCGGGGCGGAACCGGCGGACCTTTTCCTACGTAACCGGTGCCGCCCGGTCTTGCGGACGTGCCGGAAGGCTGATAATGAATCCGTTCGTCAGTCTGCTTGTGATTTGGAAGGACACGTTCAGAGGAGGTCGATCATGACGGAGTATCCCACTTACGTGCTGAGCATCCTGCTCGTTCTTCCCATGACCCTGGTGGTGGCCGGGCAGGAGAACGCCGCGATCCCCCGTCCGGAGCACCCGAGGCCCGACTTCCAGCGCTCCGACTGGTTGAATCTGAACGGTACGTGGCAGTTCGAGATCGACGCGAAGGGCGACGGCGAACAGCGGGGGCTGACTTCGGGCAAGGACCTTTCGGGAAAGATCCGGGTTCCCTTCTGCCCCGAGAGCAAGCTCTCGGGCATCGGGCACACGGACTTCATGACGCACGTCTGGTATCGCCGGATGTTCGAGGTGCCCGCGCCCCTGAAGGGCAAGCGGTTGCTGCTGCACTTCGGGGCGGTGGACTGGCACGCCCGCGTGTGGGTGAACGGTCAGTTCGCCGGCGAGCACAAGGGGGGGTACTGCCCGTTCGCCTTCGAGATCACCGGGCTGGTCAAAGACGGGGCCAATGAGCTCGTCGTTCATGCGATGGATCACACCACGTCCGGCATGCAGGCCACCGGCAAGCAGAGCCACAAACGCGAAAGCCACGGGTGCGTCTACACCCGAACAACCGGCATCTGGCAAACCGTCTGGCTGGAGGCGGTGGGCGAGGTGTATCTCCGCGAGTTCACCCTGACGCCGGATTTGGACAGCGGGCGGGTGTTCTTTCAAGGATGGGTCGATGGTCCATGCCGAGGGGCGAAGGTTCACCTCAAGGCCCTGATCGGCGAGAAGGTCGTCGGTGAGGAGGCGTGTCCGGCGGCGTGGCGTGCCACCCAGGGCGTGGTCAAGCTCAGCGAGGTGACGCCTTGGCAACCCGGCAAGCCGTTCCTCTACGACCTGATCATCGAGGTGGAGCGCGACGGAAAGGTGATCGATTCCGTCCGGAGCTACTTCGGTCTTCGCAAAATCGCGATCGAGGGCAACCGCTTCCTGATCAACGACAAGCCCGTCTTCCAGCGGTTGGTCCTCGATCAGGGGTTCTATCCCGACGGGATCTACACGGCCGCGACGGACGAGGCCCTCCGCCGCGACATCGAGTTGTCGATGGCCGCCGGATTCAACGGGGCGCGGTTGCATCAGAAGGTCTTCGAGCCCCGCTTCCTCTACTGGGCGGACAAGCTGGGATACCTGGTGTGGGGTGAGTATCCCGACTGGGGTTTGGACCACGGCAACCTGGTTGCCATCGGGCATGCGGTGGAGGAGTGGCGGACGATCCTGCGGCGCGATCGAAACCATCCCGCGATCATTGGTTGGTGCCCGCTGAACGAGACGGACGGGGGCGATCCGGTCGCCGCCTTCCAGGCCCTGTTGGCGGCGACGCAGAGCATTGACCCGACGCGGCCGTTCCTGGACACCAGCGGATACGTCCACCTGTATCCCGGAACGGATGTGTACGACTGCCATGACTACGACCAGAACCCGCGCCGCTTCGGTGCGCGATTCGCCAATTTCTCGCTCACCGGCGTGGAGCCGTGGAACAACAACCTGAAGGACCCGCGGAGCCGTTACCGCGGTCAACCGTACTTCGTCAGCGAATACGGCGGAATCAAACTCAAGACCGGTCGCGACGTGGGCAAGGGATGGGGTTACGGAGAGGCCTCGCTGGACGAGTTCCTGGCACGGTACAAAGGTCTGACGGACGTGCTGCTCGACAATCCCAACATGTTCGCGTTTTGCTACACGCAACTTACCGACATCGAGCAGGAACAGAACGGCATCTACTTCTACGACCGTCAGCCGAAGTATGATCCCGCCTTGGTCAAGGCCATCAACGAACGCCCGGCCGCCTACGAGACCCAACCTCCGCGGGTGCTCCATGTGACCTGGCGGACGCTCGTGCCGACCTCCAAGGAATCGCCGCAAACCTGGCGCTACACCACGACCAAGCCGGCCGACGACTGGTTCAAGCCGGGTTTCGACGATTCCTCCTGGCCGCAGGGGCAAGGAGGCTTCGGGCGGAAGGACACGCCGGGCGCCGTCCTCGGTACGGCTTGGGAGAGCAGTGATATCTGGTTGCGCCGGACGTTCCGGCTCGAGTCGAAGGTCGAGTTCGCCCTGGCCGCATTGAACATCCACCACGACGAGGACGCCACGGTGTACGTCAACGGCAAGGTGGTGGGCATCCTTCGCGGGTACACCACGGACTACGTCAAGCACCCGGCCTCGGAGGCCCTCGCGGGGGCGCTGGTGGTCGGCGAGAACACACTGGCCGTTCACTGCCGCCAGACGACCGGCGGTCAGTTCATCGACGTCGGGATCTCGGTGGCCGAGGAGAGCAAACCGGGTAGATAAGACGCCGGGCGCAGCCGACTCCACCGGAACAGAGCGGCTTTTCAGAAATGTTTAACAGTGTGAAGGAGCACTGGCTGCCGCAATTTGCCCCACTTACGGGGCACTTTGCGGCAGCCAGTGAAGATATATGAAGACGGGGCCTCCTAGACGTGGCACCAAGCCGACTTTACTGGGACGAGGATCCGCTTCAAAGATGCCGTGCCTCAATCGTCCCGTCCGGCCGATCATCACGGTGGTTGTTGTCGCAACATTCCTACCGACGGTTGGAGCGGTCGGCGCCCCACGCGACGGCGCGTGGCCTATGGAGCGCCACGACACGTCCAACACCGGAGCAACGGCGCTCCGCGGGCACATCACGAAACCGCAGGTCTGGTGGGAGTACTACCTGGGTCCCCCCAGGGTGGACCGGGCCGCCACCGATGCGGCGGACGCCTCCACGCGGCACGACGTGGACGGCGACGGGCGCCCGGAGCAGGTCCACGTGGGCGGACGGACCGTCCGCGTCAAGGACGACTCGGGGAGCAGGGAGTGGTCCTACACCATCCCGAACGACACGGGGATATCACCGCACGCCTACAAGGTGGCCCGAGTTCTGCCGGGCAGCAGGGGGCTTCAGATCCTCGCGGCCAGCTCGCGAATGGACACGGGTGAGGGGTACGCGTGGTGCTTCTCATTCGACGAGGGGACCGATCGCGGAAAGATCGTGTGGCAGACCGAGAACCTCACCGGCATGCACAGCCCCGAAGGGATTGCGGCCGATGTCGACGGCGACGGGCGGATGGAGTTTTGCCTGGCGCCGCACTATCGCGTGCTGATCCTGGACGCGGCCACCGGCAAGATCAAACACACGGTCAAATGGGACGTGGGTCGAAACTACGGCCTGTTCGCGGCGGAGGACATCGACGGCGACGGGTGCCGCGAGCTGCTAATCGTCTGCGACTTCGTGCTCCACATCGACCTGATCGACGTCCAGCCGGGCGGGCAGTCCGGACTCGGATGGAGCAAGCGGTTCATCCCGGGCCAACAATTCGACGGGGCGCGGGAGGTCTACATCCATGCCGGTCTGAACGCCTTGAGCGACCTCGACGGCGATGGGACGTGGGAGGTCTGGATCAATCTGTTCAACTACGAGAAGGACGGGCAGTGGCACTTGCACATTCTCGACGCCCGGACGGGGCGCGTTCGGGCCGATCAGGCCGGCTGGTATCTTTGCGGAGCCGAGGATCTGGACGACGACGGGCGGATCGAAATCGTCGGCATGCGGTGCGATCGGCAGCGCCCGGCACGCTTCGGGCGGATGGGCATTCTGCGATTCGCCGACGGTCACATCCGAGAGGTGGCCGGTTTGGATGGCGTCCGCCCGGTGCTGACGGACAAGGTTCCACCGGTGAACGTCGCCTCGGGAGCGGACGACGGGTATCGTGGATTGCTGGTGTCCGGACGGCGCTTCTTCGCCGTCTCTTCGAGCGACGGGCAACGGGGAGACGTGCTGTTGGCCTTGGAGCTGAACGCCGATCGGCTGAGCGAGTGTGCGCGATTCACGGCGAAGAACGCCGATTGGGACGTCCTGTCGCTGACCGGACGGGGCCACACGGGCAAGCTGACGATCCGGGACGCGGTCGCCGGCCGGCGGCAGGTCCTCGGACACGACCTCAAGCCGATCGACGAACCCCAACCGGACACCTCGGGCGGTTTCACCGCGGTGCCGATTGTGGCCGATCTGGGCGGAAGGACGAATGCCATCGTGGTCCCCAACAGTGCCGGGCAGATCGTTGCCCTGCGCCACGGAGACGACGGCAAGCCGCAGGAGCTGTGGCGTGTTCCGGGCCGGGGGATGACCGAGTCGGCGGGTTACTCCAATGCGAACCGCGGCGTGCTGGCCGCCGACATCGACGGCGACGGGAGAAACGAGATCGTCTGTTCGCACCACGCGCCGAACGGTGATGGGACTGTTCGCGTGCTTCGTGGTGACGGGACGGTCCTATGGGAACACGTTTTCGACCGCTTGCCGGTGGGGGGGCTGGAGGCGGGCGTCGACCTCTGGTCGGTCGGTCGGTTTACCCGGCGGGCGGGCTG
>Ga0129299_1002906_pt1 | contig 11282 bp, 8 predicted proteins | sample ConPoolayeCmetaG_FD_94477 | JGI IMG/M metagenome (GOLD analysis project Ga0129299, IMG submission 94477) | Hot spring microbial mat communities from California, USA to study Microbial Dark Matter (Phase II) - Cone Pool mat layer C metaG ... | reverse complement strand
CGCAAGGAAGGAGGCGAGAGACGGACCGCACCTCATTTATCTGCCCGAGCGGCCTTTCGACATGGACAGATTCATATCAGACGTTCAGGCCATGAACGCCAGGTTCGGCCGTTGCGTGGTAGCCGTTTCCGAGGGAATCGCCGACAAAGAGGGAAATCCTGTGGCCAGCAAGTTCCTGAAGGAGGTTGACTCGCACGGCAACGTCCAGCTGAGCGGATCAGGCGCCCTGGGCGACCTGCTGGCGCAGGAGGTCAAGACGCGGCTGGGCATATCGAGGGTCAGGGCCGATACCTTCGGTTATCTGCAGCGTTCGTTCCCAGGCATCGCCTCGCCTGCCGACGCCAGAGAGGCCGCGCAGGTCGGCATGATCGCGGTCAGAGAAGCCATGAAATCCAGCAGTGGATCCATCGTTATCAGGAGGAAGAGCGGCGCGAAATACGCAGTGGAATATGGATGCGTTCCGCTGAGAAACGTGGCCAGGGAGACGCGGCACATGCCGCCTGAGTTCATAAACGAAGCGGGAAACGATGTGACTCCAGCGTTCATTGCATACGCCGCCCCGCTTGCAGGCCCCCTGCCGAAAATCGGAAGGTTCAAGGGCTTTCCGGTCGCAAAACCTGCTCCCAGCGCTTCATGAGCATCAGACCCTGCCGACCCAGGTGGAAAGGCTCGATGACGGACCGGGAACGGTTCGTCAATCAGATGCATTACAAGCCGTTCGACCGGACTTTCAACATGGAGTTCGGATACTGGCAGGAGAACTACGATACCTGGCCCATTTTCAAGGAGAACAACATCCGAAATGAATGGGAGGCCAATCTGTTCTTCAACTTCGACACGATCCATTCGGTCGGCGGAGTCACTTGGATGCATCCACCCTTCGAGAGCAAGGTCGTCTCGGAAACGCCGACGACGCGAATCATGATGAACGGCGACGGCCTGCTCGCCGAAGTTCCAAAGGACGGCCATGGCACGATTCCTCATTACGTCAAGGCTTCCATCGTGACGCCAGAGGACTGGAAACGCTGCAAGGAGGAGCGGTTCCGGCGCGATGATCCGGCGAGGCGGCTCGATATAGAAGCGCTCAAGAAAGCGCACCCACCCGACAGGACGTATCCCCTCGGCGTCGGCACCGGGTCAATGATCGGATTGATCCGCAACATGCTGACCTTCGAGGGGCTTGCGTACGCGATATACGACTACCCTGACATGGTCGAGGACATGGTCGAAACATGCTGTGTGCTCGTCGAAGATGCGCTGGACCAGCTTCTCCCGCACTTCGATTTCGATTTTGCGTGCGGATGGGAGGACATCTGTTTCAAGAACGGTCCCATCATATCCATGGACTTTTTCGCCAACGTGGTCGTCCCGCGCTACAAGAGAATCGGCAGGAAACTCCACGCGCACGGCATTGACCTCTGGTACACCGACTGCGACGGCGATGTGAGACCCCTGATTCCCGGCTTTCTTGAGGCGGGGATCAACTGTCTTTTTCCATTCGAGGTGATGGGCGGCGGCCATCCCTCAAGGCTGCTTTCCGAGTTCGGAAAGGATCTGAGGATAATGGGCGGGTTCGACAAGATACAGATGATCAGGGGCAAAGCGGAAATCAAGGCATACATGGAGTCGCTCGTGCCGCTCGTGGAACGGGGCGGCTACATTCCGTTCTGTGACCACCGCTGCCCGCCGGACGTGTCGCAGGAAAATTATCTGTACTATCTGGATCTGAAGGAATCCATGTTCGGGCTGAAGTGACCCGCCCCGCCACTCTGCTCATCCGCGTATCTCAGGGCACGGGAAACGAATCGGCAAGTTCGCGCGTGCGCATTCTGTTCCAATTCAGCCGCTTCTCGTCGTCCGGACTCCTCAGAACATCGAGTATGATTGACGCGATCCGCTTCATTTCGGGTTCGCGCATGCCACGAGTGGTGGCTGCAGGAGTGCCAATGCGGATTCCGGACGTGAGGAAAGGGCTCTGGGTGTCGAAAGGTATGGCATTCTTGTTCACAATGATGCCGGCCCTGTCCAGGGCGGCGGCGGCGTCCCTGCCCGTCATGCCGAGCGGGCTCAGGTCAACCAGCATCATATGATTGTCCGTGCCGCCGGATACAAGACGGAGCCCTCCGCTCAGCAGCGTCTCCGCAAGAACGGCGGCGTTCCGGACCACCTGCGCCGCGTATTCCCGGAAGGAAGGATCGAGAGCCTCGCCGAAGCAGACCGCCTTCGCCGCGATCACATGCATCAGCGGCCCGCCTTGAAGTCCGGGAAACACCTGCCTGTCCACCTGAGCCGCAAAAGCTTCGCGGCACAGGATCATTCCGCTTCTCGGTCCGCGGAGGGTCTTGTGGGTGGTGCTTGTCACGAATTCCGCAACCGGCACAGGACTCGGATGCGCTCCGCCTGCAACCAGACCGGCTATGTGCGCCATGTCAACCATGAGGTGCGCGCCGTTCCTGTCCGCTATTTCGCGAAACTTCGCGAAATCAATGACGCGGGGATATGCGCTCGCGCCTGCAACTATGAGCTTCGGCTTGTGCTGCTCGGCAAGCGCCGCGACAGCGCCGTAGTCAATCGTCTCGGTTTTTCTGTCCACGCCGTAGGACACTATCCTGAAAAAACGGCCCGAGAAATTCACGTTGTGGCCGTGAGTCAGGTGCCCGCCGTGCGCAAGGCTCATCGCCAGAATAGTGTCGCCGGGGTTGAGTATGGAAAAATACACGGCCATGTTGGCCGAACTTCCGCAGTGCGGCTGAACGTTTGCATGCTGCGCCCCGAACAGACGGAGAGCGCGATCAATGGCCAGACGCTCGACAGTGTCAACATTTTCACATCCGTTGTACCACCGCTTGCCAGGGTATCCCTCGGCATACTTGTTCGTCATCACCGATCCCTGCGCCTGGCGCACCGCCCTGCTGGCGTAGTTCTCAGAAGCGATGAGATTTATGGTCGTCTGCAGGTGGCGCTGCTCAGCCATGACGGCATCCGCAACTTCGTGGTCCCTGCGCCTCAACTCGTCCGTGTCCGACACCAGACATCCCGCGTTCTCCATCTTGGCGAGCCGGCGCACATGCCTGCTTTCTCCCGAAAAACCGCGCCCCAGCCATGCGTTCAGGATCCCGGCCGCCTGATCCCGCGAAAGCAGCCGGCCGGCAAGCACAAGGATGTTGGCGTTGTTGTGGGAGCGCGCGGCCTCCGCCATTTCGGGAGTCATGCACAGCGCGGCCCTGATTCCGGGATATCTGTTCGCCGTCATGCTCATCCCGATGCCGGTCGCGCAGATCAGTATCCCCTGTTCAACGCGTCCCTCCAGCACTCGCGAAACAACCTGCATGGCGTAGTCAGGATAATCAACTGAATCTCTGCCAAGGCAGCCGGCGTCTTCCACAGAAATGCCGCGATCGGACAGGAACGCTTTTACAAACTCCTTCAGATCATAGCCGGCATGGTCCGAACCAACCGCAATTTTCATCTTGTTTCCCCCGCACCGGGCCGAACCCGCATTCCGTCATTCAAGCGACTTGAGGAAAGCGGCCAGCCCGGGCATGGCCCTTTCAATCTTGTCCCGCGCGCGCCTGTATGCGTCTTCCGGCAGCCCGATCGGGTCCTCAATGTCATCTCCTCCGGCGGCGTCAAACGAGCCCAGCACAAAAGTCTTCTCCAGTGCGCCGGGATACAGAAGGCCGATCGTCTGCGCATGGGCAGCAGTCATGGCGACAATCACTCTGGCCTTTTCAACCAGCTCGCGCGTGAGCTGCCGGCTCCGATGTCCCGATATATCCACCCCCCGCTCCGCCATCGCCGAAACCGCAGCGGGCGTCGGCGGCTGTTTCTCCGGCGCGCAGGTTCCGGCTGAACCAACCGTCCAACCCGATGATCCGTTCAGGTGTTTCCGGAGGAGATACTCAGCCATCGGGCTCCTGCAGACGTTGCCGGTGCACACAAACAAAACAAGCTTGGAGGACATTATCGAATCCCGCACACGCCGCAAATTAATTCGAGCCTGATCCGCTCAACCCCTGTTTTCCGATATCCGAGCTCAAGCTCGCCGCTGCTTTCAACCCGGATTTTGCGTTTGAGAAACGGATCGGCCGCACAACATGATGAATTTTCATCGCGCAGCGGCTCCGCCTTCTCCCGAATGTCCGCAAAAGCCTGTGGCCTTCAGCCCGAGCAGAATGTCAACCGCCGATCCAAGCACCGGATCGTCAGCCACTCTGCGCATAAGCTCTCGCCCTTTTTCAGATTTCTCCGAAAAAGACCGGCCCGGAGGAGGCCGTTCGGGAATTCGCCCCAGTCTGACGCCTGTGACCACCACGTCAGGCTCGATGCTCCTGCTTCCAGCGTCTTCTCCGGAACCCGGCAACAGTATCCTTGAGACCGCGACCCGCGCCGCCGCATTGCTGCCGAACTCGACCCATTCGCGCACCAACATGTCGCCCCGCGTCCGCCAGCCCGCCAATATCACACCCTGCCGGCCTTTCAGGACCGCTGCCAGAATCTCGGCAGCGCCACGCGTGTCGCCGTCAAGGGCCACAATGCAAGCTGAAATGCCTTTGCCGAGCCCGTCCGTCCCCACAGCCCTGTGGACATTTGTAGAGTTTCCCCGAAAATCGCGCACGACATACAATTCCTCCCCCTCGGGCGCAAACAAGCCGGCAATCCGGTCCACCGACTCGAGGTCTGATCCGGAACAGGCCCTGAGATCCAGCACAATCTCGCTCCTGCCTTGACGCAACCACTCCGAGACCCTCGCCACGAGATTCGAACCCGTTCCCGGTTCGAACCTCCTGACCTTCAGATAGCCTATGTCTTCCGGCCACTCCTCAAAGGCAATTGCGTCTCCCGCCGCGGCGGCCTCGCGCAAATCGGAGGCGGAGCCTACGAGCGAGGCCGCATCCACGGCCTTTAGCATCGCCTCCACGGCCGCCCGCTGGATATTGGCCGGATCATGGGGAATGCCCAACTGTGACAGAAGCCGGGCAACATCATCCGGAGTAGCCGACCAGTCCGCGGCCGGGGCAGGCAGTGCCTCCATCGGCGCAAATCCCGCAAACGAGGCGCAGAGCAGCAGCGCCCGATGCGCAAGCCTGTCAGCAAGCTCAGACATCGCTATTTCCGAACCGGTTCCGCCCTCACCCTCGCGTCTGCGGCGCACACCTTGTCCCTCATTGAAGTCTTGTGCTGCCTGAGCTTTTCCGTCAAGTCGGGCCTGGAAACGGCAAGAATCTGTACCGCCAGAATGGCGGCGTTGACTGCGCCGGCGCTGCCGAGCGTCACTGTCGCCACCGGTATGCCCGCCGGCATCTGCGCAGTGGAGAGAAGGGCGTCAAGACCGCCAAGCGGCCCGCCAGCCACAGGAATGCCTATCACCGGGAGCACCGAGTGCGCCGCCATTGCGCCGGCGAGATGAGCCGCTCCGCCCGCTGCGGCTATTATCACCTTCACACCCCGCTCTTCGCACTCTTTCGCGTACGAGGCGGCAATGTCCGGAGTCCGGTGCGCGGAGATGACACGCGCCTCGTGAGTGACGCCGAAAGACTCGAGCGTTTCGGCAGCCTGTTTGACCTGCTGCCAATCCGAATCGCTCCCCATGACTATCGCGACATCAGGTCCCGCGCTCATTCGACCTCCATTTTCCGACCATCTGCAGCGTCACTTCTTCAGGATCAAGGCTCGCGCCGCTATGTCCCTTCGCCACTGAGCGCCGTTGAACCTGATGACCGAAACAGCGTCGTAGGCTCTCCTCACAGCTTCCGGAAGGTCCGCTCCAAGAGCAGTGACGCCCAGCACCCTGCCCCCGCTGGTGACGACTGCGCCCCCTTCTCTCCTCGTTCCTGCATGAAAAACCGCCACGCCAGCCATTGCAGCGGCGCGGTCCAATCCTTCGATCAGCGCGCCCTTCTTGTATGAACCGGGATAGCCCTCGGAGGCCATCACTACGCAAACGGCCGGTTCGGGACGCCACTTGACCATGTCTTCGCGCAGATTTCCATCTATGCACGCATTCAGCGCCGGAAGAATGTCCCCGTCCCACCTGGGCAGAATGGCCTGCGTCTCGGGATCACCGAACCGGCAGTTGAATTCCAGAACGTTTATGCGCCCCCTGCTGATCATCAAGCCCGCATACAGAACGCCCTTGTAAACGATGCAGCGGCGGCGCAGTTCGGCCAGGGTCCGCTCAAAAACCTGCTCGCGTATTGCCGCCAGCATTTCCGCGGCAACGACCGGTGCAGGAGAGTACGCGCCCATCCCGCCGGTGTTCGGCCCCCTGTCTCCGTCAAATATTCTCTTGTGGTCCTGGGCCGAGGCCAGCATCACAATGCGCGAGCCGTCCACGAGCGCGAGAATTGACGCCTCCTCGCCCTCCAGACATTCCTCTACAATGACCCGATTGCCGGCGTCTCCGAACACAGCGCGCGTCAGCGCGTCCTCGATTGCCGTCTCGGCTTCCTCGACCGTCCTGCACACGGTCACGCCCTTGCCGGCCGCCAATCCATCGGCTTTCACCACGATTGGCGCGCCCCTCCTCCTGACCCAGGCTTTCGCCTCCGCCGCATCGCTGAAAACCCTGGCCTCGGCCGTTGGAACGCCGGCCGCCTGCATGACTTCCTTCGAGAAAACCTTGCTGCCCTCGATCATGGCCGCGTCTGCGGTCGGGCCGAACACCCGAATTCCCTCGGCGATCAGACGATCGGCCAGCCCCGCGCACAGAGGCGCCTCGGGGCCGACAACCACCAGGTCAGGATTGTTGGCGCGGGCCCAGCTCACAATACCGGATATATCTTCGGCGGCAATTGGAATGTTCCTGGCAACTTCCGCTGTTCCGGCGTTGCCGGGCGCGCAGTAAACTTCCGGCCTGCTGCTGTCCGCCGCTATCTTCCAGGCAAGCGCGTGTTCGCGCCCGCCCCCGCCTGCCACAAGAACCTTCATGCAGAATCAAAATAAACTATGCAGCCTTTACGTCAACAACCTTCGTCTCCCGCATCCGTTCCTCGACCTCGCCCAGGCTGCCGCCAAAAGGGCCGGGCCGTTCCATTTTCACCGACACAAGCGCCGCCGCAAATGCCAGCGCTTCGCGCGGAGGATGGGTCAATCTTCGGCACAGGTACGCGCTTATCGCCGTGTCGCCGCGGCCGGTGCGTCCAACGATGGAACGGTTGCAGAAGGCCGCCCTGAAAGTCCCGTGCTTCGTAGCGGCAACCATGCCGCTCCGATCCGTCACAATGACTTCTCCCGGCCCCCACCCGCGGACAATTTCCGCGGCCGCGGCCATATCATCGGACCCTGTCAGCAATCGCGCCTCCACCGCGTCGAGCTTGGCGCAGTCAATGAGTCCCGCGAACTGCCGCGCCGCGGGATTAGCCGTGAAGACGATCCGTCCACCGGATCCGACGACTCTGACTGCGGCCTGAAAATCGAAACTCAAAACGCCGCATCTGGCGCGGACGGCCTCGGCAAAATCGAGCGTGAATTCCCTGTCGGATATTCCGGCAAGATGAAGTATCCCGGCGCGGAATCCGGCGGGCAGGTCGGCAGGCGTGAAAAAACCGGCGTCCCGTCTGATGTATAGTTCGCGCTCATCAGGATTTTCGGAGGGATGGCGCACAACCGCATAAGTCGTGCATGGAGCGCGGACCGCTGTCACAGCCGCGCCAGCCTCCCGCAGCGGACGCACTATGTGCTCGTCAGCCTCGTTCATCCTGGTCAGCACAGCGCACCGGATGCCGAGCCTGGCGGCGACCATGGCGCCGCAGAGCACCGCGCTGCCGGGAGCAACGGAAGTCGGCCCACCGAACGGCGTTATCTCATCGAGGCACACATGTCCCGCGAACGCGATGGGCCAGACTTCCTCAGACTTTCCGTCCGAGCGCATATCTCCTCGACTCTCCCGGCGCAAGAGCCACCCTCCCTGCTCCGCCTATCGAAACCGGAATTGAACCTGGGTTAGAATCATCCGCCGCGATCTCGATCTCATCATGAGCAAGGCGCACCAGCGCCCTGTTATGCCGCCAGTTGAAAGAGAAGGACGCGTGGCTCCATGTCTGCGGCAGCGCCGGCGCGAGGCGCACGCCCCCCCCAGCCAGGTCAAGTCCCCCGAATCCGAAAACAAGGGCGGACCACAGCACGGCGTAACCGGCAAGGTGAACTCCAAGCCTGGTGTTGCCGGCCAGGTCGTCGAGGTCGGTCCGTGTTCCTCTCTCAAAATAATCCGCCGCCCTGTCCACAAGACCGGCGAGAGCGGCTGCAAGCGCCATTCCCGGAAGGCTCAAGGACGAGCCGTGCAGCGTCCTGGGCTCGTAGAACCGGAAGTTCGCCTGCATCGTGCGGCGCGACAGCTCCCGGCGGAAAGGCAGATAAAGAGCAAGTACGTCGGGCTGCTTCACGGCCTGGGCATGAGCGCAGTAAAATTCACTGACACCACGGATGTCGGGCGAAAGGCGGAAAAATCCGTCGAACTCTTCAATCACGCCATCCCTTCCGGGAGACGGCGTCCGCAGCGCCTTCGCAATGGAGGCGAACCTCCGGGCTTCGGATGCCGTCATGCCGATCCTCAGCAGAACAGGTCTGAGCGCGGGCATGCGGGCGAGCCGGGCGGCCCATTCCAGATTCCACCTCGCCATCCGGTTGATGAAGGCGTTGTTGTCTGCCCATGTGTGATACTGGTCAGGACATCCGACGCCGCGTATCTCCCATTCCCGAAGCCTCGGATTCCATTCCACGCGGCTCGCGTAAAAACGCGCGGTCTCAAACGCAATCTCGGCTCCATGCGAAAGGAGAAAGGCTGTGTCACCGGTCCAGTCAACATACCTTTTGACCGCCATCGCGACATCGGCCGAGATGTGGATCTCCCGCTCGGGAAGATTCAGCCATGGAGCCGTTTCCTCATCACCCGTGAGGCCGGTTTCCCACGGAACCTGCGCACCCCTGTATCCGCTTTTTCCGGCATTGCGCCTCGCGGCGTCCAGGATGCCGTGCCGGTACAGGAGCAGATTTCTCGCCTGACGCGGATTTGTGAGCAGATAGTAGGGGAACATGTGAAAATCCGTGTCCCAGAACACCATGAACCGGTAACCCTCTCCGGTCAGGCCTTTGATCGGAACGCTTACGTCGGTCCTGTCCCTGCACAACGCCATCTCCAGGTGCTGAATGCCGAAGCGGAATCCCTGTCTGGCCAGGAAACCGCATCCCACCTCGCTGCCGACGCGCCGGGCGGCCTGCTCAACAACAAGGCAATGGCTCCTGAGCCTTGAATCATACCCTGCCTCGAGCGCGCGCCCGGCAACGGCAACCGCCTCGTCTGCCGTGTCGCAGACCGCGACGAAAACGTCCATCCGAATGCGGCGTCTGCTTCGCGTGACCGTCCATGCCTGAGCCATGGCCATGGTTCTCCGGGGCCTGCCGTAACGCAGGCAGAGCACATTCAGGCGGCCGTCCGATTGCCGCCTCTCCACTTCAAACATTCTGCAGCCGAAAGCGTTGGACACATTGCATTCGAAAAACGGAAGCACGGATATGTCAGCGTCATGACCGTCAGCCGCGGCTTCGTAGCGCCACACGAGCAGCCGCGTGTCGGCCCAGTCCGCGAAGCGCTCTGAATCAACAACCGTCCTTCGTCCCTCGCGGTCGCGGAGAACCAGCCGGCGGCAGAGCCTGGCCTGATCCATGCGCAGAACTCTTTCGCACGAAAGGATGGCCGCTTCGTCCAGGCTGATTGTCCTGCCTCCGACAGACAACCGGACGCACAGCGGGTAGGGAAAGTTCGGCATGGTTACAAGTTCGTTGTACCTGTTGCGTCGGTCGGGTCCGGCCCTGAGCGGATGCGCCAATATGTGGTATTCAGGATGCAATTCCACAAGTTTTTCACGCGGCCCCGGGGAATACGTTCCGGCGACGTAAAATCCCGGGGAAGCCCAGGTCGGCATTTCCTCATGCGTACCCCTGATGCCGATGCGGCCGTTGGCCAGCGCGAAAATCGTCGCAAGCCTGCCCTCAAGTTCCCGTGACGAGGTTTCCACCCGCACCGACCTCGGATCATTGCCTGACAGCAGCAAGTCCGGAGAGCTGCCGCTTGAACCGAGGCTCAGTTCATCTGGCGCTTCATTTCTCATCACATCGTTACTTTGTGACCCGCACTAGAATATGCTCCGCGCCGAGGTTCTGTCGGCCCATGCCAAGCAGAAGCCGGCCGGCGGCGCAAGTCGGCAGGCATACGGTCTGCACTATCTTGATTCCGTCCCTGCGGCAAAGGTCAACAAAATCCGCCCAACTGAAGGAGTGAAGTATGCCGGAATCATACCAGGCTTCGGCAATTCGTCCGCGCGGCACCGGCACGCGGCCACTGAAAAGAAAAGCGGCCCTGTGCCGCCAACTGCCCGTATTTGGGAAGCTGATAATCCCCTCGCGGGCCACACGCAGCATTTCCGACAGCACGAACCGCGGCCTGCGCAGCAACGGAAGCGTTTCGCTCAGCACCGCGTAATCGTAACTCCGGTCCGGCATGGCCGCAAGTCCGGCGTCTATATCAGCCTGAAAGACGTCGTGCCCCCGGTCAATGACGGCAATGACCGAATCAATATCAATGTCAACGCCCATCGTGTCAGCCGCGCCACGCTTGCGCAGGAAACTGAGCAGCTCTCCGTCTCCGCAGCCGAGATCAAGCACCCTGGATCCGGGTTTGATCATGGAGGCGATGATCTGGAACTCCGGCCTGTCTGTCCTGTCGCTTCCGATCTGATGATCGGCAGGCACGCCGACCCACGGGAGGAAAGCGCGTATCACGTCTGATAGCCGCGAAACGTCAACCAGAAACGCGTCATGGCCGTACGGTGCCTGAAGAACGCAATAGGCGACGCTCCTTCCGGCCCTCAGCATGGCGTTGGCCAAGAGAGACGACTGCTCGGGGGGAAAAAGCCAGTCGGAACTGACGGCCGCAACAAGCATTCTAGCGCGCGCCATCGAGAAGGCCTTCTCCAGACTCCCGTAACGTTCCGCAATGTCGAACTCGTCCATGGCCTTGGTGATGTACAGATAGGAATTCGCGTCAAACCGCTCCAGGAATTTGTCTCCCTGATGGTCAAGGTAGCTTTCCACCTGAAAATTAGTGCTGAAATTCCCGCACGGCGGCGCGGCCATTCTCTCTCTTCCGAACTTTCGCTCCATCATCTCCTGCGAGAGATATGTTATGTGGCCTATCTTGCGCGCAAGCGCAAGGCCCAGCACCGGTCCCCTCCCCGCATCGTAATAATCCCCTCCGCGCCACTCAGGGTCGGATGTAATTGCGT
>Ga0129299_1002905_pt1 | contig 11287 bp, 9 predicted proteins | sample ConPoolayeCmetaG_FD_94477 | JGI IMG/M metagenome (GOLD analysis project Ga0129299, IMG submission 94477) | Hot spring microbial mat communities from California, USA to study Microbial Dark Matter (Phase II) - Cone Pool mat layer C metaG ... | reverse complement strand
TGATCGGCGCTAATCAGCACAGTTTTTGTTGTCATACTCTTTTCATCCTCATACAAGGTTTCTATTCTCGACTAACGGCGGTACAAAAACTCAAAAGTTTTGTTATTTAACCAGATCAAAAGACGTCTCAATAGTTTTCCCAGTCGCCTGTTCGATTTTCGGGTTGGCTGAAATCTTTTAGACGTCTCTGAGAAAAGCTTTTCCTCTCGCCAGGTTGTCAGGGTGTTTCCCAGATGTTGCACCCACCAGTGCGGCGTCGAGAGCCGCAGGTAGCCTTTGGCATTCAAGGCAATGTCCAGCGCCCTAACCTGCCCCATCGGCCGTTCAGAGGGCAAGGGAATGACCTCTTGCAACACCTGTTTCTTTGCCACGAATTGAAAGTGTCCTGCCCCAACATAGTAACGTTCCCCTTTAAAAATCAAACAAGTATCCTGCCGCGATTCAAAATGTTGGCGGGCTTCGGCTTCCGTTCTGCCGAGGCTGCGCGAATGCCGCCAATAGTCTTCCCAGGCTAAAAATTGCCCCTGATGCAATTCAACCTCGGCCTGCTCTCTTGCCCATTCAACCGTTTGATCGGCATACTCCAGAGGACTCCACAGGGGCATTCCGGTGATCATCCCCGCCTTGGGAAAGCGTTCCAGAGTCGAAACTAACGCTGAGAGCCAGCCAGGGTAGAAATACACATCACTATCGGCATAGGCAATAATCTCGCCTGGTGCACCTCCAAAAATAATATTCCATGCCCCGGCTTTGCCGATATTTTTGTCGGAGAACCAGAGAAACTGAATTTTGCCCTGCTCGTGAACCTCGCTCAAATATTGGCGCGCCTCCGCGCAACTGGCATTATCAAAAACCAGCAAGTCATATGGCAAATCCGAGTTTTGCCAGATACTGCTCAGACATACCTTAAGCACCTCCAGGGTCTCGGTATAGTAGCCGCCTAGAAAGGGAATATAAGTGATCACAGCCACCGTGATCTTCGCCGGTTGAGCAACTTGATCGACAAATTTGGCCGGATTTTGGCCCACGCGCATCGCGACTCACTCCATGCGAAATCGTCGTGCCCGACGAAAGCGCCGCGCCAGCCACCAGCGCCAGCCATGCCGCTGTTCCTCCGGCGGTAACAGGCAGAGCTCGATTTTGCGCAAGAACCGCAGCAGGGTCAGCGGTGGACGCTTTAAGCGCCCATCCTTGAGTTGAAAGTGGCTATCCAGAATATAGTACATGGAACGCATGCCACCGGCGAGATTCAAGTTATGTTCCGATTCCTCCAGGTCATAGTGGGGTTTTCCCCCAGGCAAATGGCTATAATCATGATCCTGGTGGATAACCGTCAGGGAGGGGGTAGCATCGATCACCGTTATATCTTGCTGAGAGGCATGGTAGATCATCCAATTATCCCAACCGGCGCGACCAATTGCAAAATCGGGAATTTTCACAAACTCAGCCCGGGGGAAGAGGAAAACATCACTACCGGCAGGCGGGTGAAGTCTTCCCCGCCGACTGACCTCCGCCTTCAAGCATTGTTCCCAACCGGCCGAAAAATCCAGCGGTGTCTTGACCTCTAAATCCCAGCGTTGGCTGATGGTAAGAAAGCGTTTACATTGGGTCATGATGCTTTTCGCTGCCTGCCCAAAATCGGGCAGCAGGATAATGTCGCCGTTGACATAGGCCAATAACGGAGCTTGAGAGGCTTCTCGCGCCAGTTCAAAGATCGAACTGACCAATGGAGTACCTTGTTCATTGCGTTTTACCGCAGCTAACTGGACAACCCCGTATTCCCTGGCTACTTCGGCAAGACCGGCTTCGTCTCCCACCAGAAATACCTCGACCTCGTCGCCCAGATGAAGCCAGGACTGGATGGCATTGCGCTGGATGAGGTTGATGTGAGGGTCGGTAAAGGGTTTGGGAGCAGAAAAAAGCGTAATCAGTTTGGGCATTGGCAAGTTTTGAGAGGTAGTAGGGTATAGAAAAAGCCCTCAGCGGATAACAAATCGGGAAGGGTTGGCAGTTTTCGGGAAAGGGATTGCATGGCTGCGGTTAGGTTGTCAGGGAATCGGTTTTGTTTCTGTGCCCGCTTGGCGCTCATCAATCTCATGGACGGTTTTATGGCGGACCGCAGCATTAATTTGGGCAATTTCGGGGTGGCGCTGAACAAACTCCAGGACTTCCATCCATGAGAAAGAGACACGGTTATCAAAGTGAGCATAGACATGGCGGACAAATTGTAGATCTTCGGCAGTATCCACCGTCCAGCGGTAAAAACCATAATCGGGATCATGATCCACTTGCAAGACGCGGAAGAAATTGGGCGGAAAAGGAGGCAGATGGGCAGGTGACTGCAGCGTTGAAACGTGCACCGAGCGTTCTGCTTCGTAAAGATAAGGCATGACATGCTCGCGGTGATAGGGCTGGGTTGCTTCTCGCCAAGCCCGTTCCAGGGCGGCAAAGGTACAAACCTCGACATCCAGACCGATGGGAAAAGTGCGTTTCCATGGAGGTGGCAAGCGGTTAGCAGCAAAATCCCACCTCGCTTTGCTCCCGGTCAGCGGTGAGGCACTATTCCCCTCCCCCCCTGGGAGAGGGGCTGGGGGTGAGGGCCTGCTCCCCTCGCCCTCTGGGAGAGGGGTTGGGGGTGAGGGCTTCCCCCAGTTAAAAAACGCCTCAACCACCTGGTCGATCACCCCTGGATCGATTAAGGGACAATCCGCTGTTATACGCACAACGACCTCAGCGTGCCATGCCAGGGCAGCCTGATAAAAACGATCCAGCACATCAAAGACGCTCCCGCGGGTGACCAAGACACCGATTTGCTGGCAAAGTTGCCCGATGGCATCGTCTTCGGGTGCAATGGTTGTGGCAACGATCACTTCATCAAGTCGCCTTGCCTGACGGGTTCGTTCCACCACCCGCTGTAACATCGGTTTGCCGCCGATGTCCAATAACACCTTATCGGGCAAGCGCCTGGAACTGCGCCGCGCCTGAATAATTGCCACTGTTTTCAAACTGCCCAGCTTAAGTCCTCCTATTGGACAGGTGAATTACACAAATGGGTAGATAGTCTGGCAATCTGCTCAACTTGGTGAGAGGTTTTAGCCTCAACCCATCCTTTGCATAAAGAGGCAACCAGACTGGGATTGGAACGCAAATGGGCAGCAATTTCCGCAGCTTTTTGCTCCTCGCCTTTCATTACAAAGGCTACATAGAATGGCAACCACTCAAATGAATCCCAGGGCATCAATCTCTGCTCTTCCACAGTTTGATACAGCGATATGATCGAGTCCCAATCCCCTTTTTGACGGTAGAAACTTGCTTTCTGGTAATAATAGCACCACGAGTGAGGCGGTTCTTTACCGAAAATTCTTTGATCGGGCTTGCTGAATGGCTCATTGATCAGGACGCGATCCAGGTTTGAATATGTTGCGGCAATCCGCACGAGAGGCTCTTCATAGGTGGAGGTTTCCACCATCGCTCCATCAAACACATGCACACACGAATCCAGGGTAGGCATGCTGACGACCAAAGGGTTATTATAGTCACGGAACAAATATATTCCCCGATAATGACGGGTGTTTTTTCCCCGCCAGGCTAACTGGTTTACCGGATCTTGTTGGATCAGTTCGCCGGTTATGCGTGGACGAGCCTGATCAGGATAGAAGATTAAGTTAGAAGCTCCCCAGATTTCATAGCCCTCGATAAAATAAAAGGGAGAGGGCAAATTCACCATCAATAATGTATTACGCTTGATATTAGGTGCTCGCCAGCTCAACTGCCACCATACCTGACGTTGAACGTTCCAAAAGTCAATCATATATCTTGAGCTTTGATAGTGGGTCAGGATACTTGAAAAGATCAGCGCCCCAAATATCCACTTTCGCTGATGGTTCTTAACGGAAAGCCCTAACAAACAAGCTAAAAAAATTGCCACTCCCAGCGAGGCTGGCAGGCTATAGCGGTCATCTCGAATAGCAAAACGAACTTCTTGCAAGGTAGCGACAACGGGGATCAATGCCGAGAGGATACCAATCAGCCCAATTGCCAATCCTGCTTTCATCTCGCTCATTAACTTAATCGGATTGTCCGAGTTTTTATCCTTACGGTTAGCAATCGGCCAAAACGCAAGAAACGCACCTGCGGACAAAAGGGAGAGCAAAACTCCAAGCAGAAAGACCTTGTAATCGCCAAAGTACCAGTGATTGTACAAAGGCACGACCCATGCCATAAAGATCACCTCAATAATATCTCTTCCCAGTTCTACCAAAAACCGCAGCAAACTACTAAACCATTGGGCGGAGTATATTGCGATCAAACGCTCGGTGTTTAGCGTGGGTCGATCGGTTACAAAAAGAAACAATCGCCAGTAAAAAAATCCAGCAATCACGACCATATGAGGTAACCATTCTCTGAGGAAACATCCGATAAGCGATCGTCCAGAGAGAGAACAATGTTTCTTCAGGACAAACCAGAGAATAGCGAGGCGCAGGCCCTCTAAACCGATGTAGTATTCCATCGTAAAAGGGTAAAGAGCCGTGAAAATGAGTGACAAGGATCGAAACCCATACCCTTTTACTCGACTTGAGGTTTGGATAGCCATCACCATTAAGAGCATGGAAAGCAAAGCAAGCAAGATGCCGAGCAAGTGCATCTGAAACGTATTCGGTTGGGTTTGCTCCAAAAAGCCAGGGTAGATGGCAAACAAGAGCGCTGAGACCAAAGCGATCCAGCGCAGCTCTGGCCACAAATGTTTTACCAGCTTGAACAAAACCAATGTGCATGCCAGGCGCAAGATGAAAGCATAAACTGCCCAGGCCCAAGGAGCACTACCCAGAAGCGGGTATAAAGCCGAGTATAGATATCCCATCAGGGGACGTTCTTTGCCATACATGGTAACAAATACCATTGGGCCTTTGACCATATACCCCCATATCATGAACCAGTCCTCGCGATAAAACCCCAGAAACGGAATGTAAACGCCATAGGCAAAGATTATCAGGAGCAGAATTAACCCCAAGAAATACAGAAATTCGGTACGAACTCTAAATTTTTCAACAAACTTTTCGTTGTTAATCAGCCATTGAAGCATAACGGTTAATTTGCCTCCGCACTAGACATAGAGCGATTTACCGAATTTGGTGTGCATAATCATCGACCAACTTCTCAAATGCAGTTTCCCAAAATTTAATCATCAACGAAACCAGGTGTTAGAGCGAACTAGCCCACGCTAAAGCTGTGTATAGTTTGGGAAAATTACGTTGCCAATCGGCACGCGCTTCGACAAGCTGGCGGGCGGCTTTGCCCATCCGCTCTAACTTTGGGAAATTAAGAATGGCGCGTTCCATCACGCCTGCCAAAGCCTGCCAATCCCCATTGCGAAAAAACCATCCCTGTTCACCCGATGTAATCCATTCACGGTTGCCGGGAATATCCGAGAGGATAACCGGGCGCCCACAGGCCATGGCTTCGAGCATCGATATCGAGGTGCCATCACTGTGTGAGGCGCTGACATAAACATCTGCCAGATGGTAATAGCGAGGCAAATCCTTGAAACCGATCTGTCCGGGCATGGAAACCTGATCCAACACGTCGGCCTGGGAGAGGATTTTGCGCAATAAAGAGGCTTGCGAGCCATTGCCAAGCAAGATCAGATGAGCATAGGGATACCTGGGAGCAAATTCTGCAAAGGCTCTGGCGATCAGATCGACGCCATAAATCGGTTCCCAACTGCGGGTAGAGAGAAAGACAAACGCATCGCCCTTCTCGGCTGGTCGTTTAGCGGGAGAAAAGTGGCGCAGGTCAACGCCCCATGGAAAGGTCACAATGCGTTGCGGATTCATGCCATAGGCGATAGCAAGGCGGCGAATCGTCTCACAGTCACCCAAAAAAGCTGCACTGCGTTTCAAGGTATAGCGAGTTACCCAGGTCATCCAGCGGTCTCGTTGCGCATCAATCAGCAGATCATACCCCCAGGACATGCTCACCAGATGCCGAAAACCGGTCATGGCAACCAGAAAAGCACAGGTCTGCAATGGGCCGGCCAAGATCACCTGAGGCTTTATTCGAGTCAGAACCCGGCGCAAGCTACTGACAAAGGGCAGTAGCTGCGCATGCCGAAAGGGAATCCGATCCGCTAACCAATGAACCCGTTCCACGCCGCGCGGCAAGGGACGGTCTTCAAGCGATTGAGAGCGATTCTCCAAATGCAATACATAGACAACATCACCGTTTTCACTCATTGCCTGAAGGAAACGGTGATCGTGCGGCGTATAGGTGCGGGAAAAATACAGGATGCGCATCGACTATTCTCCAAGGTCTACCCAGCGCAGCTCCTTGCCGGCAGGCAAATCAACCAGCGCACGCTTGCCGATCACTTGCGGAATCTCATAGGGCAAAATAGCTCCCGGGGTAGCCGGACGGAGCACGTCAATCATCTCACGAGTCAGGACCTCACCCTGACGGATATCGCGGGCAGCGCGCAGGCAACGGCGTTGAATGATCACCGTTTCGCGTTCATTCTCGGTAACAAATTTATCCGCCGAACCGAGGGCGGCTTCCAACTCGCGCGCTCGATCGACCATCTCCCGCCAGGCCTGCGGCGTCATCGAGAAGGGATGATCCGGGCCAATGCGGGTATTGTCATCGGTGAAGTGCTTTTCGATCATGCGAGCGCCCAAGGCGATGGCACCCAATACGGTAGCATGACCCGGCGTATGATCAGACAACCCCAAAACCAGCTCGGGGAACATCACCCGGTAGGTCGTCAACACCCGCAAGTGAATGTGGCGGAAGTTCTCCAGGCTGCCGGTGTAGTTCGTATTGCACTGCATCAATGCCAGTTGAGGGTTGATCTTCAGGATGGTATGCACGGCGCGCTGTACATCTCCGATATCCGAAGCGCCGGTGGCAAGGATGACCGGCTTGCCCTTGCTCGCCATCCGCTCCAGGGCTTCTAACCAGGTGATGTCACCCGAGCCGACCTTATAAGCCGGCACATAAGGTTCGAGCATATCAATCGCGTCAAAATCGTAGGGCGAGGAAAAGTAGTCAATACCAACTTTGTCGCACTCCTCCTTCAAAATAGGTGTCCATTCAAAGGGAATCGAAGCATCTTGATAGACCTCAAAGACACTTTTCCGCCACCTGGCTTGGTGCGAGACCTGCCCTCCCATGGCTTTGAAGCCGTAATCCGAAACGATTTTGGGGGCGCGGAAATTTTGAAACTTAGCCGCATCCGCTCCAGCTTCTTTGGCTAAATAAATCAGCATCTTAGCCCGCCCCAGATCGCCATCATGATTGGCAGAGATATCGGCGATGAAATACGTTGGGTGTTGATCGCCAATGAGGTGAGAGCCGATTTTTAAGTCCATTCTGATCAAATCCTCCTTTATTGGTTAGGGTACATACAAATTCTCACGGTTCATTGAGCGCAGACGCTCGGGATAACCTTCGCGATAGAGAGCAACAAAACGCTGTAACCCCTGACGAATGTCGGGTAGCGGTTTGGGAAATACTTTTTGCAGTTTGGCAACTGAAAGAGTCATCTTCGGCGAACGGGCGGCGCGTAAGCCGGCTTCATGAACCGAGCTGGGGCGAATGAGTCTCTCATCGAAGCCAAAGCCACGCGCCAATTCTACCCCGAACGCATATTTGCTGATCGACTGAGGAGCAACCACATGATAGAGTCCGCATAAATCGAGCCGGATCATGGTGAGCAAAATTTGCGCCAGGTCATTTGCCAGCAAAGGACAAAAGAAAACATCGCTAAACCCCAGAACCTCTTTTCCAGTGCGCAGGTTATTATAAAAGAACTCGGCCAAACTGCGCTTACCACTCAAGCTCCAGCCGTAAAAATTTACGCGCACCACCAAGGCTTTGGGGTCAATAGCTAAAACAGCCTGTTCGCCGGCTAGTTTGGTTTGAGCATAGACGCTCAACGGGTGCGGTTCGTCATCTTCAGTGTAATCGCCGCGCTTGCCGTCAAAAACTGCATCGGTAGAGACGTGCAAAAGGCGCGCTCCGCCCTTACTGACATCTTCTGCCAGCTTTGCGGGTAAATCGCTATTCAGTTTTTTCGCCAGCGGCGGGTCAGATTCACAGGCTTCCAGGTCTGCCAGGGCAGCGCAATGGATAACCCAGTCCGGTGAGGTTTGCTCCAGAAGCTGCCGACGAGCTACATCATCGCTCAGATCACATTGCAAGACAGTAAAAGGCGCTTGATACAAGCGACGATGATGGACAACTCCATAAACCTCATGCTCGCCACAGGCCTCTAAGGCAACATTGAGACCCAATAAGCCGCTGGCACCGCTGATCAAAAGTCGCATTGCGGTTGCCAACCAAACCAACAGGATAAACAGGGTTGCTCAAACTCAATCCCTGCGATCGCCATTCAGAAAAAGACACACCAAATTATCCAATTCGTTAACCTTAAGCCATCTCCGTTTCGAGGGCGTTGATGATGGCTTGAATCTCCTCAAGCGTTAACCAGTGCGAGTTGGTATCGCTGGCATAGCGGAAGCCTTCCGGCAGAGGTTTACCGCGTTTCTGCCAACTGTGACCGAACCATAACTCTGTCGTTGGTTGAACGACATACATATCGTCTAATTCCACAGTAGAACGGGCTTCGTCCTCATGGATCAGCATTTCGTGCAGTTTCTCCCCAGCGCGGATGCCAATGACGTCCAACTTGGCGTCCGGGGCAATGGCACGCGCCAGATCGACAATGCGCATGCTCGGGCTTTTGGGGATAAAGACCTCGCCGCCTTCCATCTGTTCAATACAACGGATGACAAACCGAACGCCATCCTCCAAGCTGATCCAGAAGCGGGTCATGCGCGTATCGGTAATGGTCAGGCGGCCGTTTTCGCGTTGTTTGAGAAACATTGGCACCACACTACCGCGGCTGCCGACCACATTACCATAGCGCACACAACTAAAGCGGGTCGGTTTTCCGGCTGCATAAGCGTTGCTCTGCACAAACAGTTTTTCCGAAGCCAGCTTGGTCGCCCCATAGAGATTGACCGGGTTGACCGCTTTATCGGTGCTGAGGGCAACCACCTTCTTGACATTACAATCCAAAGCCGCCTCGATCACGTTACTGCTACCCAGAATATTGGTTTTGATCGCTTCCATCGGGTTGTATTCACAGGCCGGCACCTGTTTGAGGGCTGCCGCATGGACAACGATATCCACCCCCGCCATGGCGCGCCGCAAGCGCTCTAAATCCCGCACATCCCCGATGAAATAACGCAAGCTGGGATGGTTAAAGCCGCCGGTTTGCATCTCATGCTGTTTCATTTCATCGCGACTGAAGATGATCACCTTTGCGGGATGGTATTCCTCCAGCATAATCTGGACAAATTTTTTACCAAATGAGCCGGTTCCACCGGTAATCAAGACAACTTGATTAGACCAATCCATAAACTTCTCCTAAGAAATATTCTTCTCCAATTCCACCACCAGTTTGGAATCTACCAGGGTATCTGCCATTGAATTCTCATCCCAATTACCACAAAGTTTAAGGAAGCTATCTCGAAATTGCGCCCATCCTTCGTCTGAAAAGACTTTTCGCAATGGCCAAACTTCTAGATCATTTTTGAGATGTAAATGCCAGGGAAAAGGAAAAGGGTACTCAAAGAAAAAAACATACGCATAGTGCCAGGCTTTTTGAACTTGTTCCGTTGACAGGCGAAGCGAAGAAGCATCCTTCACTGCCCGCTCTAAACAAGCATCATACGCTTCCCAGGTATCCGGATCGAGCGTAAAGCCCTTGCCACGATAATGGGTCTGCCCGGCTACAATCACCGGTAGGCCACTCATTGCCATCTCTAATCCCGCGGTAGTAGTATAAACCAGCCCAAGATCCGAGAGATCGATTAAATCATAGGTATTGACTTGGTCATCGGCCTCAACAATTCGAAAATGACCTGGCAACTCAGGTAGCACGCGCGAGACAATCTCCTTTACCGAAGGGCCTCGGGTGTAGCGTTCGCCTGGATGGATGCGCACAATTAACTGAATTTGCGGCCGAGCAGCGAAATATTGAATCGTTCTCTCCAGCCACTCGGTCATACTCTGGCTAAAGACCTGACGGTTTAAAGTCAGGCTATCTCCAATGACATTGGTCGCCAACAGAAACGTTGGTTTAGCCTCCAAAGCAAGTTGACGACGCACTTTCTCAACCCCCTGGCGCTGAATGCCCTGCCAGCGGCGCGAGAAATTTGCCCACAAATCTGCCTGTCGGCGCGCCTGAAAGAGCTGAGCAAGTTTTTCCTTCTTCTGTTCATCAAATGGCAGCGAAGCATACCGGTTCCAGATTTCATCCGTGTGCTGAAGCATCACTTCGTCGTTATAGGCAAGCCAGATTCGCTCACGTTGTTCCCCGAATTCGTAGGTAACGGTGGGAATATTTAGCTGCCGGGCAACCTGATAGATTGCGCCCATTTCCAGAATACTGCCATTGGGGATCTGGATAACATCAGGCCGGTTTTGTTGCAGCCAGGCAAGCATTGCCAGAGCAGCCTTTTGATTAGATTGGAGACGATAAGCATAAAGCTGCCCGGCTTCGCTTTGCAAATCATCAGGGTCGAAATGCTCTATTTGCAAAGTATACTGTGTATCCCGCTCACTCACCTGTTGAAGAGAACGCTGCAAAGCAGGCGATAGGGAAGCGGCATTGCCTGCCTGTATCCAATCCAACAAGGAATGTACGCGCACGAATGGCGCAAGTCTGCCGAAAACTTGCTTGGCGTAGGCGTTCTGAATTTGTAAATCAAACAAGTTTATTTTCTTCCTCCAGTTCGTGTAGGGAAGAAAAACCAGATGGACATCGTTGCCTAAGCAGGCAAGGGCAATGGAGAGCAGAGCAGAATGTTGCAGCCATAGTCGATAAGCGCTCACCAGCACAATTCGCCGCGGTTTATCCATCTCAAAATGCTTCTGAGCAAAGATATGCTCCACCTCTCTCTTCCATTCGGGAATCTGGCTCTTCAGACTCTCGAGAGAGAACTTTTTGCTCAAGGGCTTCTGGCTGCAAAAGACCCGCCAGTAGAACTGTGGCAAAAAAGGAACTTTGCCCAATACTTCTTTAACCGCGCGCTTGCTCAACGGCATAGGCATCCCTTTCAATCTGCCAGTTCAAACGCGGGCGAATGAAACCCTGGCGCACCTCGAACCATTGCTTTCCGGGCGCTCCGGTGCTGTCAACGGTGAAATTCAAGGCGTTTGGCTCATGAAAATAGCGTTTCAAGCGATACACGCTGGCATTCAAACCCAGGATGTAGCGCCCATC
>Ga0129299_1002903_pt1 | contig 11289 bp, 10 predicted proteins | sample ConPoolayeCmetaG_FD_94477 | JGI IMG/M metagenome (GOLD analysis project Ga0129299, IMG submission 94477) | Hot spring microbial mat communities from California, USA to study Microbial Dark Matter (Phase II) - Cone Pool mat layer C metaG ... | reverse complement strand
GGGAGCAGGTGACGCGGCGACTCTCGATCGCGACGACGCAGGACATCTCCATGCTCATCGGCATGATCGAGACGCAGCCGGAAGTCACCCCGCTGGAACTGGCCAGCCTGGCGCGCGAGCATCTCAATCTCGTCATCGAGGTTCTCCCTGATCAGGACCTGCCCCCGCCGCCACGGCGCACCCTGTTCGGCCTGCTCGATTCCACGCTTTCGGAGGAAATCCGCAAGCGCATCGGCCTGCCGCACTGGATCGACGCGGTCGGCGCCTCGCGCCATGTCGAAATCCGCATCAAGCTGGAGGACCGGGTGCTGCGCGTGCTTGCCCCCCGCAGCCAGACCTACGCCTCGAACTCGCACATTTTCCTTGTATGGATGGTCGTCTCCTCGCTGATCCTGCTCGGCATCGCCATTCTCTTCCTGCGCAACCAGATCAAGCCGATCCTGGCGCTTGCCGATGCCGCCGACCGTTTCGGCCGCGGCCGCCCCGCGCCGGAAGACTTCCGCATCCGCGGCGCCCGCGAGGTGAGGCTCGCCGCGCAAGCCTTCCTCGAAATGCGCGACCGCATCGAACGCCACGTGGAGCAGCGCACCACCATGCTCGCCGGCGTCAGCCACGACCTGCGCACCATCCTTACCCGCTTCAAGCTGCAGCTTGCCATGATGCCGGTCTCCGAAGCCGAGCCGCTGCGCGCCGACGTGGAGGAAATGCAGCAGATGCTGGAGGATTACCTTGCCTTCGCCCGGGGCGACAGCGGCGAGCCCATCAGGCGGGTGAACATCAAGCGGCTGCTGGAGCAGGCGCGGGCGAGTGTGCCCGCCGATGGCAAGATCATCACCATCGACGTGCGCGACGATCCGCTCATCGTGGCGCTGCGGCGCAACGCCTTCAAGCGGGCGATCATGAACCTTCTCTCGAATGCCGCCCGCTTTGCCGACCAGATATCGGTGAAGGCCATGAAGACAAGGCGCTGGTTCACGGTCACGGTGGAAGACAACGGCCCTGGCATCCCTGAGGAGAAGCGCGACGACGTGTTCAAACCGTTCCACTCGCTCGACGGCGCGCGCAACCAGAACGTGAAAAGCACCGGCCTCGGGCTTGCCATCGTGCGCGACATCGTGCGCAGCCACGGCGGCGACATCACCCTGAGCGAAAGCCCGATGGGCGGCCTGAAGGCCCACATCCGCATCCCCGTCTAGCTTGCGGCGAGCCGGCTTTGACGACTTGCCGGCGTGCGGGCCGCATAGCTTTTGGCCCGTGTGCAGCCTTGGCCGGGCGAGTGTGGGGGAACGGGCTCCGGCGGCGAGGTCAGCCGACCTTGACGCCCTTCCAGAAGGCGATGCGCCCCTTGATCTCGGCGGCTGCCGGCTTGGGATCAGGGTAATACCATGCCGCGTCCACGTTTTCCTCGCCGCCCGCGACGATGGAGTAGTAACGCGCCCGGCCTTTCCAGGGGCAGGTGGTTTCAGTCGAACTTGGGCGCAGCACGCCCTCTACAACGGCATCGGGGGGAAAATAATGGTTACCCTCGACGACGATCGTATCGCAAGATTTGGCGATCACCACGCCGTTCCAGACTGCTTTCGCCATTGGCTCGTCCTTTCCCTCTCTGCAATGCGGATGTAAAAACCCAAGAGCCTATAGACTTGACGCGCCGGCTTTGGACTGGCGGCGAAGGGGGCATGTGAGCCTGGGCAACCGCCGCCATACAGTGCGGCTTCCAGAAGAGGAGCAGCCTAGCCCAGGGTGCCGAAGCAGTATTCCGTGATGGCCGGACCGCTGAGCGTGAGGGGCCCCGCTTGATATGTCATCCGGCCGGCGCGCTGCTGCATGTGGCTGTCCATCACGGCTGAGCGCAGAACGGTGTTCCATGCGCCCGCTTCCACGAACTCGATGCTGTGTTTTTCACCGCCGATGTCGCCGAACATGCGGTTTTGCTTGTGCGCGCAGCTTTGCGGGTCGGCCTCGAGCAGTTTGCCGCTCGCAATGTCCAGCACCTTGAAATAGTCGTATTTGCTCGTGCCGAACATGGCATCGGCGGTCCACACCACCGCAAAGCCGTTGTCGATGACGGAATGCAGGAAGCGGTAGCCCCAGTAACGTGGCGGCATGCGCCAGTAATAGCGCTTGTGATAGCCGGTGCCGCGCAGCGTGCGGCCCTGATAGGTCACCGTGCAGTCGAGGTCGGGCAGATGCAGCACATATTCGCCCTTGGTTTCGGCATCGTAGCTCCATTGAAAGCTGTGCCGCACCTGGAAGCGGACCTCGAACCCATCCTCGCTCCGGCCGGCCTCGACACGCAACCGCCCCTCGAGTTCCGTGGCCCTGATCTGCAGCGACGGCGCGGTAACGTCGAGATGCAGGCTGGCCCCTTGCGTGAGTGCCGCAGATGAGGAGAGCACTTCCCGCACGCCTCCGTCATAGATCCAGGCCGAATGGTGTTCGAGCGTGTTGGTGCGGAAGATGCGGGCGGCGAAGATGAGGCCCTCGGCGAAGACGTGATACTGGATGCTGTCGTGTCCGGTCGTCTGATATGGCAGGGATTGCATCTTGCCCCTCATGTTTCTCGAATCGCACGGCAGTCTTCGGCCCGCCAGCTCAGCGGCACGGTTTCGCCCACCCTTGGCATGGGCTGGCTGGCGGAACATTCGACGATATGGGTGATGCCGGTTTCATCCCGCGCATGCATCAGCCAGCTTGCCCCTTGGTAGATGACGCGCTCGACGAGCGACGGCCGGTAATTCACGTTCGCCGTTTCGAACCGGTAGCTTTCCGGGCGGATCGAGAGCAGCAGCTCCTCGCCGGGCCGCGCATCTCCCGGCCAGGACCGGGTGGCGAAGCCCGAGCCGGAGCCGTTGACGAGCCGGCATTCGCCATCCTCAATCGCGTAGAGCCGCGCCGGCAGCAGGGTGATGCGGCCGATGAAGCGGGCAACGATGCCGTTGACAGGCTTGCGGTAGAGCGCATCGGGCGTGTCGATCTGAACGATGCGGCCGCAATGCATCACCCCGATGCGGTCGGACATGCTCAACGCCTCGCCCTGATCGTGGGTGACGAACAGGGTGGTCACGCCGAGCGTCGATTGCACGCGCTTGATCTCGACCTGCAATTCCTCGCGCAGCTTCAGGTCGAGCGCGCCGAGCGGCTCGTCGAGCAGCAGGATTTTCGGCCTCACCACCACCGCCCTGGCCAGCGCGACGCGCTGTTTCTGCCCGCCGGAAAGCTGGTTCGGGAACCGCCCGGCAAAGGCGCCGAGCTGCACAAGATCGAGCACCTCGCGCACCCGCGCCTCGATCTCGGCACGCGGCAGCCGGCGCACCTTGAGGCCGAATGCCACATTCTGCGCCACGGTCAGGTGCGGGAACAGCGCATATTGCTGGAACACCATGGCCGTGTCGCGCTTCTGCGGCGGCAGGCGGGTGACGTCCGCCTCGCCGATGAAGACCCGCCCGGAGGTGGGGGCCACGAAGCCGGCCACCATGCGCAGACACGTGGTCTTGCCCGAGCCGGAGGCGCCAAGCAGCGTCACGAATTCCGCCTCGCCGATGGTCAGCGACACACGATCGACGGCGAGTTCGGCGCCATAGTGCTTGCTTACGGTGTCAAGGCGGACTTGCGACATGATCTTGCAACGGTTCGGTTGGGGCGGCGCTTTGCGCGCCGCCGCTTGTCTCGTTTACTTGCGGATCACCTTGCGGTTCCACAGCTCCACGGCCTTGTCGTGATTCTGGTTGTAGGTCTTCCAGTCGACAAGGATCAGGGCTTTCAAATCTTCCGGAGAGGCCGGAAACTTCTTCGAGAGCTCCGGATAGGCCGCGAGCACCGGCGCCAGCAGCTTGTTCGTCGGCCCATAGGGAATTTCGTTGGCCTGTCCGAGCTGCGGCAGCGGATCGAGCACGAAATTGATGTAGGCCAGCGCTTCCTTGCGGTGCTGCCCGCCGGTGGCGACGTCGATGGTCGTCATGTTGCCGAAGCCGCCTTCCTTAGGGATAACGAAGCGCAAGGGCAGCCCCTTGTCGATCAGCCCCCAGGTGCGCCCGTTGATCCACGGCGCGGCCCACACCTCACCGCTCTGGAACAGGGTGGCGAGCGTGGCGGAGGAGGTGTAGTAGGAGTGCGCCTTCAGGGTTGCGATCTTGTCGATGCCCTTCTCGAGCGAACTCTCGTTGCCCCCGGCAAGCCGCGTGGCGGCCATGAGGAAGTTGCGGCCCATGATGGTGGAGAGGTCCGGAACGGCCACCTTGCCTTCCAGTTTCGGGTTCCAAAGGTCCTCCCAGGAGGTGATGTCGGGGATGCCGGCTTCCTTGAACTTCTCCACATTGTAGGCAATCGCCACCGAATAGAAGATCATTCCCGGGCCGTAGCCGTCTTTGTTCTTCGCCTCGTCGTAGACGAATTTCAGGTTGGGCACCTGGCTTTCGTCCAGCTTGTCGATGACGCCCGCCGCGATCGCCTTGGCCTGGACGTCGTCGTCGAGATAGACCACGTCATAAGGCGCCTCGCGGCCCTTGGCGGCGATCATCTTGGCCAGATGGTCGGCCGGGTTGCCGTCGATGAACTGGATTTTCACGCCCGTCCGCTGCGTGAACAGGTCCGCGGCATATTTCTTCTGGCTTGCCGTGAAGGCGCCCCCGTAGTTGGCCACGCGCAGGGTAATCTCCGGCGCGGGCGCTTGCGCGTGTGCCGGAGCGATGATCGCCCAGGCGAGCAGTATGATGCCAATCAGTGTCTTCATGTTTCCGTTTCCTTTCTTGAGTTGTAAAGCCGCACGTTTTTGCCTCGTGAAGTCAGTTTCGCCCCGTCCCGATGAAGGCCTCGATCCCGATCAGCCGGTCGATGAGAAGCATGAGCAGCAGCGAGACGACCACGACGAGCGTCGCCATCGCCATCACGCTTGCATCGAAGCTGAACTCGATGGAGGTGAAGATTTTCACCGGCAGGGTGACGGTGCCGCTGCCGCCCAGGAACAACGCAACGGGGACATCGTCGAAGGAGGCAAGGAACGCGAAGATGGCCCCCGACACGATGCCGGGCATCAGCAGCGGCAGGGTAACGCGAAAGAACGTCTCCACCCGTGACGCGCCGAGATTGAGCGCGGCTTCCTCCAGCGTCATGTCGTAATGGGCCTGCACCGCCAGCGCGGAGCGGATGACGAAGGGCACGCAGAATGCCGAATGCCCCAGGATCAGCGCCAGCGTCGTATCGGTGACGGAGAGGCCGAAGATGTCCCACACGACGAGCACGAACTGGAACGCGGCCACGCCGATGACGAGGGTTGGCACCATCAGCGGCGAGAGGCAGAAGATCGCAAGGATCCGCCTGCCCGGCATGCCGCCCCGCTGCAAGGCGAGCGCCGCGAGCGTGCCGACCACGGTGGAAATGGCGGTTGCGCCCAGCGCGACGATGAGGCTCACGCGCAGCGCGGCATAGAAATCGGCGCTGATGCGCTCGTACCAGGCAAGTGTGAAGCCGGTGGGCGGGAACGCCAGCGTCGCCCCGCTCGACACCGACGCAACGGCCACGGCCAGCAGCGGCAGCATTAGAAAGAGCATCACCAGCGCGACTATGGAGTGGAGAGCGAAGCGTGTCATGTCACCCCCTCCCTTCCTGGCGCAAGGCAACGATGGTGAGGATCGCCGCCACTGCGAGCAGGATGATCGCCGCCGCCGCGCCGAACGCATAGTTGAGCACGCTGCGCATCTGCTGCTCGATCAGCGTTGCCATGATGAGCACGCGCTTGCCGCCCATCATCGCGGGCGTGGTGAAGGCGCTGATGACGCTGGTGAAGACGACGAGATAGCCCGCCAGCATGCCCGGCCGGCTCAACGGCAGGATCACGCGGAAAAACGTCTCGATGGGCCCGGCGCCGAGATTGCGCGCCGCCTCCTCCAGCTCGACGCCGATCTTCTGGATGACGGTGACGAGCGCCAGGATCATGAACGGCAGGAAGGTGTGCACGAGCGCGATGATGACGCCGGCGGTGTTGTTGATGAGGCGTAGCGGCTCAGTGATGAGGCCGGCCGACATGAGCAGCCAGTTGACGAGCCCGGCATTGCCGAGGATGGGGAACCAGCCGAGATTGCGCACCACCGTCGAGATGAGCAAGGGGGCGACCACGATGAAGATCATGAGCCCCCGGAAACGGCTCTTCGAGCGGGCGAGCACATAAGCGACGGGATAGGCCAGCACCAGGCAGATGCTCACCACCACGAAACCGATGATAAGCGTATCGACCAGCACGCCGAGATAGAACGGGTCGGTGAGGAAGCGCAGGTAATTGGCAAGCGTCACCCCCTCGCCGACGGTGCCGGGACCGAGATGCGGGCGCAGCGAAAAGCTGAACAGTAGGACGATCGGCAGGAAGAAGACGATAAGCAGCAGCAGCAGGGCCGGCAGCAGGAACCACGACCAGTCCTGCAGGCGGGCAAGCCATGCGGCTGGCGCTGGCTGGTTAGTTTCGGATGTGGTGGCGCTCGCGCTGCTCATTCTGTTCACCGCATCACGAAGGGGTCGCCGATCGGCGCGGCGGAGGTGCTGATCCATACCGATTTCGTGCGCAGATAATCCTTGATCGATTCCTGTCCGCCCTCGCGCGCATAACCCGAGTGCCCGTAGCCGCCGAACGGCGCCATGGGCGAGATCGCGCGGTAGGTGTTGACCCACACGATGCCGGAGCGCAGGCGGCGGATCATGCGGTGCGCGCGCGCCAGATCGCGGGTGAAGACTCCCGCCGCGAGCCCGAATGCCGTTCCGTTCGCTTTGCGCACCGCATCCTCCTCATCCTCGAACGGCATGGCGGCGAGCACCGGGCCGAACAGCTCCTGCGCCGCGGCGGGATCGGCGTTGTCGGGCACGGCGAGGATGGTCGGCTCGTAATAGAAGCCCTTGTCGAAGCCGGGCGGGCGCTTGCCGCCGGTGACGAGCCTTGCGCCCGACTTGAGGCTTTCGGCCACCACCGTCTCGATGTGGCGAAGCTGGCGGGCGGTGGCGAGCGGCCCCATTTCCGTCGTCATCTCGCCAGGCGGCCCGATCCTGATGGCTTCCGCCTTCTCCTTGAGGCGCGCCAGCAGCGCGTCGAGGATTGCCCGTTCGGCGATCAGGCGTGAGCCCGCCACGCAGCTCTGGCCCGAGGCCGCGAAAATGCCGGCGAGGATGGCATTGGCCGCGCTTTCGAGATCGGCATCGGCGAAGACGACGATGGGCGATTTGCCGCCCAGTTCCAGCGTGGTGTGGGCGAGGTTTTCCGCCGTGTTGCGCACGATATGGCGGGCGGTTGCCGGGCCGCCGGTGAAGGCCACGCGCGCCACCTTCGGGTGCGAGGTCAGCACACGCCCGCACTCTTCGCCCGACCCGCAGATGATGTTGACGACGCCCTTGGGGAACCCGGCCTCATGCACCAGCCGGCCGAACTCGAGAAGCGGCGCGCAGCCATCCTCGGACACCTTGAGCACGACGGTGCAGCCGGCGGCGAGCGCCGGGCCAAGCTTGACCGCGGTGAGGAAGAGCTGCGAATTCCACGGCACGATGGCGGCGACCACGCCGATCGGCTCGCGGCGCAGATAGACCTCCATGTCCGGCTTGTCGATGGGCAGATGCGCACCTTCCACCTTGTCGGCCAGCCCGCCGAAATAGCGGAAATAGTCGGCCATGTAGGCCACTTGCGCGCGTGTTTCGCGGATGATCTTGCCGGTGTCGCGCGTCTCGAGTTCCGCAAGGCGCGGCGCCTCGCGTTCGAGCAGGTCGCCAATGCGAAAGAGCAGCTTTCCCCGCGCCGTCGCCGTCAGCCCGCGCCAGGCCTCATCCTCGAAAGCGCGCGCCGCCGCCGCAACGGCGCGGTTGGTATCTTGCGCATCGGCCATGGGGATGATGGCCCAAGGGTCGCCGGTGGCCGGATCGAGGCTTTCCAGCACGCCCGCGCAATCGGCGAATTCGCCGTCGATATAGCAGGAAAAGCGTGGCAGGTTCGCTTGCATGTCGGCAATCACCCGAACGCTGGCATGACGTGGTCGATGAAACGCCGCAACGTCTTCTTCTTCATCTCGTGCGGCATGAGGCTGTCGATCCAGATGCTGAATTGATCGTAACCCAACGCTTCGTAGCCCTTGAGCCGCTCCGTCACCTCCTCCGGTGTTCCAATCACAAGATTTTTCCGCAACAGATCGGGGGCGTATTGCGGCATGGCGGCCATCTCCGCCTCGGACAGCGGCGCGATGAACCCCTTGCTGACCGGGCGCTCGTTCTTGAACCAGGCGGCGAAGGCGCAGTAGAAGCCGCTCAGCGCGCGCGCAACGAATTGGGCCTCGGCCTCGTCCTGCGTCGTGAAGCAGTGCATGAGCAGCATGATCTGCGGCCGGGGAACTTCCGGGTGCGCTGCCACCGCCGTCTGGAACTTCTGCATCAGGTTCGCCACCTCCGCATCGCCCGAGGCGAGCGGCGTCACCTGCACATGGCAGCCGTTCGCCACGGCGAAATCGTGCGAGTTGGGGTCGCGCGCGGCGATCCACAGCGGCGGATGCGGCTGCTGCACGGGGCTGGGTACCGCCGTCGTCGCAGGGAATTTCCAGAACTCGCCGTCGTGGGCGTAATCGCCCCGCCACAGCCCCTTGATGGCGGGCACCATCTCGCGCAGGCGAAGCCCGGCGCCCCAGGCGTCAAGGCCGGGCATGAGCCGCTCGTATTCGAACTGGTAAGCGCCGCGCGCCAGCCCGATGTCGAGCCGCCCGCCGCAGATCACATCGGCCATGGCCGCTTCGCCCGCGAGTTTGATGGGATGCCAGAATGGTGCAATCAGCGTGCCAGTGCCGAGCCTGATCCGCTCAGTCTTCGGCGCAAGATAGGCCAGTTGGACGAACGGATTTGGCGCGATGGTGAACTCCATCGCATGGTGCTCGCCGATCCATACGGCCTCGAAGCCCGCGCTTTCCGCCATCAGCGTCAGTTCCGTCAGGTCGGCCAGGGCCTGGGCATGGGAGAAGGTGGTGTCGGCGCGCTCCATATGAACGAACAAAGAAAATTTCATGAGAATGCTCCCTCAGCTCCGACGCGCGTCATGTGCGGGCCCAGTTGCCTCACCACGCCCTGCTCGTCATCGCCGGCATAGATGCCGAAGATCATGTCCCGGCGCTCGGCCACGTAGCGTGCCAGCATCTTGCGCACGGCGTCATCGCCGATGCGATCGTAGGGGATCTGATCCATGGGGATGACGCGCAGCCCTTGTCCCTCGCCCATCGAAATCACCTCGCCGCGATGGAAGACGGACAGCCCGCCGCCGCGCGCCTCGAACACGGCGAACACGAAATCGAACGCCGCCCTGACGCCGCGCGCGGCCAGCATGCCCGCAAGGCTCTGCCGGTTCTCGCTCGGTCCCAGACTGTCGCCTTGCGGCAGCATCAGGCCATCGGCCGTTTCGAGGAACAGCAGTCCGCCGCCATGCTCGAGAATGGCGCCGACGCGGGGCGCCCGGCCTCCCGGCATGGCCGTCTCTTCCGTCAGGCTGAGCGGCACGTAACCGCCCCGGCAATAAACGAGCGGCGGTGCGCCGGTTGCCGCGAAATCGACCACGCGGCCGAGCAGCACGGTGTGATCGCCGCCATCGCATAGGGCATGTCTCTCGCAGTCGAGCCAGGCTGCGACACCCTCCAGGATCGGGCTGCCGGTCTGGCCGGCCCGCCAGGCGACGGCCTTGAACTTGTCCGGCGATTGCGTGGCGAACAGGGCGGAGATGTTCCTTTGCTCCGCGGCGAGGATGTTGATCGAAAAGCTCTTGGCGGCGAGGAACACGTCATGGCTTGCCGCCGATTTGGCGAGACAGAACAGTACGAGCGGCGGGTTGAGCGAGACCGACGTGAAGGAATTGGCGGTAAAGCCGCGCGGCGCGCCGTCCGCCTGCCGGGTCGCGATCACGGTAACGCCCGTCGGAAAACTGCCGAGCGCGCGCCGGTAGGCGAGTGTGTCGAAGGTCATGAGCATGCTCCCCCCGAATGCATCTGGGCCTGCCCCTTACGCTGGCGGACATCCTCGAAGAAGCGTAGGATGCGGGTATTGACGGCCTCCGGCGCGGTCATCAGCATCATGTGCCGCTCTCCCTCGATGATGGCCAATTCGGCATCGGGGCACTGCGCGGCCATGGCCGAGGACATTTCCGGTGTCGAGTTCGGATCGTCGCTGCCGGTCATGAACAGCGCCGGCGCGTGCAACCCCGCCAGCCAGCCGGCATGCGCCGTATCGGCCTCGGCGAACAACCGGTAGGCGACGGCATATCCCTCGGCCCCTGTCTTCATGAGCATGTCACGCACGCGGCCGGCATGGTGTGCGAGCCGCTCAGGCACGGGGTCGCCGAACCAGCGCGTGATCGTGGCATCGGCCAGGTTGCCGGCCTCGCCCTGTTCCAGCCGCGCCGCGCGCTCGGCGACGGCCTGCCTCTGCGCGTCCGAGCGATGGAAAACCGCATTCATCGCCACCAAGGCAACCACCCGCTCGGGATGCTGCAGCGCGAATTCAATGGCGATCAACGCGCCGAGCGAATGGCCGACCAGATGGATGCGGCGCAGGCCGAGCGCATCGATGAGAGCAAGCAGTTGCCCAGCGAAATCGGCGAGCGTCAACGGGCCGCGCAATGTGTCGCTTCTGCCGTGGCCGATGAGATCGTAGGTGATGACCTGATGCGAGTGCGCGAAGGGTTCGACCTGCCCGGCCCAGATCCGGCGATTGAGCCCCACGCCGTGGACGAACACGCAGGCCGGCCCCTCGCCCGTGCTGTCATAGGCGGTGAGCCCGTTGATACCGCGCACCATGAAGGGCGCAACGCGGTCCTGCGTTTCAGGGTCAAGCATCGCCCAGCTCTTTCATGTCCTGATAGCGGTCGCCGATGCGGTGATGCGGCCGCCCGCCGACGGATGCGCCGAGCGCCACCACGATCTCGTCCGCGCAAGGGGCATCCACAATCGAGAACTGCACGGTGAGATAATGCGAGCGCTTGCCCTCGTCGTGCTTGTGCATGAGCGGGATGCTGATGGGCGTGTTGGCGCTAGCGCGCAAATTGGTGAAGCTGAGATAGCTGCGCCCGTCCACGGCCTTGCGGAAGACATTGCCGAAGCGAAGAGTGTGGATGAGCGCAGAGGCATGCTCCACCTCGCCGGCGAGCCCCACAATCGCGGCCTTGCCGTAACCCTCGATCCGCTCGCCCCCGCCGCCATGTTTCAGGATTTCGGCCGTGAGCAGTTCGCCAAGTACGGGTGCCGCTGCATGGATTTCCGGCCTCAGGTCATCGACGAAACCGCGCCCCGCCCAGGG
>Ga0129299_1002901_pt1 | contig 11291 bp, 9 predicted proteins | sample ConPoolayeCmetaG_FD_94477 | JGI IMG/M metagenome (GOLD analysis project Ga0129299, IMG submission 94477) | Hot spring microbial mat communities from California, USA to study Microbial Dark Matter (Phase II) - Cone Pool mat layer C metaG ... | reverse complement strand
GTGGGGAGGGGGCAAGGGGGTGGGGCTTTTCGCGATTGACGGTACGGCTGAGTAATTACGCGTAATGTTATGGATTCAAACCAAAGGCTGACGAGGACGAGGAAACGATGATGTTGCACTCAAACTACGATAATCTGGTTCGCGAATGTGAACATCGTCCCGACGTGCAGGTACGCTTTCACGACGGCCGCGTCTTTTGCGCACCCGCCGGCACGCGCCTCGAAGCGTTCATCAAAAAAGCCACCGCGCCCCAAGCCGCACCGGTCGTTGGCGCGCTCGTCAATGGTCGCCTCGCCGAGTTGAGTGAGCCCATCATCGCCGACGTGGATGTTGAGCCTATCTCGATGGCGACCGAAGATGGGATGCGAATGTATCAACGCGGGCTCATTCTGCTGCTCGAAGTTGTAGCGCATGAACTCTTTCAGGCGCGCATCACCATAGACCACTCGCTGACGTTTGGTGGCTTGTTCTGTCGTGTCCTGAACCGTGAACCCTTTACCGAAAAAGAACTGGCGCAGATCGAAGAGCGGATGCGCGCGCTTGCCGCCGCCGATTTGCCCATCACGCGCGAAACTGTTCCCGTGAGCGTCGCGCTCGCCAACGCGCAAGTCAGCGGTGACGAAGCGCAAGCCCTCTTGCTCAAACAGAGTCCGCGTACCGAGGTACGTCTGCACGTTTTGCGCAACGTCAAGCGTTACTTCCTCGGACGGATGATGGTGCCTTCGACCGGCTATCTCAAACACTTTCACGTTCAAAATTATCCGCCGGGGTTCGTTCTGCAATTTCCGCGCCGTCATCGTCCGCACGCGCTTGAACCGGTGCAACATTCGCCCAAAATCACCGCCGTCTTTCGTGAGTACGGCGAATGGCTGGCGCGTCTGGGCATTTCCGATGCGGGCGCGCTGAATCAGGCTATCCTGAACGGTCACACGCGCGAAATCGTGCTGGTGTCCGAAGCGCTCCACGCGCAACGCATCGCCGAGATCGCTTCAGCGATTGCCGCGCAGCGCGAGCGCGTCTGTTTGGTGATGATTGCCGGACCGTCCTCATCCGGTAAGACAACCTTTGCGCGCCGACTGACCATCCAACTCCTGGCGAATGGCTTGCGTCCCTTTCCGCTCAGTCTCGACGATTATTTTCTGGCGCGCGCCGACACCCCGCGCGATGCCAGTGGTCAGTACGATTTCGAAAGTCTGCACGCGCTCGATCTGGAATTATTCAATCGCCAATTGGTTGCCCTCATCAATGGCGAACGCGTGACCTTACCGCACTATAATTTTCAAACCGGCGAACGCGAGACGGGTCCCACGGTGCAGTTGACTCCCAATCACATCTTGCTCATCGAAGGCATTCACGGCTTGAATCCCAATCTGGTGACCCAGTTGCCAGCGGAACGCATCTTGCGCATTTACGTCTCGGCGCTGACACAACTCAAGATGGATCGGCTCAACCGCGTGGCAACCTCGGACACGCGCCTGTTGCGCCGCATCGTGCGCGACGCGCGCACGCGCGGCTATAGCGCGCAACAAACGATTGCGCACTGGGAAAATGTACGGCGGGGTGAAGATCGCAACATCTTTCCTTATCAAGAACAAGCCGACTTGATGTTCAACTCGGCTCTGGTGTACGAACTCGCCATGTTAAAACCGCTGGCGGAACCGTTGTTGCGCCAAATCGAACCCGGCGCACCCGAATACGTTGAAGCGCGGCGTCTGCTCACCTTCCTGGAATGGTTCAAGCCCGCCGACGCGCGCTGTGTGCCCGAAGATTCGATTTTGCGCGAGTTCATCGGCGGATCGGTGCTGACGGACTTTGTGCCGCATTTGTGATTAGAGATTAGAGATTGGAGATGGGAGATTGAAGGATGTGGGGCGGACGATTCTCAAAATCAATGGATGATCGCTTTGCGTACCTCAACGCGTCGTTTCGCTTTGATTGGCGATTGTACGATGCGGACATTCGCGGCAGTGGCGCGTACGCACGCGCGCTCGCGCGCGCCAACCTCATCAGCGAGTCCGAACGCGACACGCTGCTCAAGGGTTTGATGCAGATCAAACAGGAATTTGCGCTGGGCACGTTTGCCGCGCAACCGAGTGACGAAGACATTCACACCGCTATCGAACGGCGTCTAGGCGAACTCGTCGGCGCGGTCGCCGGCAAGTTGCACACCGGGCGCAGCCGCAACGATCAAGTTGCCACCGCCACGCGCCTCTTCGTCCTCGACTCCATCGCAAATCTCCAATCTCAAATCTCTACTCTCCAAGCCGCGCTCGTCGAAAAATCCGAACAGCATTTCGACGTGCTGATGCCCGGTTACACGCACCTGCAACGCGCGCAGCCGATTTTGTTCGCGCACTGGTTGATGGCGTACTTTTGGATGCTCGCGCGCGATCGCGAACGTCTGGTGGATTGCGCGCGACGCGTGGCGGTTTTGCCGCTGGGCGCCGGCGCGCTCGCAGGCAACGCGCTCGGCATTGATCGCGAATTCCTCGCGCGCGAACTCGGTTTTGCGCGCGTGAGCGAAAATAGTGTGGACGCGGTGAGTGACCGCGATTTCATCGCCGAGTTTTTGTTCGCTGCCGCGCTCATCGGCGTCCACCTCTCGCGACTGGGCGAAGACCTTGTGCTGTACTCTTCCGCCGAGTTTGGTTTTATCACGCTCGATGACGCGTACGCGACTGGCTCCAGTCTGATGCCGCAGAAGAAAAATCCGGACGCGCTGGAACTGGCGCGCGGCAAAGCCGGACGTTTGCTGGGCGATTTGACGACTCTGCTGACGGTGTTGAAGGGCTTGCCCCTGTCCTACAACAAAGATTTGCAAGAGGACAAAGAGCCGCTGTTCGATGCGGTGGACACACTCGACGCGTTGCTGCCGGTGCTGACAGGGGCGATTCGCACAATGCGCGTCCACGCGGACAAGATGCGCGCCGCGCTCGACGTTTCGCTCCTCGCAACCGACCTTGCCGACTATCTCGTGCGGCGCGGCGTGCCGTTCCGTGAAGCGCATCGGTTGGTGGGCGAAGCGGTGAAACGCGCAGAGGCGCGCGGCATCACGCTGGCAGAGTTGTCGCTTGACGAGTATAAACAGATCGCGCCGCAGTTCGATGCCGACGTGCGAGACGTTTTCGATTTTTCGCGCGCGCTTGCCGCGCGCGAGATTGTCGGTGGGACGGGACCCAACGCGGTGCGCGCGCAAATCGCGCAAGCCAAAAAGGCATTGTGAGAAATCATGCGCGGATTTTTTGAGGACAAGGATTTCTTCCGCGCGCTCGGCGGATTGTGGTTCCCCATCGCGCTGCAACAACTGATTTTTTCGCTCCTCGGTTTCGTCACCATAACGATGATTGGGCAACTGGGCGAAACAGCGGTGGCGGCGGTCGGTCTGTCCAATCAAATTCTGTTTCTGTTCCAGTTGTTGCTGTTTGGCGTGGGCAGCGGTTCGGCGATTTTCGTCGCGCAGTTCTGGGGCAAACGCGATGTCAAGAACATTCGCCGCGTGCTGGGAGTTTGTGTTGGGTTGAGTCTGCTCGGCGCGAGTTTGTTCTCGTTCATCGCGCTCGTCGTTCCCGAATTCGCGCTGGCGCTCTACACTACCGATAGCGCCGTCATCGCGCAAGGCAGCGCGTATCTGCGTATCGTAGGGTGGAGTTATGTGCCGCTGGCAATCACCACCAGTTATGCCGTCGCGTTACGCAGTACGGGCAACGTGCGTGTGCCGGTCAGCATCAGCATTGCCGCGCTGACGTTCGGTGCGGGCTTGAGTTACGTGCTCATCTTTGGCGCGTTCGGTGCACCCGCGTTCGGTGTGCTGGGGAGCGCGGTGAGTATCGTGCTGGCGCGCGCGCTGGAATGTGTAGTGTTGCTGACGATCGTCTATGCGCGCGGTTCGGTCGTTGCCGCGCGTCCGCGCGAAATGTGGGCGTTCGACAAACCTTTCCTCGGGCACGTTCTCCGCGCGGTGCTTCCTGTAACGCTCAACGAAATCGTGTGGTCGGTGGGCATTTCGACGTACAGCGCGATTTACGGACGTATCGGCACCGAGGCGCTTGCCGCGGTGAATATTGCGACTGCCATCGAGGCGGTGGCATTCGTGCCGTTCATCGGTCTGGCTGGCGGCGGCGCGGTACTCATCGGCAACGCGATTGGCGCGGACAAAGAAACGCACGCATTGCGCTATGCCAGACGTCTGTTGCAAATCGCGCTGGGGGCTGGTGTACTCATCGGCGCGATGATTCTGGTGAGCGCGAACGCGCTGCTCAATTTGTACAACGTGGACGCGACGACGCGCGGTTACGCGCAGCAGATTCTGATGGTGATGGCGTGCGGCTTGTGGCTCAAGGGGACAAATTCGCTGTACATCGTGGGCATTTTGCGCGCGGGCGGCGATGTGCGCGCGAGCGCGTTGATTGATGTGGGACCGCTCTGGCTCGTTGGCATTCCGCTGGCGTCCGTCGCGGCGTTTGGGCTGGGATTGCCGGTGCCCTGGGTCTATCTCGCGACGTATTCGGACGAGGTGGGCAAAGGGGTGCTGGCAACGTGGCGAATGTTCTCGCAACAGTGGATCAAAAACCTGGCGCGGCGCGTGGCAGAGTGAACGTTAGCCGCACTTGCGTAATCTGGCGAGAAAAAATCCTTCCATCAATTCAGAGGGCAATACGCGAACCGTGTGACGCACTTGTTCGGAAAATGTTTGTTGTTCCCACTGCATTATGCCGGGCAAAACATTGTCGAGCGGCAATTCAATCGGCTCGACGTGAACGCGGTGGGGTTCTTTTTGCAGCACCCAATCAATCACGCGCTCGTTTTCCTCTGGCGAAAGTGTGCAGGTCGAATAAACGATGATGCCACCGGGTTTCGTCATCGTCACCGCCGAACGCAAGAGGTGGCACTGAATCGCGCTGAGAAACTCGACTTTGCGGAGCGACCAATCGCCAAACGATTTGGCGTTCCCCGCTTCAAAGCGCCCTTCCAGACTGCACGGCGCGTCCACAAGCACACGGTCGAAATATTCGGGAAATTTTTTCCACAAATCCTCGCCGTTCGCCAGACGTGTGCGAACGTTTTTCACCCCTTGCAGTTTCAAATTCGCGACGAGTTTGCTCAAGCGAATCTTACTCCGATCATTCGCGACGATTTCGCCGGTGTTGTTCATCAGCGCGGCCATTTGCGTCGTCTTGCTACCGGGCGCGGCGGTGAGATCGCACACCCGCTCATTCGGTTGCGGCGCGAGTACCAGCGGCGGCAGCATACTCGATAAACTCTGGACGTAGATTTCGCCGCGCGTGTACAGCGGCGTCTCGATCAACTCGCGCTTGGATTTGTTACGCAGGATGAACGCGTCGGCATACCACGCCACCGGTTCGACGTGAAACTCGCGCGCGGCGAGTTCTGCCAGCACCGCGTCGCGCGTCGTCTTGAGCGTGTTGACGCGGAACGTGGTGGGGCGGCGCGTGAACGCGCGCAGCACCGCGTCGAGTTGATCGGGCGGCACCAGGCGCGGCAAGCGCGCGATGAAATCGGGGGGCAAGGAAGACATTGCAAACCTCGCGCCAGAGTATATCCAAACTCGCGCGCGAAAGCAACTGCGCGCTTGACACCGCGCGGCAACTGTGGTACAACCGCAAACGATGCCCAACGAACAACTGCCGCTCTTTCCGACGCGCGGCAAAAAAATCAAACGCGTGCCACCTCCGCGCGATGATGCGCCGCGCGCGCCTGAACCTTCGGCGGAGCCACTCCACGCGCGTTCGTCGCTCGTTGCCGCCATCACCGCGTACCACGCGCAAATGCGCCGAATGAACTGGTCGCCTCACACGATTCAAGCGTTCGGCGGCGATTTGAATCTGTTCCGCAAGCGCGTCGGCGATAACATCCCCATCAACGAAATCACCTCCGCGACGATTCAAAAGTTTCTCGATTGGTTGCGCTACGAGCGCGGCGTGCCATGCAAACCCAAATCGTACCAACGCCGCTTGACGACGCTGAAAAGATTCTTCGCGTGGCTCAAACAAATGCAGGTCATCGCGGAAGATCCTGCCGCGCCGATCGCGCACATTCCGGTCACTGCGCCGCTTCCCGACATTCTGTACGACGATCAAATCGCGCGCCTGCTCGAACACGCGCGCAGTTTGCTGCGCGCACCCAAGCGCGATGCGCGCCCTTTGCTTCTTGTCACCCTCTTGCTTTCGACCGGCATCAAGAAAAGCGAGACGATGGCAATTCGTTTGCGCGATCTCGACGCGGCGGATCCGCAGAACGCCACGCTCTTCATTCGTTACGACGACGTGAAAAAACGCTTCAAGGAACGCAAACTCAAACTCTCACCCGAATTCGCGACGACGTTGCCGATTTACCTCGAACAGTACCAACCGCGCGAGCGTCTCTTCGAATGCACGGCGCGTAATCTGGAGTACGTGCTGGCGGATCTGGCGCAAGCGACCGGACTGGGCAAAACGTTATCGTTCGAAAGTTTGCGCTGGACATGCGCGGTGCAGGATTACAAAAACGGAATGCCCGAAGATCAAATTCGTCAGAAACTTGGCTTGACGACGATTGCCTGGGAAGAGGACGGCGAACGTTTGCGGCGACTGGCGGGCAAGCCGTTGTGATTTCAATGAGCCAATGTGCCAATGAATCAATGAGCCAAATGTGTGAATGAGCCAATGAACCAATGAGCCAAAGTGACAAGATTCTTGCGACGCGTGCGGATCCGCTGGAGGTGTTGAAGACGACGGCGTTTGTCGTTTCGCGCGCGCGTTTTGTTCGCATCAACTACGATGCGGTTGAACGCGTGGCAGACGCGCTCGTTGCCACGCGCACCGAGCCGCCCGCGTGGAATTACGCTTATCACTTTTTTGATAGCACGGCGCGCACGGTCAATTATCTTTTCCTGCTCGACGCGCTCAACTTTTGCTTCTGGGGCAACCCCAAGTGGGGTATCATGTATCGCGGCAAACGACTGGATGGCTATTGGGCACTCGCTGCCGCGCTCAAGCGCGCGCTGGAAAAAGAGCCGCATTTTGCCGATGCCGATTTCCTCGCGCGCCTTGCCCCGCGCGAACTGGCGCGCGTCTTGCGCGGCAACACGACGATTCCGCTCTTTACGGAACGCTGGCGTAGCGCGCGCGAACTCGGCACGATTCTGCGCGAACACTGGGGCGGCAGCGCGGCAACGTTCGTCGCCGATGCGCGCGGCGATGCGCCGCGTCTCGCGCAGATGATTGCGGACAATTTCGCGTCGTTCAACGATGTGGCGGTGTACGACCATCGCGAGGTGCGCTTTTTCAAACGCGCGCAAATCCTCGTCGCCGATTTGTGGGGCGCGTTTGGCGGCAAAACGTGGGGCGCGTTCGAGCGTCTCGACGCGCTCACCGCATTCGCCGATTACAAACTGCCGCAGATTTTGCGCGCGTGGGGAATTTTGCGCTACGCGCCCGCGCTCGCGCGTAAGGTGGACGCGCAGATCGAACTCGCGGCGGGTAGCCCCGAAGAAATCGAAATTCGCGCGGCAACTCTCTGGGCAATCGAGTTCTTGCGCGACGCGCTCGCACGACGCGGACGCAAACTCTGGAGTATTCACGTGGATTGGATTTTGTGGCAGGCGAGTCAGACGCGCGTAACGGGGATGCAACCGTATCATCGGGTAAGGACCTTGTTTTACTAGATGACACTCACCTTCACCATCACCGCGCGCGATCCGCACACTCGCGCGCGCACAGGCATCATTCACACGGCACACGGCGACATCGAAACGCCGAACTTTATGCCCGTTGCGACGCAGGCATCGGTCAAGGCGCTCACCGCCGATGATCTGGAAGCGCTGGGTGTGCAACTGATTATCGCCAACACCTACCATCTCGCGCTGCGACCGGGCGCGGAGAAAATCGCGGAACTGGGTGGCTTGCACGCGTTTATGCAGTGGCATCGCCCGTTGATGACCGATAGCGGCGGCTTTCAAGTATTCTCGCTCGGCGCGGCAATTCGCGATGGCGTTGGCAAGATTGCGGATATTTTTCCCGAAGAACAGGAGAGCGAACGAGAGGAGGAGAGGGGGAGAAAGATGTCATCCTCCCTTGCTTCCTCTAGAGGTACGCCGCTTTGCAAAATTGACGACGACGGCGTGACGTTTCGTTCGCATCTCGACGGCGCGTTGATGCGGCTTGACCCTGAACGTTCGATGCAAATTCAACATCATCTCGGCGCGGATTTTGTCGTCGCGTTCGATGAGTGTACTTCGCCGCTCGATTCGTACGAGTACACGCGCACCGCGCTGGCGCGCACGCATCGCTGGGCAGAGCGCTGTTTGGCGCAACACGCCAAAACGCGGCGTGAGTATCAATCGTTGTGGGGCATTGTGCAAGGCGGCGCGTATCGTGACTTGCGCGAAGAATCGGCGCGTTTCATCGGCGCGCTGCCATTCGAGGGCTTGTGCATCGGCGGTTCGCTCGGCAAATCGAAAAAAGAGATGCTGGCGATTCTGGAATGGACGATCCCGCTTTTGCCGGAAGACAAACCGCGCCACCTGCTTGGCATCGGCGAAATTGCGGACATTATCGCCAGCGTTGCGCGCGGCATTGACCTGTTCGATTGCGCCGCGCCGACGCGCTGGGCGCGCAATGGCGCGCTCATCGTTTCGCGCGAGATCGCCGAGAATCCCGAACAACGGCTCAACATCAGCAACGCGCGCTATGCGCTCGATCGCGCGCCGATTGACCCGACGTGCGATTGTTACACCTGTCGGCATTTTTCGCGCGCGTATTTGCATCATTTGCACCGCGCCAGAGAATTAACGTACTATCGGCTGGCGACGCTGCACAATTTGCGAATGATGCTGCGATTGATGCGCGACCTGCGCGCGCACATTCGCGCGGGGGTGCTGGTCAATTGCCTTCCAGCATAAAGCGTGCTATACTTGGCGTCACCAGATGACGAACATTCAGGCATTCATCTTCGATCTCGACGGCACGGTATATCTGGGCGAACGCGTTTTACCGGGGGCTGTCGAAACACTGGCGGAAATTCGCGCACGGGGACTGCCGTGCGTTTTTATCTCCAACAAACCGCTTGAACCTGCTGCCGCGTATGCGGCAAAACTGACGCGCCTGGGCATTCCGGCGACACCGCGCGATGTCATCACGTCGGTGCGCGTGTTGGTGGCGTACTTGCAGCGTCACGCGCCGTCGGCGCGCGTCTTTGTCATCGGCGAGCCGGCGTTGCACGAAGAAATGCGCGCGGCAGGCATCCATTTGACGGACGAGCCCGCGCACATCGAGTATGTCGTCGCGGCGTTTGATCGCACATTCGATTATCGCAAACTCAACATTGCGTTTCAGGCGATCAAGTTTCACGGCGCGCATTTTATCGCCACGAATGCCGATGCGTCGTGTCCTGTAGAAGAGGGCGAGATTCCCGATTGTGCCGGCATCATCGCGGCGATTCAGGCGACGACCAACAAAGCGGTAGAATTTGTGGCGGGCAAACCCTCGCCGTTCATCCTCCACACGGCAATTGAACAGATGGGGGTGCCCGCGCCAGCGTGCCTTGTCGTTGGGGATCGTCTGGAAACCGATATTGCGATGGGGCGTGCTGTGGGCGCGTGCACCGCGCTCGTGCTGACCGGTGTCACGCGTCGCGAGCATCTGGTAGGCGCAACTGTGCGCCCCGATTATGTTCTGGAGAATGTGGGTGAAATTCCACGTGTGGTGATGCAATGGCAATAAAACTACAGCAAACCTGGGCTCGTTTTTCTGCGCAGATTGCTGCCCTGCGCCAACCGCCGCCGCCGAACGCGCCGATTACAATCAATCGGCGCGTGCTTTTGTTGGCGGGTCCTTCGCTCATCGAAAACCTGTTGCAAACGATGCTGATGGTTTTCGATATGATCTTTGTGGGACAACTGGGCAAGGACGCGATTGCCGGCATTGGGCTGGGTGGACAATTGACGTTTTTCCTGCAAGTGGCGTTTATGGGGCTGGCGGTGGGCAACACCGCGCTGGTGGCGCGCGCTATCGGCGCGGGAGACCTGCACCAAGCCGAACGCATCGCCAAGCAATCGCTCACGCTCGGTGTGATGGTCGGCGCGGGCATTGGTCTGGTCACCTGGTTTACTGCGGATGCGATTGTGGGAGTGATGGGCGCGACGGCAGAAGTGAGCGCGCTGGCGAGTGCGTTTCTGCGGATCGTTTCGTTGTTCTCGTTCGCGATGGGTGTGATGTTCATCGGCAGTGGCACGCTGCGCGGCGCGGGCGATACGCTGACGCCGATGTGGATTACCGGGTTCATCAATCTCATCAACATCTTTCTGGCGTACGCGTTCATCTTTGGCAACTTTGGTTTTCCGCGCCTGGGCGCGCTGGGTGCCGCGATCGCGATTACGACCTCGCGCGTGATCGGCGCGTGCCTCATCGTCTATGTCTTGTTCAAGCGCAACAAGGTGTTGCCGCTCGACTGGCGCTGGGGCTGGGGATTTCATCGCGACGTGATTGCGCGTATTTTGAACATTGGCTTGCCGAGCGCGGCAGAGCAAATCGTTTTTCAGGCCGGCTTTTTGGTGTTCGCGGCGATGGCAGTGTCGCTGGGCACGGCGAATTATGCGGCACAGCAAATCGCATTCACCATCAGCGGCTTTTCGATTATGCCGGCGTTTGCCTTTGGCGTTGCAGCAACGACGTTAGTGGGACAGAATCTGGGGGCAAAAAATCCCGAACGCGCCGAACAGAGCGCGTATCAGGCGTTGCAGAGTGGAACCGTGTGGATGGTCGTGATGGGCATCGCGTTCTTGATCTGGCGCGAACCGCTCGTGCGTCTGTTCACCACCGATGCGGACGTGTGGGGACCCGCGCAGATGTGTCTGACGTTTATCGCGCTGGGGCAACCCTTTCTATCCGTGAGTATGATCCTTGCCAGTGCCTTGCGCGGCGCCGGCGATACACGCGCGACTCTCGCGGTAACGTTCATCGGCATCTGGCTGGTGCGCGTGTTTGTGGGGTACGTGTTAGGGATTGTCCTGGGGCTGGGACTTTTTGGAATGTGGATAGCGTGGATTAGCGATTTTGCCGTGCGCGCGCTCCTCGTCTCGTTACGCTTTCGCGCGGGACGCTGGAAAACGTTGCGGGTCTAAGGTGTGCACAAGTCTTTTCCGCCATTCGGAAGGTTACGGTGCTAGTTGTTTCGCCGTCGTTGTACGGGCGAAAATCTTTCGTCTCTACGGGAATGCCCCCTCTCATCCCCAGCCCCCTGCTCTCCCCGTAAAGCGGGGAGAGCAGGGGGAGATGGGAGGAGGGGTGTGGGCG
>Ga0129299_1002900_pt1 | contig 11292 bp, 8 predicted proteins | sample ConPoolayeCmetaG_FD_94477 | JGI IMG/M metagenome (GOLD analysis project Ga0129299, IMG submission 94477) | Hot spring microbial mat communities from California, USA to study Microbial Dark Matter (Phase II) - Cone Pool mat layer C metaG ... | reverse complement strand
TTAGGACCACTTGCCCCGAAAGCACTTGGCGCGTCAAGACCAAATCATTGTTGCGACAGAACGTGACTCAGCAAGGAGGAAACGCCAATGACCACCCTCTCCCGGTCAAAGCAATTCTTGCCCACTTTTGCCGCTTGTTGCACGATTATGTGCGGTGTCGCTAATCAAGCAACGGCAACGGATTTCACGAAGTGGTCTCCTGTTCCCGCAGAATATGTGGGCGGAAAGCACGACGCGGGGCAGTTGCTTCTGGAATCCGGGGTGTTTCGTGCTGCCGAGTCCCAACCCTGGAAGTGGGTTGGCTGGTTTACGGAATCGCCATCTCGTGATCTGGAAGTCCGGGCGCGTGTGACCATCACTCGCTTGGCGACTGATTTCGGCTGGTTTGGTCAGAGTTGGTCGGTGTGGCCGGATTTGACCTACGGAGACGGCGGGTTTGAGGCCGGAATCGGCTTGGCCATCGACCACAGGAATGCATCGGGTTATCGGGTGCAGTTTTCGCACAAGTACCAAAGCGTGGCTCTGGTTCGCTACCCATTGGGTGGTTATGTGCGGGTGGTGGCCTGTCCGATCGAGAAAGACAAACCTTTACCAGTAGAGGTCGTTCGTCGCGGGCGGGAAATTCGTGTCCGTGTCGATGGCAAAGAATTGATTCAATATCTCGATCCGCTGCCGCTGCTGCCTTCGGGGCACGTCGGGCTTGTCACCAGTAGTCGCGGAGCCGTCCGGTTCTCGAATGTGGAACTGGAAGCCCTGCCACCGGTGGCCGAGAACGATCAGCAGGTTCCCCCGGTCAGGTCACACAGGCCCAAGTTCTCGGCGCGGAAGTGGCTCGGCGATCACCCTTGGGTGTTCGATGGCGACGAACCGATCCTCATGCTGCCGATCCAATACAAGCAGAACGACACTTACTATGTGCAGGTCATCAACAGCGTGAAGCTGCGACCCGGCCTCAAGCCGATGCTGATGTGGAATGCCCACTGGGATATTGCCGGTCAGGGGGCGTGGAAAGAAGGTGGCAGCAAGTCCACGGAGCCGCAGGTTCACGGCGGGGGCACGACTCTTCGGGCTGATTGGCAAGCGAAACACTATGCCGATCGGTTCCGGACGAAAACCACTTTGACGATCGGATTCGACAATCGCCGCGGAACCTATACCTACGACATGGACTCGCAACTCGAGATTCTCCCCGGTCCGCCGTTTCACATTCAGGCATTCGAGCTGGAACATCACACACCGCTCGACCCGTTTCATTGGAAGTATCTGGTCATTCGCAAGTCGCAAGGTGAGCTGGTTCATCGTCCGCTTTTTCCGATTGATCCGGGGCCGACGTATGACATCGCGGGGCAAAACGGGCTGCGGCTGTGGTATGGCCGACATAACGAACCGATGGTGATTGCCCCGGCAGTGGAGTATGCAATCGAACCGAGTTATCGCCCTGCTTTCCAGGATCCGAAACTCAAAGTCCCGCGGAAGATCAGCACCGCTGTGTGCGCGGCCTTTTACGACACGGGGATTGCCTACGATGCCGAGACACTTCCCGCGGGGACCGTCGTCCGCAGTCGCTACCGCTACACCGGCTATCCGGCGGAGGAGGCCGACCGTGTTTTCAAGTTGTCGAAGCTCCTCGAGTCGCCTCGGCTCGATCCTAATCATCACTACGTCTGGGCCGACCCGTGGCCGCGCCTGAGGTTCGCCAAGGGCAAGGCGATGAGCGAACCGTGGTGGGACGCGCAGATGCCGATCATGACGGCTCACAATCAGCGACCCACCTACAAATGGGCCAAGAACACGGGCACCGGTAGCGGCTTCGCCCTGGAGTTGCCGCCGCGATCTTACGGCCAATCCGACCTGCCGCTGCCGAAGCCGCTGGCCCCGGGCAGATACATCATGCGTGGGTTGTGCAAGGCCGAGCGCGTGATTGGTCCGGGCGGTCGCATCGAGTTGAGAGCGTATACCAAGGACAATCGCAAGGTCGCCGAGTTCACGCACTACCTCGGCAACGGGGACTTCGATTGGAAGCCCTACGGCTTTGTCTTCGCGCTTCCCGGAGAGACCGCGCGGCTGAATGTGGCTTTCGGCAACGCCGGCACGGGGGACTTCCTCGTTGGCGAGAGTTGCTTCGAAGCGCTGCTGGCCGGCTCGCCCGTTCCTCCCGAGGTAGCCATGCAGCCCCAATCAAAGCCAGCCCAATACGAGCCTTCTCCCCAGGGAGCCTTGTTTGATGCCCGATTGACCGAAGGCAAAGGGCATTATGCATTCAACTTTGCCGACCCAGACTTTCCACCGTTGGAACTCTGCAATGTGACGTGGGAAACAGTGGATGGTCGAACGGGCTTGCGGTTCTCGCAGAAGGTTGCAGGCGACAAGCCTGACTTCGCCCGCGGCGGTACCCTGGAGTATTTCTTTTTCGCCCACGACGCCTACAAGCCCGGCAAAAACAAATCCTTAGCCATTTCCGGTTCGCACGGCTCGCCGCAGCGCGATTACAAGGCGATGACCCTGGCGACCTGGATTCGCCCTGCCGCGGAGATGACCAAGGGCCAGAACATCGCGGACATCCTCGGGTTCGGCAGTCGCCGCGTTCGGCTGCATCTTTTGGGCGAGAAAGCCCCCTATCAGTTCGGTGTCCGGTTCACGGAAGGCGGAGAGTTGATCTGGTCCGGTGACCAGGCCACGCTGAATGCAGACCGGTGGCACCACGTCGCCATAACCGCGAATGTGAATGTCCAAAACCACTGGGAGATCAAACTGTACATCGACGGAAAGCAGGTCCAACGGGCCGTTGCCAAGAATTCTTCCGTGCCGCTGAAATGTCACGATTCGATCGTTTTAGGGACCGAGTTGCACTACATGCAATCGAATCATTACCACGGACTCATCGGCCGCACACTGGTCTTCGATCACGCACTACGAGATGCCGAGATCGAGGAGATTCTGAAGTCGCGGTAAGCGCATGGGGGGTAAGATGTCCTAAAGGCAGTTGAAAGTGGATAATACACTTTCTGAAAAAACGCCCAGTCTGCCTATGTTCACACGGAGGAAACCAACGGTCTGCCGAATCTCCCTTCGCAGGCCGGTCTGCCCATAGCCAACGGAAAATGAGTGAAGCACCTTCGAACCCGTCCGAAGCATTGCGCGGTTTCGCCAGGTTAACAAGAGCGTTTTGCGCAACACCTTGCCGCTTCGCCGGTTACAGCCATGTTGCCAGATTAGCCCAACGGGTTGGACGAATCTTTACTTCCCTGCACCCGCAAATGCAGTTGCGCCAAGGTGTTATGCCCTGATCTGGCCAAAAACTTCGGTTTAGCTAAACCCCCATCCCTATCCTCCACCCGCCCAGAGAGAGGAGGGGGACGAGGTGATGACGTGCTGCAAGTGGTTATACTCCGCGCGGGCCAAAGTGAGGCGTTTTTGCTCACGATAATGGCGCTTTCTTGTTCGCGCAGTAAATGCGATGTCTTGTAGGACGCCTCGGCGGCCGATCGACCTCATTCTCTCCTACAGATGGAGGCAATGAGGTGGAGGCAATATCCGATCCTCACTGCTCGGCTAGATTCTTCTAAAGAGAAGACAGGTACGTGGGTGTTGCCCTAGTCGGCCCGATTTGGTGGTTTGTGCGGGTGAGGGCGAAGGTATCTTTGGCGCGGTGTCTAGGCCCCTTCCATTCCGATGGCGCCGAAGTCGCTGAGCCCGGCAGTTCGGCCATCGCGCTCGCTTGCCGACCTTAAGCCCCCGTTTTCCGGGCCGCCTATCGGATCCCGCCTCCTGCGGCAGTGTCGGCCGAAGAACGGTGGGGCAAGCCCCCCCGGCAAATATCAAACCGGCACCCGCCTTCGGATGGGTTTTACGCCGCATCGCGATTGGCGGTGTGTTCTAGACTTGTATGTGCTGGACTCGGATCAAGCGTAGCCGATGGGGCCGGATGACGCCGGACCAGACGAGAAAACTGGGGTTGGATCATGCAGTATGTCAACGAAATTGTCAGCCAGGTGATGCGAATCATCGAACGGATGACTATGCAGCACTGGCTCCTGGTGCTTATCGTGGCGGTGATCATCGGCGCACTGAATCTGCGGGGATTTGGCTCGAGGTCTTCATACTGAAGTCAAACCGACGTGTACGCAGTCGGTGCCGATATCGACCGGCTAGCCGTGCTTTGAGCGGCAAGGTGCCGCGCCGTTTGATAGATGGGAGCCCACGATGGAGGCTGTGTTCGCAGAGGCAATGAAGACTTTCGCGGCAATGACCGCTGGCGCAGATCTGCTGGCGCGCGTCGCTCTTGCCGGTTGGGACTTATTTTCGGTGCGGGTGCCGTTTCCGGTGCTGTTGGCGGCCGTCGCCACGTTGGGGTATCTGGTGGGCCGCTGGAAGGCCACCCGCACTGAGGCCGCGGTGCTCCAATCCCAGCACGAACTCCGTCGCGCCCGGCTGATCGCCCGCGAACTGGAAAACACCGCCCGCTCCGTCCGCCAAAACTTGGCCGAGCATCACGCCAGCTTGTCGCGGTTGCAGGAACGTGTGGGTGAGATGGCCAGCGACCAACGGGAAATGGCCTGTAGAGAACTGAGGCGGGAGGCCGAGCAGTTGCTGGCACCGACTTTGCGCTTGGCTAACCAAATCGCCAACGTCTACGACGAAACGCTAAAGCAGATCAACCACCTGATGACGCTGACGGACGTGCGGACCGACCCGCTGACGGGCGTAGACAACCGCCGTGGTCTGCACCACGCGCTCAGCGTCCGGTTTGCCATGATGAATCGCTATGGAAGCGGTTTCTCGATCATCCTTCTGGAGGTCGACTATTTTGAGGAGTTTGCCGAGGCTCATGGGCCGGCGGAGGCAGACCGGCTGGTCCGCCGCCTCGCCGAACTGCTGGACGAGCGCGCCCGAGAGACGGATATCGTCGGCCGCTACGACACGGCTTCGTTTGCCGTGATCATGCCGCAAACGGACCTGGTCGGGGCAGCCGCGTTCGGGGAGCAGTTACGGGCCAGGATCGCGCAGCAGTTTCCGGTCACCGTCAGCGGCGGCCTTGCCTTGGCTGCCGAAGGGGACGACCCAGACTCGCTCATGCGCCGCGCTGAGGGTGCCCTAAACGCGGCCAAGTCTGCCGGGGGCAATTGCCTCTGGCGCCACGACGGTCAGCAGGTCGAATCCGTTCTGGAAGAGGCCCCGGCAAACCGGTGATAGGCAGCGGCCTGAAGGCATCCGGTTAATCCGAGCTAGAGCGCCAGCGGCTACCGTGCTCCAGCGCAAGATTCGCCCACGCCTGGAAAGCAGCAATCCGGAGTGATTCAACCCTAATCAACGCGCGCACGCATGGGGCTGCGGACTTGGCTGTGCCGGAGGCTGCTGCGGTGCTGCGGGGCTGGCAGGCAGGAGTCCCAACTCCCTCATGCGGCCGAGGAGTTGTTCAGCTTCCACTGGCTTGACGACGTAGCTTTCGCAGCCCTCGCGAAACGCCTGCACGCAGTGTTTGGACTCGCGGAGCGAAGTGGTCATGATCACTTTCGTCCCGTCCAACCCGAGAATCCCGTGCTCAGCCTCGATCCGGCGGATGGCTTCCAGGGCTTCGTGGCCTGAGGCTTCGGGCATCATGATGTCGAGGCAAATGAGGCTATAAGGCTCGCCCCGGCGGAGGGCGCGCCGCACGGCTCCAATTGCTTCTGCGCCGTTACGGGCGAACTCGCAGGAGCCGTATGGTGCGAGGATGTCCCGCAGACGCTCCCGGCACACACCGTCGTCGTCGACAATCAGGAACTTCATGATGCTTACCTTTCCGTCGGCAAGGGGGTTGGAAATGCAGGCCCTTGACCTGACCGGCAAGTCCACTTGGCCATGCCCCGCGGCTAGGCAGCCGCCCCTTCCGTCGGGCAACGAATCGCCGCACACGCTATTTGAATCATACCTCGAATCGATGGGCTGAGCCGCCAAGTTGATTTGCGACAGCTCTGCCGCGAACAGGTCACGGGTCCGTACAAGCAGACGACCCGGTCAGCGCGGGTTACGGCGGAAGGGATCGGCCGGCTCGCCTACCACCCGTTACGGTGTACCCGGCCGAGCTGAAAGCGATCCTCGCTAGGGGGGTGCTCGGCCGGGAATCCGACGGGAACGAAGCTGTGCGCCATTATGTGATCGGGGAGTTTCAGCAAGCGGCGGAATCCGTCCATCCGCTCCTGGCGCGGAAACACCCCAGTCCACACTGCCCCCAAACCCAACGCATGGGCCGCCAACACAAGATTCTCCGTGGCCGCCGCGCAATCGACTATCCAATAGCCGGGCGACTTTTCGAGCGTCAGGTCGCCGCAGACCAGGATTCCAAGCGGGGCCTTTTCGGTCATGGGGGGCGTTGGGGTGAAACTTCGGGATCTCGGCCAGAAGCCGGCGGTCGTCGATCACTACGAACTGCCAAGGCTGGGCATTGCGCGCGCTGGGCGCGCTCATGGCGGCCGACAAGAGCTGCTTGACCAGCTCTTCGGGTACCGGCCGGTCCTGGTAGACACGGATGCTCCGTCGCGTGTGGATGGCTTCTAAGGCGTCCATAGCCGATTCTGCGCTAGGCGGCCTCGTCGACCATTTTGATCTTCATGAAGCGGCAGAACCGCTGGAGGTCCTTGGTGATGTCGCCATAGCAGGTGACGCGGTGCAACCCGGCACTCCAGTTCTTCCAAAGCCGCTGCACGCTGCCGTCGACTCTGACGGTGATCTTGGTGCGGCAGCCGCGATCCAAGTCGGGCGCGTCGACCACTTCGCCGGTGAAGTACAACAGCAGCTCGGTTCCGACTAGCAGCGCCTGAGTGGCCTTCGGCCCGACGGGCATGAACACCTGCGGGACCACGCCCTCTTGCCGTTCCATCACGGAGCGGAGTTTGAAGGGGGCGGCTGGCCGGTCGAGCCCTTCCATTTTGCGCGTGCCCATGCAGTGGGCCAGGATGATCGTGCTGGTCGATTCATCGACGGTCGGGTCGCTGATAAAGCCCGGCTTGCCTGCCAAACCCTGGAAAATAATGTGCGTCATGGCGGAGCGGAGGTCCGACTCGCAGATCCCGCCGAAACCCATGCTGTTGAGCCGTGAGAAGCCCAGGCACGGGTAGGCGGGCAGCTTGATCGTCTTGTCCCACATGGTGCCGTAGCAGTCCACGGTGATGACCGTGGCATCTTCCTCGTCCAAAAGGCGCTCTAGAGCCAGTGCGAGTTTGCAGGACTTGAAGATGTCCTGGGGCGAAGGCTCTACCACAGCGGCGGCCTCACGGATCCAGCGGTCGGTCTCGGCGCGGGCGTCCGCGTCGCTGACCGCCTCGTACGCTCTTTCCACCCGATCCAGCCCGATCTGCTTGATCTCGGTGCCAAACTTGGCCTTGACCTCGGCGGCGTACTGGGCGGGGAGCCTAGTGGTGACGTTCAGGATCTTGGCCTCGCGCAGGTGGTGGATTGCGCGGAACGGCCGGATGGCCGCCGCCAGTTGCCGGCGGTCGGCCGTCAGCAGGCAATCCAGCTTCTCCCCGCGCGGCGTATTCATGATCGCGCCGAAGCCGCACCACTCATGGCCGGAATAAGGGATGGCGAAGACCACGGTCGGCATGCCGAGACTGACAATGGCGTCCAGGACCGGCTGGATGCCGATGTTCAGGTGGATCGCCAAAATGCCGTCGCATCCCTTGAGAATGCCCTTGATCTGCTCGACATTTGCTGGCGAGGTAACCAATTGGTCCGCCACGAACTCGACGTCGGCCAGTTCGTTCTGCATCGCGTCGAACGCCGCCCGGTACGAACGTATCTCCTCTTCCAAGTTCAGCTTTGGCTTGGGCCACAAGCCGTGGGTACTGGCCATATAGAGCCGGGCGACCTTCACTTTGGACCGCCGGCACCCGGGACTGATCAGTTTGGAAGGTTTGGCAGGTTTTGGCTCGGCGGCCCCACCAAGGTTGGCGGACGCCCCCATACCCAACGCGGTCCCGGCTAACGTAAGCTGCAAGAACGTCCGTCGCTTCAAAGGCTGTCGCATGTCGAAATCCCCCAATTGCCGGTTCTGTGTGTCGTGCTATGGCCAGGCTTTTGACCGACAGAATCCAGCTTATCCGGCCGGGCCGCGAAGTCAATGCCCGGCCGCTACCAGGGACTCCCCCTCCTGGCTGGCGGTGGCGAACGTCGCTGCCGCGTGTTATAAATCGCTCTATAGCTTAGAAAGGCAAGATTATGCCCTTAAAGCGACTGCTCTTCATGGTCCTGCCGGCGTGGGCTTTGCTGCTGGGAGTCAACTGCAATCACGTTTTTGAAGCCTGCGAACCTTGCTCTTCCCGTTGCAAACTAGACCCGCCGTGCCAAAGCTCGCAGCTCTTCGTGCGAAAAACGGCTTTGCATCTGCCAAGAGGGGGCGTGTGCATGAATCCGCCGCTACGCATCGTGGCCTTGGGCGATTCGATCACCAACGGCGTTGGCTTGGCTGGGGTGAGCGAGGCGGATACTTTTCGCGAGGTCGTGCGTCGGGAACTCAGCCAGCGGCTGGGGTGCAAGGTGGAGGTTTTCAACGCGGGCGTCAACGGCGACGTTGTCACGCTGGCGATCAAGAGGCTTCAGTCCGACGTGCTCGACCGCAAACCGCACATCGTCACCATCATGTTCGGAGGCAACGAAGCCGGATTCTATCGTCCGGAGATCGATGGATTCGCCGATACGCCGCGCGTGAGCCTGGACGATTTTCGGACAACGCTAGGCAAGATTGTAGACCGCCTGCGGGCGGAGGGCATTCTGGTCGTGCTGATGACCTGCCCGCCCATGACCGAGCGTTATAGGGGCATGTACTTGGACGCGTACCGGCGAAACGGCATCAACTTCCTTGTCAACCAGTACGCCCAGGCTGTGCGCGATCTGGCTGCCGAAAAGCGCGTCGAATTGATCGACGTATACCGTTCTTTCCAGCAGGACCCAAACACCCGCGACTACTTCCCCGACGGCCTGCACCCAAACGCGCGCGGTCATCGTGTCATCGGGGATCTGATGCTCCGACGGTTGATCGCTATCATCGGCGAGCAATCAGCGATTTTGAAGAAGTAGCTTACCGAGGGTGGCCGGAGGCACGGGAGCCGAACCGGTGACCAATTTCTAGCGTGCAAAAAAAGAACCCCACGCCGCATCGTGCGTGGGGTCTTGGATTCGTCGGACGCTTTAGCGCCACGGCCGGAACAGGCCGGAGAACGGACCACTTCGGGCGCCATCCTCGAAGTCGAGGTTCCACCAGCCGTCATGCCATTCCAGTGTGACCTTCCTCCAACCTAGAGGAACCTGGGGATAGGGGTAAAAAGGTCCAATGTAGGGCCAAGCGGTTGGGGAGTGCTTCTTGGGATATGTCACGGCAGCATAGTTTGGATAGGCCGCATATGTCGGCCAGGCGTAAGCAGGCAGTGTAGGCTGGTCGTAACGGGCGGCCGGACCAGTTGCCATTGGCATCCCATATTGGGGCATCGGATATGGCTGCCCCATAGGAAGCGGTGCCCCCGGCGTGCTCGCTGGCGCCGGGGCGGTCGGCCTTGCTTGCGCGGGCGGTCCGCTGGGCGGCGTCAGAATGGTCGGGATTGGAGACGCCCCTCCCGGTGCAGGCGCCGATTGTGCCGGCCCGGCCGAGGGCGCAGCCGGAACCGACGGCAGCGGCGCGGAAGGCGGGGCTGGAACTGGCTGTGCGGCGCTGGCAGGCGCAAGCATAAGCGACGTAGCGGTAGCCTGCTGCACCGGGGCCGTGGCAAAACTCGCGGACACCCGCTCCGCTATGCCCACGCTCCCCATGGACGCGCCGGCAGGGAGCTGTGACACCGGCTGCGTCGCCTCGCCCCCAACCTGCCGGACCGCAGAACGTGGCGAGGCCCAGCGGGAAAGCTGGTCCGGAGCAAAAGCCCCTAAAGCTTGCTGGAGGGGTCGCTCCGTAGCGGTGGCGGACGATTGCCGACCGGCCTGCGGTGCCGGGCTCGGTGCGGCCGATCCAATGGTTAGTCCGTTCTCCACACGTGTAACGCCCGGGGTCTCCGAGACGATCCGCACCGCAGCTTCCATCTGTTCTCGGCTGGCGATCTGGCCGCGCAGCCACGCTGTGCCGTCCTGAAACTTCACGGCAATCCTGTATCCCTGCAACTGACCGCTATCGCGCAGCCGGGCAGCGATCTGTTCGGCGATCTCTTGGTTGCTGGCCAGCGCCCAGGCTGGGACCCAAGCTACTGCCGCGGCCATCATACCGATCAACAAACGTTGCATGCCTTCCCTCCTGTCAATTCGACCTCGCGGTGGGCCACCATCGGACAGCAGCGCACCGCAGTGCACCCTGTGGCCGACTGCCGCACTTTGCTGGTGGCACCTGGACCTCGGGCGATCTCGCGTTTGCTGGTTCAAAGGACCCTAGCAACGGCGCCAGAAGTGGAGAGTTCCACCCGGGGGCAAGAATCGGCAGACACGGGCAACGTTCGGACGTCGCGTTCTCGCCCCCCGCGCAAACTCCGCTTCCGCGCCCTATTGTTGCTGCCTGACTATAGGTTTCGGTTCCCGGTTGTGCCGAAAGGAAGCTTTTTTTCGATTTTGCAGGTCTTCACGATAGTGCGGCCGGGTGGCACGCAAAACAATGTCGATTAGTGAACCTTTGCGGCCGGGACGGGCGAGGACTGCCCCACCCACCCGAGGCGGTCTCACCAAGCCGCTACACCCCGGGATCGCCCAAAGTCACATGTCGCCATCAGAACCATAACAGAGAGCGTCATGGCCGGCATTGCCCAGCGACCGGGGTATAAGATCAACCCAATCATGGCAGCCAAGCCCACCGCCAATAGGCAACCCAAAAACAAAGCTTGGCACATGCCTTGACAGCGACAGCCCACACTCAACCGGGCTGCGCACGCGCTGACCACCCCACTTGTCAAGATTAACACCAGGCAGCCGTTCAACGCGGTAATAACCAGATTGTCCATTTTGAATCACCTGAGTCCGTTCGGGTGGAAGCATTGCCAACCGCGCCCCGGGGATACTTGGGAGCGATCGCCGTGCCAAAGTCTCCCGTGTTGAGATTCCGGCGGGCCCAACTGGTTTGTAAACCCCGGCAAGTCAACATATTACGTCAATTCGGCCTAGCTACTCGGTCGCCTCAGGCGGCGCTTTGTGGCGCCCAGGTCGTGCAGATTCTACAAATGCACAAATCGCGACCGCTGCCAGGGGGCCGCTGGCAGATAAGCTCAACGAAGGAGCTTCTTCAGCTCGCGGTCCAACTCCGCCGCGTGGATGTTCCGATTGAGCACCTTGCCTTGGCCGTCGATG
>Ga0129299_1002899_pt1 | contig 11292 bp, 12 predicted proteins | sample ConPoolayeCmetaG_FD_94477 | JGI IMG/M metagenome (GOLD analysis project Ga0129299, IMG submission 94477) | Hot spring microbial mat communities from California, USA to study Microbial Dark Matter (Phase II) - Cone Pool mat layer C metaG ... | reverse complement strand
TTCCTGGAACTGGCGCAACTTGCGGATGGGCACGGTATGGCCGAGGTGGATGTCGGGCGCCGAAGGGTCTACGCCCAGGTACACTTTGAGGGGGCGGCCCTCCGCCAGCCGTTCGCGAAGTTCAGCTTCCATGTTCTGGCGAATCTGTTCGTCGCCGTAGTCAACACCTTGCATGAGAATAGGCATTTGCTCTTCAACTGGACGCATGGCATTCTCCCAAAACAGCGGTTTTCAATTGTCGTGTTGCGCCATTATACCATGAAATCGGACTATTTGAAACAGCTCTCACAGCACGGCTACGGCAGCAGCCAGATTCTGTCGCACTTCTGGGCGGTTGAAATGCGCCCACGTTGCAGGGAATGACTGAACCAGCCTTTGAAGCTCTCTCTGTCGTTCGGCCAGGTAGAGGGCCACGCCAGGCGCCATAACACGTTGCCGACCCGGCGCCGGCGGCCTCTTGTCACCAACCATAAGCTGCGGCGACCCCGCACCGTCATCTAGGAAGTCGCGCAAGAGATGGTCGGCCACGTCAGCGTCGTGGAGCTCGCCCAGATGGTCCTGTAACACGGTCACTTCTTTAATGACCATCCGTGCTTCCGGCCCCAGCACTTCGCGAAAGAACTCCAGGGCGTAGCGCAGCCGCTTGCATTCGATGCGCAGCGCGTGCAGATACTCCAGGGGAGGGTCTACGAGCCAATCCTCATAGGCCCGCACGGCGGCCAGATGGCCGTAAATCACACGTGGCACGACATGCCTGACGCGGTAGGGGTAGGGGTGGGAAGGGTCAACGGCTTTTGCCCCGGCCCCTTCCGCAGTGACGAACGCGGTGAAACGCTGGACGAACTGACGATAGTCGCGTCCGTTCAGATAGGCGATCATTTCGCTCCTCGCCGATTCGCGCTGGGCACGCCATGAAGCCAACAGTGGATCCAGCCCACCCTGTTCTTCTGCTGGCAGCGTCTGCTGATACTGAGCGGCTTTCTCCAGCAGCACATCCAGGTCACGTACTGCGCCCAATATCCGGCCGGTGCGCTGCAGGCCCTTGATCAGCGCCGTACTCACCTTGGGTGTGAAGAACTCGGCCACCAGACGCCAGGCCGACCGCAATCGCCGGACGGCGACCCGCATATCGTGCAGTTCTTCTATATCCTCCCCTTTTACGGTGCCCGCTTCGTGAAGAAGCATTTTGTGAAGGTGAAAGCGGAACAGCTTGCGTCCCGCCTCGCTCATGGGGTCGTCGGGCAAAACGCCCAGTTCTTCCTGCACCCACTCAGCCAGCAAGGCCAGCTCGGCCGGTGGGCCATGCTCCCTGCTTGTCAGAGGACCTTCACCTTCACCGCCTTGCGACGGCACCGCTTCAAGCGGCGCGGGAGTCGCCTGCAAAACAGACGCGCCGCCTGAAGCGCTCAGATTGTCATCTGTCTCAACAGGATCAGAAGCGGTTAACTCGCCTGGCCCTGGGTTGTGGCCTGGGGATGATGAATCCAAAACTCGAAAATAGAACCGCACTGGATGCAAGAGATTCCACAGGTCAGCCTTGTCCTCAGCGCGCACGGCGTCATGGACAGCATAGGGGCCCTGCAAGACCACTTCGATCACCGCCGGCGTGGCATTGGTCTCGACAATGCGGGTCATCTGGCTTTGGGAATAGTCCAGGCCGTCAGCGATGCGGATCAGAGATGCCAGATTGAGGGTTTCGCGCCGCCGCTTCTGCGGCACGGCTAAAACGGTTTTTTTCTTGAGCTTCTTGCGCGTCATTTGTTTGCGGTGCAGGAAGGCCATCGCCGCAACCATCAGACGCTCGTCTTCCGAGAGCTCCTGTACGGGCGATTCCAACAGCACATCGCGCCCCGCTATGTGGTGACGTTCGGGGTCAACGTTCATGCCGACATTGTGCAACATCGCCCCCAGCTCCAGCAGGCGACGACTTGAACCGGGCAGACCATGGAATTCTTGTGATGCGTCGAACAAACGCAAGGCCAGGGCAGCCACATGACGGGCGTGAGCCAGGTCCACGTCATAGCATCGGTACAGGTCGTCCAAAGAGCGCGCCGTCGGGCCTTCTGGCTGAGGCGCGGCCGATCCATCGACCGGGGAGTGCTCGGGAGGTTCACGCTCCGCAGGAACGGGACGGCTCCTTGACTCAGGCTCCGCCAGTTTTCCGGACAGCAGCGCACTTTCCCATCCCCCACCTGGATACGGCAGCCCCGATTCTGCTGACAAAGCCTTCGCTGCTTCGCTCAGGAGTTGCTTGGGGAACAGGTGCAACCTGTCCCTTTGATAGGCGTGCAACCAATGGTACACGCTGCTCCTCGAATAGCCGGACATGGCCTGCAAGGCACGAATGTCTGCCCCATCGTCCCAGTCGAGGAGCAATCGGGCGCGACGGGCATACGGGGCGCGTGCGTTTTCGGCGATGTACCTGAGCAGTGGGCGGTCGGCAGGCCACAGGCGCACGCTGGACGACCGGGGCGGTGTTTCGCCTTCCCCGGCAGCGGCCAGCAGGGACATGGCCACCAGGAACTTGGATTCGGTCTGGGGTGCGAGCGACCACTCGTCTCGAATGAGCGTAGAGAGTTCAGCAAACTCCTCCGCAGAGCAGTCGGGCAGTTGCTCCAGCTCCAGTTCGAAGTAGGTCAGGTGGTGGCCGGGCACATCGAGCCGCACCTCATCGAGGCTCAGTTCGGCCAACTGCCGGTCACCGTCGGCCACAATGCGGGTGTGACGGACCTGGTGGATGGTGAACAGCCGCCGGAACACAGCTCCTCCGGACAACTGAATCGCCAGTTGGCGGGCTTCACTTTCGGGCCATCGCAGGGGGTCTAGCTCGAAGTAAGGGAGAGGCGATTCGAATTCGGTGCGCTCATGAAGCATGTCCTTTGATTCAACCTGTTCCTTCAGAGACACAAGCCATGTCCCACCTCGACGGCGCACCCGGCAGGCATAGCCTGCCCGTGCCAGGTGGTTGTCCGCCGTATCCTGATACACATCTTCAACGTGATAAGTGGGGGCGAGTTTGAGTTCAAACCTCCCCAGCCGCTCTTGCGCCAGCAGGCGTGAAAACGCTTCGCGGTCTGCGACCCTGAATTTGGCCTCAATTTCCAGTTTTCCTGCCATTGTCATACCCTCACTTTCTAGCCTGGCGGCCTGCCAGGCGGCGATACACCAGGTCATGCGCCAGTGCGCGCCAACGCCCCCAACCTGCATGTGGGCGAGGCGTGTGGCGGAGGCTTTCGGCGATCCCCTTCAGTTCTGCCGGGACGATCAGGCGCACCGCAACGATGCTTTCATTCGGATCGAGACGTAGCTCGCCGTGAGCATACGCGTGAAAAACATACGAGACAAACCGAACCGCGCGGTCCCCCAGCGTGAGCTGACAGTCCTGAATTCCGAGGAGTCGTTCCTCGGAGCAATGCAGGCCGGTCTCTTCCCCAATTTCCCGGTGCAAGGCGTCAATCACCTTTTCACCATAGTCAATCCCACCGCTGGGCAAGCGAAACAGGCCATCTTCATAGAACGCCTTGCGATGCACCAGGATGCCACCGGGTAGTTCCAATGCGAAAACCACCTCGCCACGCCGGTCCGTGGCCTTCATAAAGCGGTTGTAGTACAGGTCTTCATCGATCTCTACCCGGATGTGTTCCACGCCCGCATCGCCGTAGCGGGCCAGCAATTCCTGGAGCTCGATTGTTTCAATAGGTTCGGTATAGGCCATCTGGTTGCTGCCCCCTCTTTCAAAGCGAAGAAGTTTCGATTGATACGGCAAAACAATTAGACATTCCAAAAACCTGAAGGGTTGTTGAGCAAACAATCCAGTCCAGATTATACTACTGTTTGGACAGTGTTCCAAAATAATGGCTGCGGGAGGTATCGTACCCTTTTCGGTGGAAATTTCCGACCGTCATTCTGAGCTCCCCCACGGCGCGTGGGCGCGCCGCTCATTGGGGAAGAAACGCCGCCCGCTCCCGTCATGCTGAGCCGAAAGCGAAGCATCTCGCGCTGGCGGGCGTTGAGATTCTTCGGCGCTATCGCGCCTCAGAATGACGCAGTTGAGGCTTCTCCTACACTCGCCTAAAATCCCGGACGCCCCCGATCGTCGGTTTACTTTGCCCGTGCTCCGCGAGTGTGTTATAATCCTCACCTGAAAACCGATGGCTGATCGCTGAAAGCCGTAAACGTCTTAAGGAGGTTATCACCGTGGCTGAGAGAGCATTTGTGGAGCGTATTGGCGAGCACGTGGGCAAAGAAGTGACCATCAAGGGTTGGGTCTATAACAGGACGGAGAAGGGGAAGCTGCAATTTGTCTTGGTGCGCGACGGAACGGGCATCATTCAGTGCGTGATCTTCAAGAACAATGTCCCCCCCGATGTGTTCGAGGCAGCGAAGGAACTCACCCAGGAGTCGTCGCTGGTCGTGACCGGCTCGGTTCGCGCCGACTCCCGCGCGCCAGGCGGCTATGAGCTGGACGTGACCGGCCTGGAGGTCATCCAGATCGCCGCAGAGTATCCCATTTCGCCGAAAGAGCACGGGGTTGAGTTCTTGATGGACCACCGTCACCTGTGGATTCGCTCTTCTCGCCAACACGCCATTCTGCGCATCCGCGCCGAAGTGATTCGCGCCATTCGCGATTGGCTCGACAGCCACGGCTTTATCAACATGGACACACCCATCCTCACGCCGGCGGCCTGCGAGGGCACAACGACCCTGTTCCAAACCGATTTCTTCGGCGAGCCAGCCTATCTCTCCCAAAGCGGCCAGTTGTACAATGAGGCGACCATCATGGCCTTCGGGCGGGTCTACTGTTTCGGGCCGACCTTCCGCGCCGAGAAATCCAAAACCCGCCGTCACCTGCTCGAATTTTGGATGGTCGAGCCGGAGATGGCTTTTGCCGACCTGGAAGAGTGTATGCGGGTCGAAGAAGAGTTGGTCAGCTACGTGGTACAGCGTTGCCTCCAGAACCGCGCCCGTGAGCTAGAAATACTGGAGCGGGACGTCTCCTACCTCCAGAACGTCAAGCCGCCGTTCCCGCGCATTTCCTACGATGAAGCCATCGCGCTGCTCAAAGAGAAAGGCGTGCCCGCCGAGTGGGGAGACGACTTCGGCGCGCCCCAAGAGACGGCCCTGGGCGAGGCGTTCGACAGACCGGTCTTTGTCCACCACTATCCCACGGCCATCAAAGCTTTCTACATGGAGGCCGACCCGGAGAACCCCGACCGTTGCCTCTCGGTCGACCTGATCGCCGCCGAAGGGTATGGCGAAATCATTGGCGGCGGGCAGCGCACCGCCAGCCTGGAGCTCTTGGAACAGCGCATCAGGGAACACAAGCTGCCGCGCCAGGCCTACGAATGGTATCTCGACCTGCGGCGGTATGGCTCGGTGCCGCACTCCGGCTTCGGCCTGGGCGTCGAACGCACGGTCGCCTGGATTTGCAAGATTGACCACGTGCGCGAGACCATCCCATTCCCGCGAATGCTGAACCGGATGTACCCATAGGAATCAGCGAATCAGCGAGTCGGCGGACTGGCTGACGGGCAATCAGTGCGAGCCGCAGGCGAAGCAATCTCAACCGGTCACCGGGAGATTGCTCCGCCTGCTACGAACACAACGAATTGTTTGAAAGGCTGTGGTGAGAAAATCGCTTTGTCCATCGGAGCGAACCTCCTTCAGATAATTATACTACCAATCCTGCTTTCAGGTTTAATGAGCACTTCCTGTAACACACCGGCTCCCAGCCCAGAGACAATCTGCACGCGCAAGCCGGGGTGAGACCGCACGAGAGCGTACATCGCGCGCACTTTGGCACCCATCCCGCCGGTCACATCCACGCCGTGCGAACCGCTTAACATCAGTTCGACCTCGTTAATGTTAGCCGGCGTGATTTCGGGGATCAACGTCGCTTCCGGGTGGGCCAGTGGGTCGGCGGTGTAGACGCCACCAACGATGCCAGCCAGAATGATGCGCGCCGGGGTGATGTGTTGCGCCAAATAAGCGAAGATGGTTTCCGTTGAGATAATGGTGAACCCACGCGCTTCGTCCAGGGCCACGTCGCCATAGACCAACGGAACGAGCCCTGCCTCAAGCAAAGCGCGAACTGGCCCGACAGCCAATGACAGCAGTTGGCCGTTTTGGCACAGGGCCGAGGCCGAGGGTTGCAGCGAGACTACTGGCACGTCGCCTGCCAGGAAGAGGTCAGTCACGATACGGTTGAGGCGCATTGCCGCCGCGCCGGTCTGAGCGTAGCCTTCCCAGCCGCCGCCTCCGGCCAGGCCCAGATGGGTCTGGTAGCGCTGGCCGACGAAGTGACCGAAAGAGCCGCTGCCGTGTCCGATGACCAGCCGCAGCTCGGGTCGGGCAGCCCGCGCGCGGGCGACCTCGCCGGCGAGTCGGCGGATGACGTCGGTCTGGGCAGCAGCCTCGCGGCGCTTGTCGGTGATGACCGAGCCGCCCAGCTTCACGAAAACGAGCGTTTCACTCAGCCCGTTCAACGATGACATCCTCTCCGTCAATAGTCACCTGGTCGCCCGTGCGGATCGCGCTGATGTCAATGTGGTCAACCATGGGGATTTCGGCGATAATCGCGCCCACGGCGACGATGGCTTCGCTCTCGGCGTTGATGATGCCGGCCGGGGCCAGGCCGTTGCGGGCCAGCCGATACAGCGTATACGAGCCAACTGTGCTGCCTTTGCCGGTGGGAAAGACCAGTACCCGTCCGGCAACGGATTGGCCCTCTAACGGATGCCCCCGCTCGATGACAACGCCGGTGTCGGGAGCGACACCGCCCAGGAAACCAATCGGCGCCGGCGACACCAACGCCTGGCCCGTTGCCTTTCCGTCCTTGATGACTCTGCCCTTGAGGACCCTTTTGTTCACCCGTTGTAGCCCCTACGCACGTCGCCTGAAAAAGGACCAATACCCGTGAGCCGCCAAGGCCACGGTTTATAGGGCGGCACGGCTAGATCCGCCTGCCGCGCCCAAATTTGTCCCGATAGAGTGCAATCGCATGTTCGACCTGCGTGTATGCCGAGGCAAGACCTTCCCAGCCAATCGGTCTGGTGCGTTCCCCCTCGAGGTCCTTGTAGACTTCGAAAAAGTGGCCGACTTCTCGCAGGAAGTGCTGAGGGATGTCGTCAATGGTCCGGTAATCTTTGAATAGCGGATCGTTCGCCGGGACGGCCAGGATTTTATCGTCGGGCAGTTCCTGGTCGAACATCTTGAAAATCCCAATTGGCCGCGCTTCGATGACGCAACCGGGGAAGGTCGGCTCGTTGTTGAAGACGAGCACATCAAGAGGGTCACCGTCTTCATAGAACGTCCGAGGGATGAGACCATAGTCGCCTGGGTAATGAAGGGAGGAGAAGAGCACCCGCGACAATTTCAGCACTCCCAGTTCTTTGCTCAGCTCATATTTGTTGCGAGACCCCTTCGGGATTTCCACGATCACGTAGATTACTTCAGGTGGGTTGGGGCCCGGTTCCAACTCATGCCAAAGATTCATGGTTACGCTCCTCGATTGTCAAAGATTGTCCAGTTTTACAATAATCGCTCAATACTCTACCGCGTATTCAAAGAGCAACGCCGACACGGTCAGAAAAATGGCATCGAAAGACAGCAAGATGGGCCACCAGACGCCGCCCTCAGCCATGCTGCCGGTATCCAGGATGGCCGCCGTCAATTTCACCGCAGCGATGACGACGGGAATGGCGATCGGGAACAGCAAGATGGGCAGCATGACATCGCGGGCGCGTGTGTTGATGGACACAGCGCCAAGCAGCGTGCCCACGCTGGCAAAACCGATGGTGCCCAGCACAACCACCATGAGCAATTCAGCCCGCAGCAGGTTCAGGTCAAACAGCACGGTCGCTGTCGGGAGAATGATAACCTCAATGAGCAACATAAAGGCCACGTTCGCCAGCGTTTTCCCCAGGTAGATGGCGCTGCGGTCCATCGGCGCCAGCAGTAAACCCTCCAGGCTGCCCTGGTCTCGTTCGGCGGCGAAGGAACGGTTCAGGCCCAGCAGCCCCGCAAAGGTAAACGTGACCCAAAGCGCGCCAGGAGCTACCTGGCGGACATTGTCTAATCTCAGTTCGAAGGCAAAGTTGAAGATCAGGATGACGAGCACAGAGAAGATGAGCATCCCGCTCAGGGTCTCTCGCGTGCGGAGTTCGACAAGGATGTCTTTTTGAGCAACGATCAGAAGTTTGTAAATGAACTTCATGGATTTTGAGCCTTCTGGCGGGCAGCCTCGAACAGAATGATACTGCCGGCGACGCCCACATTGAGCGACTCGACCCCTCCCTTCATCGGAATGGCTACGCGCTCTGTGGCTATCTTCAATGCTTCAACGCTGGGGCCAGATCCCTCATTGCTGACAATCAAAGCGGCAGGACATCGCCAGTCCACGGCGTAGTGAGCCAGGCGGCTCTTGGCATCGGCGAGGCGCACCACATGACCGCGGACGGTCACTTCAACCTCAGGCCAGCTCTGCTGGGCCAACGGCAGGCGAAAATGCGCTCCGCCGCCGGCGCGCACTACCTTTGGATTGAACACATCGACCGTCCCCGGCGCCAGAATGACCTGGTCTACACCCGCGGCCTCTGCGGAACGCAGGAGAGTGCCAAAATTGCCCGGGTCCTGTATGCCGTCCAGGATGAGCAGAAGTTCGCGTCGGGCGGGCTCCAGTTCGACAAAAGGGAACACAGCCAGAATGCCTTGCGGAGTGACTGTGTCGCTGAGCAGTTTGATGATGTGAGGGCCGACCGCATATACTTCAGGCGTTACTCCCAGAAGCCGTTGCAGCAGGGCTTCCGTCCGCCGACCTGGCTCTTCTTCCAAATTCCACAACACCAGGACAGGTATACATCCCGCTCTGAGCGCATCTTCTATGAGCCGGACGCCTTCTACCACGAATTTTCTCTCTGAGTGGCGGACTTTCCTCCTCTGCAGGCTCTTCACCCACCTGACTTTATCGTTGTGGGGGCTGTTGATAGTCGGCCCCAGGTCGAACATGCGCCCAGCCATCTCAGTGGATGGTCCAGCCGCCATCAACGAGTAACGTGTGGCCGGTCACCAGGTCGGCTGCTGGCGAGGCGAGATAGATCACCGCGCCGGCCACATCCTCAGGGCGGCCAAGCCGCTTGAGCAGGATCATGTCGTTCACGTACTTGCCGAAATCAGGGTCGTCGAGCATGGGGCCAGTCAGAGATGTGCGCACGAAGGTTGGCGCTACGGCATTGACCCGAATGTTCAACGGCGCCCACTCAAGGGCCAGCACCCGTGTGATGTGAATGACGGCCGCTTTGGTGGAACAATATATCACCCGTTTCGGCATAGCCACAAAGCCTGCCTGAGACGCGATGTTGATGATTCTGCCGCCGCCCTGCCCGGCCATTATCCGACCGACAGCCTGGCTGACAAAGAACAATCCTTTGACATTGGTGTCATACAGCCCATCCCAAACCTCTTCGGTAATGTCGAATGGGTCCATCGGGACATTGTAGCCCGCGTTGTTGACCAGAATATCAATGCGGCCGAACCGTTGCGCGACCTTCTCGACGACTGGTCGGATTTGCCCGACCTGCGTCACATCCAGCTCTAAGGGCATGGCGACGCGCCCCTGAGCCTCAATCATCTGTGCTGTCTCTTCGGCGCGGGCCAGATGTCGGGTGGTGAACGCCACATGTGCGCCGGCATTGGCCATGGCCACTGCGATGCCCTGGCCGATGCCCTTGTCGCCGCCGGTCAGCAATACAACCTTGTCTGTCAGTGAGAAGCTGGGGAACTCCATATCAAATACCCTCCTGGCGCGCTTGGTGATCGTTGATGTGAGCTTATGAAGAACCGTGCCTGTCGAGACAAGCACGGTTCACGATAGCAATTTGGCTGACAGACCTGCTGAAGGCTTGAATGTCAGGCAGGCCTGCTCAATCTGGGCAGGATTAGAGCGATGCTTTGGCCAATTCAGCCAGCTTGGTAAAAGCCGCCGCGTCCCGTACAGCCATGTCGGCCAGCATCTTGCGGTCGAGCTGAACGCCCGCCGCTTGCAGGCCGTGCATGAACTGATTGTAGGGCAAGCCATTCAATCGCGCCGCAGCGTTGATGCGGGTGATCCACAACCGCCGAAAGTCGCGTTTGCGGTCCCGACGGTCGCGTGTGGCGTACCAAAGCGATTTGAGCATCGCTTCATTGGCGCGTCGGAACAGTTTACTCTTTGTTCCTCGTTGCCCTTTTGTTATTTTCAAGACTTTCTTGTGCCGCGCGTGCGCAGCTACCCCTCGTTTGACCCTGGACAACGGTCTCCCCCCTTCTCGTCACGGGGCGCACGGATTTCGCCCCGAAATAATCGGCTATTGTTTCTTCAAGTATGGGGCCAATATGGCCACCCGCCTACGCTGAGCCAGTTCCGGCACCTCCAGCATTTCACTGAACAGGGCCTTCACTCGCTTCGACTTCCTGCGGCGCAAATGGCTCTTGCCGCCTTTGGTGCGAACCAGTTTGCCCGCGCCGGTGTAGGCGAACCGCTTGGCAGTGGCTTTGTGAGTCTTAATCTTCGGCAAGTCGAAATTCCTCCCTTATTTGTTCGTCGGGCTCAAAATCATCAGCAGGCTTCGGCCCTCTATGCGCGGGCTCTGCTCCACCGAACTCATATCCGACAACTCCGCAGCAATCCGGTCCAGCAGTTCTCGGCCTACATCGGCATGGGTAATCTCCCTGCCGCGAAAAGATACGCGCACCTTCACTTTGGCCCCGGATGTCAAGAAGCGGCGGATGTCGCGCATCTTGAAGGCGATGTCATGCTCGCCAGTTTTGGGGCGAAGACGGATCTCCTTGACCTCAGTGGCTTTTTGCGCCTTGCGGGCTTCCCGCTCGCGTTTGCTCTTCTCATAAAGGAATTTGCCATACTCTAGCAAACGACAGACAGGAGGTTCGGCGTTCGGCGCCACCTCGACCAGGTCGAGGCCGCGCTCACGGGCGATTTGTAGTGCCGCCGGGACACTCATGACCCCTAGCTGCTCACCATTTTCATCAACAACCCGGACTTCTGGCGCTCTGATCGCCTCATTCACACGATGTGTTTTGCCGCTAATTGTCCCACCTCATCTTTGAATAGTACAGTTGACACCCTGAGAACATGTTCTTCAAAGAACCCTGTCGTCCGGGTCCTTGAGTCAAACCCTGTCGCGTTTGGTGTGCTGTAGATGGACCGGTTGCTCCTGGAATTGCCATAACAGCGGTGTACTATATCATATCTTGAGACATTAGTCAAATCAAATCTCTTTCTTGTTGGCGATGGTC
>Ga0129299_1002898_pt1 | contig 11295 bp, 11 predicted proteins | sample ConPoolayeCmetaG_FD_94477 | JGI IMG/M metagenome (GOLD analysis project Ga0129299, IMG submission 94477) | Hot spring microbial mat communities from California, USA to study Microbial Dark Matter (Phase II) - Cone Pool mat layer C metaG ... | reverse complement strand
TCGCCTTCCTTGAAATCCCTGATCGTGTTTTCATAGAGAGCGAGCATCTGATTATACTCGTCATCAGTATATTCCTGCTCTTCGATATCGATTACCGACATTTCGCCGGCTTCGATTTTTTTAATTTTCGTCCGGGGGGTTTTCGTGCGTGTTTTCTTGACCGGGGCTTCAATTTCTTCTATTACCGGTTCCAGTGCTCCTTTGGCAACGGCGGGATCTTTCTTATCGCGTCTGCTCTTATCGGCTTTTGTTCCTGTCTCACCTCCTTTTCTCCTTGATTTCGCTGCGGCCTTCTTGGCCGTACTTTTTGTCTTTTCGGGCATTATGAAATAGTCCTCCTTATAATAACAATTACCCCTAAGGGCCACGGCCGAAACCGCATAAGTTTTAATATAGCCAAAAACCCCGGCCATGCAATCAATTTTTTATATCGGAATGATGTCAATTAATTGGAGCCTTTTTACGTCTGTCGGGCAAACCAGATTCACCGGCGGCTTCCCTCAGGCATTCGATTTTGCGCATTACCTCGGCCGCTATTTCGTGATATTGATCCCTCGCTTGTCGGTTATCATCATTTTGAAAACTCATCGGTTCGCCGAAATGCACGAGCAGCCTTTTCCCCGATAAACGATTCAGCCATGCACGTCCGGTATTGGCTATGAAGACCGGGACTATCGGGACTTTGGCTTTCAACGCAATCATCGCCACTCCGGGTTTGGGATCGCCCAACCTCCCATCGCGGGATCTTGTTCCTTCGGGAAACATCAACAGGACGTTTCCGAGCCTCAACAGTTCAAGACTATTCTTTATCGAGTCGAGATCGAATCCTTCCCTATCGACGGGAAATGCATTGAGTTTTTTTATCAATAATCCCAAGGGCGGTTTGAACAGTTCCTTTTTTGCCATAAAATGCACTTCCCTCGGACAGGCCGAACCAAGCAACGGAGGATCGCCGGCCGCCACATGATTCGAGGCGATTATCACCCCTCCGTCGGTGGGAACGTTCCCCGAACCTTTCAGTTCAAGTCCGCATATAAGGCGCATATAAATCCTGATGATGAATCTGCAGAACCGGTAGAAATAATTTACTTTAGTTTGGCCAGGCATATTTTTAGGATTTCATCCACCTGCTGATCGAATGTCATATTCGTCGTGTCGATCACGACGGCATCGGGAGCCTTTTTTAGGGGCGAATGGGTTCTGCCGGAATCGATCTCATCGCGCATTTGCAGGTTTTTCGCCAGGCGCGCTTTTTCCGACGGGGCAGCTTTCAATTGCAGTCTGCGCCGTTCGGCTCGAACGGCAAGATCGGCCACCATGAAAATCTTCACGTCGGCATTAGGGAAAACATAGGTACCCAAATCCCGTCCTTCCGCAACCAGATTATGTTTTTCGCCGAATGCCCGCTGTTGTTTTTGCATAAATTCCCTGACGGCGGGGACTGCCGAAACTTCGGAAACTTTCGAGTCGATATCAGCCGTCCGAATCCGCTGCGTGACATCTTCGCCGTCGAGAAATATCCGGAACCCATCGTCGCTTTGGCGCAGGTCGAGGACTGTGTCGTCGAGTAACTTTCCGAGGCGGGCCGCATCTGATAAAATACTTTCACTATTTCTCATAATTTTAAGTGTTATAGCTCGATACATGGCTCCGGTATCAAGATAAACATAGCCTAACCGGCGAGCCAAGACCATGGCGGTGGTGCTTTTGCCCGATCCGGCCGGCCCGTCAATCACCACTACTCTGCCCATTTCTACAATCCGACCAATGCCTTCAGTTTTTCCACCTGGACCGGCTCGAGCAAGCGGTACTTTCCCTCCGGCAGGTTCTCCAGCATCAGGCAGCCATAGGCTACCCGTTTCAGGGCTATCACTGGAAATCCCAAGCTGGCTAACATCCGCCTGACCTGACGTTTTCGCCCTTCGTGAATCGTGATTCTGACAAGACTCATCGTTCTGGCAGCGGATATGATCTGTGCCTCCGCCGGTGCGGTCAAGCCGTCATCCAGCACGATCCCCTTTCTCAACTGCTCGATTTCCGCTTCGCCGATAGCTCCGGCCAACTTGGCCTCGTATGTTTTCTTGACTCCGTAGCGTGGGTGACTCAGCCGAAATGCAAGTTCGCCGTCATTGGTGAAAAGAAGCAGCCCCGATGATTCAAAATCGAGCCGGCCCACCGGGAATACTTTGCCTTTATACTCCTTTAGCAAGCCGCTCACTAATTTTTGATGATGCGGATCCCTAGCGGACACAAGATACCCGGGCGGCTTATTCATCATCAGATAAATCGTGCCCGTGGCGGGCGAGACGGTTTTGCCGTCGACCTCCACCACGTCGTTTTCGTCATCGATTCGGACGCCCAGTTCCTTTATCAGCATTCCGTTGACTCTGACTCTTCCCTGAAGAATAAGTTGGTCGGCATGGCGGCGGGAACCGGCACCCGATCTGGCAAGATATTTATTTATTCGCATCATGATTTCAATAACCGACGGCCGTTTCGAAATTCGATATGGATCACCGCTGCGGAAAGCCCGGCCTCCATCAAGAGCGATTTAACTTGGATTCAGGAATCACGCTCTAATTCAGTCACTGTCAGCCGGGAGAATCCCCTCGAGGAATGGCTTGCATTTTCCTCCGGCCGTTCGGCTTCCGGTTCGGTGGTTGAATCGTCGCTGGCATCGGTCATGATTTCACCCTTGCGCGACAACTTCAGCGACGGCAATTTCTGTGGAGTTTCTTCCGCCGGCGGCAACGGCGGCAGGTGACCCAATGACGGCAATCCGAAAAATTCGAGGAAGTAATCGGTGGTTATAAACAGATGCGGCCGGCCCGGGCCGTTCGAACGGCCGTCGATGCAGATCAGATCCCTCGCCAGAAGTTTGCGCAGCACGCCGTCGCAATCGACGCCCCTAATCCTTTCGATCTCGGCTCGGGTGATCGGCTGTTTATAAGCGATTATCGCCAAGGTTTCAAGCGATGCCTGACTCAGGTGAAGCTTCCGATCGATCTCTCCCGCCCTTTGAATATACGGATGATACTCGGGCAATGAATAGAACCGGTATCCTCCGTTTATCCGTTCTATTCGAAAGCTCCGTTTCGTTGCCAAATATTCCTCGTTCAGTTCATTGACGACTTTTTCTATGGTGGCATGGGAAATGCCAGCGCAACGAGCGATAATATCGTCCCGAAGCGGCTCATTGGCGGCAAAAATCAACGATTCGACTATATTTTTCTGATCGAATAGGTCAAATTCATTATCGCTTTGTGCATTGGTGTCCTGCTTCATTCCCTTTTCGAATTCTCCTATTTGAGGTAAAGCATTCGGCCGGTTCTTGCGAAACCGCCGATGGAGAGTTTATAGAAATATACGCCGCAGGCAAGATCATCGGCCATCCGCCAGCGAATTCTGTTCAATCCTGATTCGGCTTTTCCGACAGCTTCCCCTATTTTTCTTCCGGCCGCATCCATCAACTCGAACTTATAATTTTCCGGATCGGAATTCCACTCGAAATTTATACAGGTGGCGCCGTTGAAAGGATTCGGATGGTTGCCGCCGAGCCTGAATATTCCGGGAACAGCGGCCGATTCCGCGGTTTCAATCGACGTTTCATTCGTATCAACATCGGCACGATAGCTGAATTCGGCGCTGTCGCGAATCGTAAACCCCTGAAACGGCCAAGTGACCGTCATCAACACCGAACCGAGATCCTGGAATCGGGGAATTCTAACAGTCAATGATTGATCGGCCGGCACAAAATAGATTCCGAATGTCACCGGTCCGGAATCGGGGATGCTGCCGAGGGAAACAACCAGCGGATAGTCGTCGTCGCCGTTAAAATCAATCACCAGCTCCGATTTGGGTATACCCGGATCGTTGAAAACGACGTAGGCTCCACCCAAATTTTCGATCGCTTTCGGGTTCACCACCATTCCAGTGGGATATATGTCATGAATTCTTGCCAAAGGCACGCTCAACGGAAAATCGGCGCCTTCCTCGAAAAATCCCGGCCGCCAATTAACCGCCGTGAAATAATTCCATGACATGAATTCCGCATACTCGACAACGAAATTCAGATTGCCCTCGGCGAAAGCAACGCTTAGAGCGACCAGAGATTGATCCAGATTTATCAGTTTTTCGAATACCCTTCTGATAAATTCGATTCCATGATTCTGGTAAAGATACTGGGCAAAAACCCACGAACCATACATATGCGATCCGCCGGTCAGATATAACGATTTATCGATTTTCAGATAATAATCGGGCAGGTAATAATACAGTTCGTTCAAATCATCGAAAACAAGCTCTTCGGCAAATACCGCCGATAGCTCATACCACCAAGGGGTTTCGTCGCGGCTGAATGCCCGGTAAGCCATCTGTACGGCATGGAAATATTCATGTGAACAGGTCGCCATCAAAAAAGGTAATGGGTCATCCGGATGATGCTGGTTGCGCAGATCCCGGCCTATGAAAGCATACGAAGAGTATGCTTGGCGGCCCGGATAATGATCGGACGGAAATTCGGGGACGACCAGACCGCTTATTTCGGTCACGTAGATATCATAGAGGTTGTTGCCGCCGAGGCCGTCATCGGGAGGAGGAGGGTCGAATCCGTGAACGTTCACGTAACTAAACCGGCTCGATTCAAGATATTCTCCCATGCGGTTTACATAATCAGGCACGCCGTCATGCGGATTAAGATCGACCTCGCTTTCATAAACAGCATTGTTTCCGGTGATATCGAAATGTATTCGGAAGTTCTCGGTATCATAATGAACCTGCAACGAGGGCCTGGTAAGGGCAAGCGGCGGCCACGAAGTCGCTGTTTGCCGGGAAAGAATCAAATCGCCGGTGGAACAACCGATATCGGCAATCGAGATGGCGTGCAAAACAATGACGGCTGCCATTATTTTATACGCTGTGCGCATAAAGCCTTATCGCCTTTTCCCGATTTAGATTTCCCCGGGCAATCCAGATTTTGCCAAAAGGGGCCGCCTGTTTCATGAACAACTGCCCGAGACGGGCAAGCTCGAGGATCGCCATGAAAGTAACCGCTATCACGATCCGCCGAGGATCGTCCTCGAACAACTCCGCGAACTCGACTTCGCCGCGTGATTCAAGCTTATCGATTATATGCCCGATTCTCTGATCGATACTTACCTCATCGACATCAACCAGATGGTCTTTGGCTTTCCTCGAATTGCGCAGCAGCTCGCCGAAAGCGATCACAAGGGCATTAATATCCACCGGTTCGAGTTGATAGTTGATTCCGGCGGTTATACCATCGTATTGTTCACCTCTCGGGTAACGCTTTTGCCATGATTCTCCTGCTTTCCCCAACTCCTGAGCGGCCGAGCGGAATTGACGATATTCAAGCAGCGCCTTGACAAGTCCGCTTCGCGGATCCTCGTAATCCTCAAGCTCGTCATGTTGTTTCGGCAGAAGCATCTGAGCTTTAATTCGGATAAGCATCGCAGCCATCAAAATGAATTCGCCGGCAACTTCAAGATCAAGCTCCTGCATGGCCTCGAGATAGGCAAGGTATTGCCGGGTAATCTGGGCGATCGGAATATCATAAATATCGATTTCATCCTGTTTTATCAGGTAAAGCAACAAATCGAGAGGACCTTCAAACGGTTGAATAGCGAAGTTCGAACCAGCTTCGTTTATTCTGATATGATTACCAATCAATCTTCATCGCCTTTCTGACCATTGACATCGTCTCGGCGGCCTTGTTTCGGGCCGATTCGGCACCGGCCTTGAGCGATTTCCAGACGACCTCGGGTCTGGCAACGAAATTTTTCCGCCTTTTGCGCAATTCGGAAAGAGCGGCGTTCAACCTGCCCGCAAGAACAGTCTTGCACTCGACACACCCAAGTTGTCCGGAACGACAGGGAGCCGCAATTTGATCAGCAGCATCGTTGTATATTTGATGCAGCGAAAATACCGGACAGATCTCTGGTCTTCCCGGATCGCCTTTGCGCAGTTTCTGCGGATCGGTAAACATCTTTTTTATCTTCGCCTCGGTGATTTCCGCCGAATCGGCAAGACGGATGTCGTTGCCGTAGGATTTCGACATTTTGCGTCCGTCCGTGCCGGCAACCGCTGGAAATTGAGTCAGCAACCCCTCCGGCTCCGGGAAAACGTCCCCATAAAAATTATTGAACCTTCTGGCAACCTCTCTGGTAAGCTCGATATGAGGAAGCTGATCCTTGCCGACTGGCACGGCGTTGGCCCGATAGACCAGTATGTCGGCCGCTTGCAGCAGCGGGTAACCCAAAAACCCGTAACTGTCGAGGCCGAGTTCGCTTGCCTTTTCCTTGTATGAAGGCACCCGTTCAAGCCATGAAAGCGGCGTTATCATGGAAAATAGAAGATGTAATTCAGCGTGCTCCTTTACCTCGGACTGAATAAAGATCGAGCATTTGTCGGGATCGAGGCCGGCGGCCAGATAATCGCATGCCATCTGAAACACGCGGTCTTTGATTCCGTCGGTATCGGCATAGTCGGAGGTCAACGAGTGCCAATCGACAATACACAGATAAGTTTCATATTGATCCTGCAACTCGACCCAATTTTTCAGCGCCCCTTCATAGTTGCCAAGGTGAAGTTGGCCGGTCGGCTGCATTCCGGATAAAATTACACCTTTCATCCTTACATTATTCCTAAGTTGCCTGCACTTGCGCCAGAAAACCGGCCCTGTGCTGCGACCGATTCGTGCAGCGGTGACATGTTGTTTAACAAGGAAAACGGCTTAGGGTGACCTCTCTTCTCAGTTACTTCAATTGGGCTTTCTTGCCTACCTCAATCAAGAAACAGATATCTGCGCCATCGATTGTCATGCGGATCCATGAATTGCTGAATAAACGTTATGTGGCTCGGCCGTTTCGGTTTTCGCAACAGGACCATATTCGCCTGTTCCGGCAATCTCTGGCCCTTTAGGTTGTTGCAATCTGGGCATGCCGCCACGAGGTTTTCCCATGTATCTTGTCCCCCCATCTGTCGCGGTATGACATGGTCGACGGTCATGTCCGGCGTTTTCCGACCGCAATACTGACAACGCCCTCCATCTCTTTTGATAATATTTTTCCGCGAAAGAAGAACCCGTTTGGCCGGAATTTTAACGAAATTCGCCAGACGCACGACCGAAGGCACCGGCAAACTTGTCCTTACCGAGCGAACGCGTTGTCCGTCAAGAGATTCTATCATCTCGGCCCGATTAAGAACAACCATAACAATCGCTCGCCTGACGGTGCAGACGGTTAACGGTTCGTAATTCTGATTTAGAATCAATACATGCCCATTCAGCATCAGTAATCCCGGCATGCTTTTTCACTTGTAATCTATCACCAATAATGATTTTGTCAATAGAATTTCCCCCTGCATTATTAATTAAATCGATATTATTTTTGAGGTTAACCGGCATTGAATAATTCCCAAGGAACAAATTGGCGCGATCCTCATTTAAGAATAATTATAGCGGCTTGACATTTCGGGCATAAAGACTATTTTGATGACATGAGGGAAATAATCGGCAACGCCTTGGCAATCGTGGGCATATCGATCCTTCTGGCATTCGGATCGAATCTGGTGCACCCGAACAAGATTTCTTGGGTCGGCATCTGGCCGGACAACCGCCGTATACAAGCACTCGACAAACCGACGTCGTTCGACCCGCAAACGGATTCCCTGATAACACTCGAAGAGGCGTTTTTGATGTGGAAGGATAAAAGCGCCGTTTTCATCGACACGCGTGAGCCTGAGGAATTCGCCGAGGGACATATACCGGGGGCTATAAATCTGCCGTTTGAGCGTTGGAATGAATTCTGGGACTCTGCCAAACCTCTTATTGGAATGCAAGATCGTATCGTAACCTATTGCGGCGGACTGGATTGTGAGCTTTCGCTTTATGCGGCGAGGGAGTTTCAATCGCTTGGCTATGGCCGGCCGCTCATATTTTTTGGAGGTTACGTGAGGTGGATCGAGCAGGGACTACCAATTGAGCGCAGCCAGAGATAACCGAACTTTCGCGACCGCCCTGCTCTGTCTGGCTATCGGCGGCATTTTCGTTTATGCCTCGATCGATAAGATTATCAATCCCGAGGCATTTGCAAGGGTAATTCATAATTACCGTCTATTGCCACCCGTCGCCATAAACGGTCTTGCGATTTTTCTGCCCTGGCTTGAGCTGACAGCAGGGCTTTGCCTGATGCTCGGATTCAAATATCGATCGGCGAATCTGATCATATTTCTGATGACAATTGTATTTATCGTGGCGCTTGGCTCTGCCTATTTTCGGGGAATAAATCTCAACTGCGGCTGTTTTTCGATGTCGGCGACGACGAAGTCGAATTTGCTTGCCAGAATTATCGAGGATTTCCTCATAGTTGCCGGGAATATAATCATACATTTCAATTTCAAGCTAAAAAGACATAAATAAATCGGCCGCCTCAGGCATGGTTTTACCGATTATTTTACCGGTAGGGCGAAAATAAGCATCTCTCTGCTACTTACGCCGCAGCATTCGCCAGTCTTGCTGCTTGGATGAAGGATCGAAGTTGTCTTTGCTAATTGAGAGATTCCGGTTCGGCGATTATCTGCACCCGGATTTTTTCGCCTGATTGGATATAACCCGCATTTGGCGGTACGACAATCAGGCCGTTTACGGTGGAGAAAGCCCTCAGCGAGCTGTTGTTTCGCAGGGCTGGAGCCACCTGAAACCCATTTTCGGTCAGGGTCACTATTCCGCGGATATAGGTGGTCACGCCGTCTTCACCTCTGATATCGCGGGTCAGGGTGGCCAGAACTTCAGTGCGACGAGTAACGCTCATTCCCATCATCTTCATCAAAGCCGGACGAACGAATTGTTCAAGCACGATAAATGATGAGTAAGGGTGCCCTGACATCCCGAATATCGGAGTATTGCCACAGATACCGAATATCAAGGGTTTTCCGGGTTTGATAGCCACTTTCCAAAATTTGATATCCATGCCGACGCGTTCGAGGATTTTTTTCACGAACGTAAAATCCTCAAGGGCCGGTCCGATACTGCTTAACAGCATATCATGCTCGAGACCCTCTAAAATTTTCTGTTGAATCGCCTCTCTGTCATGACCGGCGATGCCGAGGTCGACGGGGTGTGCTCCATATTCAGCGAGCTGCGAATACAAGGCGAACCGATTCGAACATCTCATCATACCATAGGGAAGCGGGCCATCGCTTTCGCTGAATGCGCTGCCGGTGACCAGAAACGAAACCCTCGGCTGGCGATGGCATTTGACTTCATTCAATCCGAGGGCAGACAGTATGCTGATATCGGCCGCATTGAGCCTTTTGCCTTTGGTCAGCACAAGGGTTCCCTTGACGATATCCTCACCCTTTTTTCTGATATTTTCACCCGCGATCGGCTGTTTGTAGATCATTCCCTTGCCGTTAGTCTGTCTTACGATATGTTCATCGAGCAGGACGCTGTCCGCACCCTCCGGGATAGGCGCTCCCGAGGTGATTTTCACGGCATGTCCCGGCTCGATCGCTTTAGGCCAATTTTTGCCGGGGAATAATTCGCCGTCGATATAGATTTCAATGGGACACTTGCAGGAAGCTCCGGCGGCGAACTTTGAATCGAGCGCATAACCAGACATCATTGCGTAATCAAAGGCGGGGACATCTTCCGATGACACGATGTCTTCCGCCAGCACGCGGCCGCGTGCCTCCAATATCGGGATGCTCACCGGCTCGAGCACTTTCGTTAGATCGAGAACAATTTGTAACGCTTTATCTACGGAAATCATTTCCACCCCTCCGGTTGGTTTCCTACCTGAACATAGTCATCGCACCATCATGGTGAGTCTTATAGGAAATATAAAATCAGGTGAGACCGGAATGGTAAGAAACTGCTACCGCCTCTAATTGAGGGAGATGATAGCTTGAGTCTAATACATTGTCAAGCAAAATCTTGTGAAAATATCCATATTTTCGCGCCGGCCATTTCAGGCAGCAACCAATCGAGCTGTGGGCCGGCGAACTATCGGTCAAGACAGAAATTTCGCCGGAAACGGCGGGCGCCGTTTATCTGGCACCGCCGGCTCCCAATATGGCTGAATATTCCCTCGGTGATTTCAGGATTTCCACAGCCCTTTTCATATATGGGTCGGTTTTCAGTACTATCTGACGATAGACGGCCTTTTCCCCATAAAGCCGGGTGAGAATATCGCGCTTTATCGAGCGTTTTATATAATCCAGGCTTTCGTCGAACTGCCTCTCTTTGTCGGACTTGATTTCATTTCTGAGAAGCGCGATTTCATCGGCATAAAGGCTGCTCTTGCCGGATTTTTCGGCAGTTTTTTCAAGACGTTCGAGATCCAGTTCAAGCTCCGATTTGTAGGTGAATTTCTTTTCTTTAAGGAATGCTTTGAATTCTTCAATCATTTGCGGTGTTACCTCAAAATCCTCCGGCAAAGAAGCGTGGCTGGCCGAGTATCGGACGGAAAAATCGAAAAACATCGAAAGCCGTTCGAGGTTTAATTCGAGCGCGTTCAGCTTCTCATCATCCACCGTCAGGTCGGGCACAACTCCTCCCCCGCCGTAAACTATACGTCCGCCACGCGTATGAAACAACTCTCTCTTCGTCGAATCGGGTGATTCGGCCGAATCCGCAGCCGCCTCGTCGGAATCTTCTTCCATTTTCTCGGGGTGCCGGGACGATCGGACATCCTTCTGTATGCATCTTCCGGAGGGTATATACCATTTGGCGGTGGTCAATTTCAAAGCGACCTCGTCGGATAAGGGATAGATCTGCTGGACGAGCCCCTTGCCGAAGGTGGTGTTGCCCAGTATGATTCCCCTGTCCCAGTCCTGAACAGCGCCCGCCACGATCTCTGAAGCGGAAGCCGACATCTCATTGACGAGAATTACCAAGGGAATACTCGTGGGGATCTTTGGCTCATCAAGGGAATAAAGTGTCCGGTTCTGGTCTTCACTTCTGCCTCTTGTCGAAGTCACCTCGGAACCTTTCGGCAAAAAATAACCGGCGACCTTTACCGCCTGATCAAGAAGCCCGCCGCCGTTTGAACGCAGATCGAAAATTATTCCTTCGACGTTATCCTTGAGGATTTCGGAGAATGCGACCTCAAGCTCGGTCTGCGCTTCCTCGCCGAACCTGGCCAGCCTCACATAGCCGAGCTTGGTGCCATGGCTGTTAAAAGTGGAATAGAAAGGCACGGTTTTGATTTCGATAACCGCTCTCTCGATCGTATATTCCAGCGGCTGATCGACTCCTTCCCTTTCGATGCTCAGTGT
>Ga0129299_1002895_pt1 | contig 11301 bp, 5 predicted proteins | sample ConPoolayeCmetaG_FD_94477 | JGI IMG/M metagenome (GOLD analysis project Ga0129299, IMG submission 94477) | Hot spring microbial mat communities from California, USA to study Microbial Dark Matter (Phase II) - Cone Pool mat layer C metaG ... | reverse complement strand
TGGCTGGTCAATCAGGCTCGTCATCAGGGGCATCTGATCGGGCGGGCAGACCCCAGGAGCGTATCCCGCCAGGTCATCGCCATGCTGGAGGCGGCGGCCTCGGTGAGCGAGGAATGCCCGGACGCCTACTACTGGCTTTATGACCTGTACATCCGGATGGACCGGGGCGACATGGCCCGTGACGCACTGGCTCGCTATGTGCGGCTGACGCCCGGCGATGACGCAGCCCAGCTTCGCTTGCTGGAGATGAACCTGTCGCGTCTTCAGACGGCGGAAGCCCGCCAGGATTTCGTGCGATCCGAACTGAAGCAGAAAACCTTGTCGCGGGTGTACGAGAGCGAGCTGCGACGTTGCCTGGCCCAATGGCATCGCGAGCGGAGGGAGACCGAGTTCGCCGCTCGCGAGATCGAACAAGCGCTGCGGCTAAACCCGATGAATGTCGCTGCTCGGGAGTTGGCCTACGAGCTGTTCGGCGAGACCGAACCGGCACTCCAGCGCACGGAAATGGCGCTGCAACTCATCGCCATGAACCCGAGCCAGGCCAACCTCGTTTGGGATCTGGCCGAGTTTCTCGACCGGCTTTCGCTCCACTCCCAGGCCCAGGAATGGTACAACCGGGCCATCCAGATCCATCAACGAACCGACACCACGCCGGTCCCCCTGGAGTTTCGGCACAAATTGGCGGTTTCCTACGTTTCTTCCGGCAACCTGGATCAAGCCAAGCAGGTGGCGGATGAGATTCTGCGGGAGGCGGCGGACTTCCACGCCACTCGCTTGCTGCGAGCGCATGTGGAACAGAAGCTGGGTCTGGAAGACGCGGCCAAAGAAGACATGTTGCAGGTGGCCCGCGCCTACGAACAGAAGGCCGATCAGATCCTCAAGGAGAACCTCGCTGACGAAGCGGCCGAGATCGCCTGGTTCTACAGCTACCACCAGCCGGACAATGACAAGGCTCTGGCACTCGCCAAGCTGGCCATGTCCTCGGGGGAACCGCCCCCCCTGGCCCGGTTGGCCTATGGCTACGCCCTGCGGCTCAATGGTCAAACCGACGAAGCCATCAAGACGTTGGAACCGCTCGCGGCGACGGACCAACTGGCGGCTCTGGAGCTGGCCAAGGCCCAGCTCGATCGGGGCAACCGACCCCAAGCCATCACGACGTTGCACAAGGCCGCCACCCTTCAGTACTCCGGCATCGCCTACACGCTCATCGCGGACCTGCTGGCCAGGTACGGGGAGGCAGCGCCACGTTCGCCGTTGCATACCAAAGTCGTTGCCGCCTTGGACAAGTTCAATCGCCGCGTGTTTGATTTCCACGATCACCCGGAGGAATTCCTGAAGTTCACGATCCGGTTCGCCGAGCAGGCCGTCCCCCCCGCCGGCCCGCTCAACGTGGTATTCCGGGTGGAGAACACAGGGCCCTTCCCGGTGACCCTGGGCGAGGGCTTCATGTCCAGACCGCTCATCGCGGTCACCGCGTGCGTGGGCGGCGAGGAGGGGGTTCGCTTCAACAACTACCTGCAAGTGATGATGAACGCCCGACCCGTGCTCCAACCGGGCGACGCCGTGGAAAAGACCGTCGCTGTCGATGTGGGCTTGTTCCGTGAGCACCTGCTGCGGACCGCATCGCAGGACGCGGAGATTGAAATCGCCGCCCTCTTCGATCCTGTTTACGAAGACGGCAAGCTGGGCATCGGCATGGGCACGATCGAGGCTCGGCCCATCAGGATCACGCGGTCCGGGGTAGACACTTCACCGGAAGCCATCGCCGCTCTGATCGACCAGGCGAAATCGCCCGCTGTTGCCGATCGCATTAGGTCGGCCGAAGTGCTCGGCGCCCTCCGCGCGGACGCCGAAAGCCGTCTCTCCGGCAGCCGAGCCGGGGATCTACCGACGGATGCCATCGCCGCCGCGATGGTCAGCCTGCTGGGAGATTCCGACTACCGCGTCCGGGCGCGGGCCATGACCGCCGTGGGCTGGTCCAAACTGGACGAGCGGCTCACCAATGCCGCGGCCCCGGGCGTGCGGGGCGATGTTCATCCCGTGGTGAGGATGCTGGCGGTCAGCCTCTTCGCCCGTCAGCACGGCGATCGGTTCATCAAGGTCCTGCGGCAATTGAGCCGTTCCGACCCAAGTCCTTTCGTGCGGGTCATGGCGGAGGGCTACCTGCCCCGCACCCCCAACGTAACGGCCAACCGCGAACTGGACTCGGCCAACGACCCCGTGCCTTGAAACGCAGCGGGGAACTGAGGCCCATCGCCGTCCGAGATGGTGCGGGCCGCAGCCGCCTGCCGAAGCCGCCTTCTCACGTCCCACCGACAGGGGTGCTATATTGTAGGTTGTAACAAGCGGTCTGGAGGAACTACATGGGGATCCGGGTTTCTCATTGCCGTATGTGGGGCGTCAACGTGGGGTCCATGCTGCTCGTGGCCGGCCTGTTTCACGCGGGATGTGGTCAGTGGCCCGGCGGCAGTAGCCAGACCCTCCCGAATCAGAGCGGAGGGTCCGCCCATTCGGCTCTGGAGCAGTTGGCGTTGGAGCGGGTCAACCGCGCTCGCCTGCTGCCCGCCGCGGAGGCCACCCGCTTCGGCATCGCCCTGGACGAAGGCATCCCCGGGCAGTTGAACGCGGCTCCGCGGCAGCCTCTGGCTCTCAACCAGCTGCTAACCGAGGCAGCGCGATTGCACAGCACGGACATGCTGAACCGCGACTACTTCGCGCACGATACGCCCGAAGGCTTGACGCCGTTCCAACGAATGACCCAGGCCGGATATGCCTGGATCACGGCCGGGGAGAACCTCGCCTGGCGCGGCACGACCGGGCAGATCGATGAACCGGCCTTCGTCGAGGCCCAGCACGCCGACCTGTTCGTGGATACGGGCATTGCCGGCCGGGGGCACCGCGTGACCATGCTCACGGCGGGCTTTCGTGAAATCGGCATCGCCATAGTGTCCGGCACGTTTCACTATCAGGGCACGGACTTCAAGGCACTCATGCAGACCCAGGACTACGGGGCCTCTGCCGGCAACCATTGTTTCGTACTGGGCGTGGTTTATAACGATTTGAACGGCAACGGTCAGTACGATCACGGGGAAGGCGTCGCGAATTCCACCGTGACTCTGGATGGCACGGCCAAACAAACCAACGCCGGAGGCGGATACACCTTCACCATATCGCAGACCGGCACCTATCTGCTGCAATTCGGTGCGGGACCGGCGCAGAACCTGACCCTTGCGGCCGGCGGGCCGAACCTCAAGGCCGACCTCGTCGACGGACGGACGATCGTCATCAACCTGGGCCTTGGTCCGCTGCCGTGACGACCGGCCGGGAACCGTTGGCCGACGCTAGAGAAGTTCTTCGCCGCTCTTGGCGTAGGCCCGGAAATCCGCGATCAGTTGCCGCGTGATGGGGCCGGGCTTGCCGTCAGCGATCATCCGCTTGTCGATGTCCACGACCGGGCAAATCTCCGCGCCGGTCCCGGTGATGAACATCTCGTCGGCGAAGTAGAGATCCTGACGGGTCAGGATGGTCTGGTCCACCGGGATGCCGCGGCGTTCCGCCAATTTCATGACCAGACGGCGGGTGATCCCTTCCAGGATGCCGCAGTGGGGTCCGGGAGTCTGCAAGCGGCCGCGGGTGACGATGAACAGGTTGTCGCCCGTGCATTCCGCCACGTAACCCTCATGATTGAGCATGACGGCTTCCAGACAACCGGCGTCGATGGCCTCGATCTTCGCGAGGATGTTGTTCAGGTAGTTCAGGCTCTTGATCCGCGGAGACATCGCGTTGGGGTGGTTCCGCGTGGTCGACGCGGTGATCACCTTCATGCCCTTTTCGTACATCTCCGGGTCGTACATCTGGATGGTGGAGCAGATAATGAAAACGATCGGAGGGCCGCAGCGGAAAGGATGAATCCCCAAGGCCCCCACGCCGCGGGCGGCGACCAGACGGATGTAACCATCCGTCGTCTTGTTGGCTTTCATGGTCTCGTGCATCGCATCCACGATCTGCTGCTGCGTAAAGGGAATCTCCATGCGAATGGCTTTCATGCTCAGCATGAAACGATGCATGTGGGCCTTGCACTCGAAGATTCGTCCGTGATAGACCCGGATGCCCTCAAACACGCCGTCGCCGTAGAGAAGGCCGTGACTGAAGACGCTGACATTGGCCTGATCGACCGGAACCAGCTTGCCGTCCATCCAGATCTTGAGGTTCGGGTTCGGTGTGTATTCGTCGCCCATGCGCCGCCTTCTCCTGAGTTGTCCAGACTACCTTGCAGAAACCGAGGATCCTCGCTCGGCCTCCTGAGCGTGGCATTTCCGCCCGACACGACGACCGATGTGACCGGCGGCCAGCCCAGCGGGTGGTCGGGCAACTCCCGCATGGCCCGGCTACCGCCCTATCTTACCCGACCGTCAACCAAGTTCACCACCCGATCAGCCTCCTGCGCCAGATCCCGGTCGTGGGTGACCATCACAATCGTCTGCCCGGCTTCGTTCAGGGCCTTCAGAAGACCGAATACCTCCCTGCCGGTCTTTCGGTCGAGATTCCCGGTTGGTTCGTCGGCGAACAGCAGCTTTGGCTGATTCACCAACGCCCGGGCGATGGCTACTCGCTGCCGCTCGCCACCGGACAGCTCATTGGGGCGATGCCGCATTCTGTCGCGCAATCCGACATTCGCAAGCAATTCGTGTGCCCGCTCTGCCACAAGACGACGGTTCGCCAGCCAGGCCGCGGCGGAGCTGCCCACCATACAAGGGAGCAGAACGTTCTCCAAGACGTCGAATTCCGGCAAGAGATGATAAAACTGAAAGACGAAGCCGAATTCCGTATTCAGGAGGCGATTTCTTCTCTTGACTAAAGGCCCATCGCCCCAAACCGCGCTGGAGGTGGTCCGACTGGACGGCGGACCGTCGGCCGAGCTGCGTTGGGCGGAGTGTGGGGTTTTGGGTGTTACTGCGGCTGCCTCCGCATCCGTGAAAAAAGAGTCCCGCCCCAGAGGCAGCCGACGCTGCCCCTCCGGCTCGAAGAGCGGCTCGCCCTGATAAAACACCTGACCCCGCTGCGGCACGTCGAGACCACTGAGCACATGGAGAAGCGTGCTCTTGCCGCTGCCGCTGGCGCCGGTGATGGCGGTGAAGGATCCTGATTCCACCGCGAGATCCACTCCGCGCAGCACGGGCAAAGCCGCCCTGCCGAGCAGGTAGTGCTTGTGGACCGCCGTGCATGCCAGCAAAGGGGGGGACACCAGCCGCCTCTCGAAGACGCCGCGGAACCGCTGAACGGCCCCCGGCTTACTCGTAACGCAGGGTCTCCACCGGCCAGGTTCGTCCAGCGCGGAAGGCCGGGAACGCCGCACCCACCACGGAAGCGATCATGGCCAGGATCCCGATACCGATGACCTCCGACCATTTCCAAACGTCCGGGATCCGGTCGAAGGAGTACTGCTCCGGACTCCAGACTCGCCAAGCTGGGTTCAGCCGGGCCAGGAAGTCCTGAACCTCATTGATGTGCTCGACGAAGGTGATGCCGAGCAACGACCCGAGCACGCTGCCTACCAGCCCAATCGCCCCGCCGTAGGCAAGGAAAACGGCGGTGACGCCTTCCCCGCTACCGCCCACGCTCTTGATGATGCCGATGTCGCGGGTCTTCTCCTGGACGATCATATAGAATATGCACAAGATCAGAAACACCGCCACCACGCTGATCACCCCGAACATGATCAGGACCAGGAACTTTTCCTTTTCGATGGCGGAGATGTAGCTCCGCTGCATCTCTTCCCAAGTCTGGATGTCCACGTTCTGCATCAGCGAAAACTCGGTCGGGTCCGGATGGAGTTCTTGCCGCAACTCCTCCCAGACCTCCAGCAGCTCGCGTTTGCAGGCCAAAAGCCGGTCGCGTTGGCTGCCGACCAGGCCGTGAAGACGGATCTGAATCTGGCTGCACAGCGGACTCGCCATGCCGCCCCCTTCGGTCCGCGGTTGAGCCTCCATCGACAACAACCGCTGGAGCACATCGAAATCGACATAAACGCTCTTGGAGTCGGTTTCGAAGATCCCTGTACGCGAGTCGTCCACGTAGCGAAACGAGGGCTTCGGCGGGGGCTCCGGACTCACGTCGCCGGTACGCGTCAGCGGGAGCAGCGTCAGTAGGCAATGCTCGCCACGGGGAAAACGGGGACTCCGGCGGTATTCGCCGGAGGGGAGTCGCCGAAAGAGGATGTCTCGGCCGATGATCATGCCGGGGTAATCCTGGCCCCTGAACACCGGCCGCATATCGCCTTCCGTGTTCAGGGCGAAGACCCCTGGGCCGGGGTGAGGCGTTCGGGGCTCCCGGCGGTACCGCTTCTCCTCGGCGACCCGCTCAGGCTCAGGCAGGCCGGCCAGGTAGGTTCGCCAGTGCTCTTCCATGTCGCCCGGAAGCATGGGCACGAGGGCGTCGTCGTATCCGTAGAACGGCTGCTTCTGGGGGCGGAGATGAGTCCCGCCGAACCGCTTCTGATAGAAAAGGTCGCGACCGAATTCATTGACCCGCACGAACTCATCCAGGCGAATGCCCAGAATCTGAACCGGGTGCGTGGTTTTGGCTTCGGGGAACCGCAGCAAACCGTAAGTTCTGATGAGCGGGGTGGCCTGCACCACCAGCGGCTCCCCGGTGGCGGTTTCCCGGAGTTCCCCGATCCTGCGAATGAACTCATCGTAGTAGGGAAACCCCTGGGCGCCGCCTTCCATCACCAGATGGCCGAGCAGCCCCTGGGCGCGATCGCGGATGTGGTCGGCAAACCCGCCCATCACGCTGATGACGATGATCATCATGGCGACGCAGAGGCTGACCGCCCCGACCGAGAAGAAGGCGATTCGCTTGCGTTGCAACAACCGAGCGGCGAAAAAGGCGATGTAGTATCGCGGCCAGCCCAGCAGCGGACTGACTCGCCAGGCCAGCCACCACACGAAGAGAGCGGCCGCCACCAGGATCAGCCATAGTCCCGCATTGAAGACGTACCACTCCGCCCGCACCCAGCCGAACGGGTCGAAACCCACCCAGGCCGCCGGACTGGCCAGCCGGAACAGTCGGTTGGGGCCTTCCTCGCCAAAGAAGAAGTGGAGATAGGCGGTGTGCGGCGTCCACGTCACCAACCAGAAGATGGCGCCTGCGGCAAGGCTCATCCGCGCCAGGTAACCGGCGGTGCGAAGCGACGGGATCCTCAGGACGGCCCAGGTCCCCGGCCAGCGAAACAGGAGCATCCACGCGAACAGCAACGGCCCCATCAGCATCACGCTGTGATCCGAACCGTCTTCCGACACCTCCGAGGGCACGAAAAACCAGGGCAACCCAGCCAAACGGCGTGCCACCCCTTCGGGAAGCCAACAGAAGAGCGTGTCATCCTCGGCCAGTGCTCGGCGAAGCCGCTCATGTTCGGGGTGAATCTCCGCTTGCCGAGTCTCCAGGTCGGCCAGCAGCGCGGTTCGCCGCTGCTGCATTTGCAGCGGCATCTGTCCGAGTTCCCGCAGCCGCGTCCAATGGTCGATGAACTCGTCCCTTCCCTGAACCGGCATGCCGATCCAACTCAGCCCAATGGCGGCATTCAGGCAGGTCGTCGTGATCCAGAGCGCCACGAGCACCCAGCACGTGCCTGCGGCGAAGGCCCAGGGTTTCGTTCGTGCCGCCGTTTGCCAATGCCCGATCCAAGCCAGGGCAATGCCCAGGTGTCGCACCAACCAGATGAGCAGCAGTGCGGCCGTCACCGGAATCGCCGCGAGGACGACCGGCACGGCCAACAAGGCCATCTGCACGCGGGACAAGGCCACCGGCCGGCCCAACAGCGGAACCAGAGCGGCCTCGATCACCACATAGAAGGCGGCGCCCAACAGATTGGAGCCGGCCAGCGCCAGGAGATAAGCCGGCACGGTGATGGGCGCGAAGATGACGAAGAGGAGTAGCAAGCCGCGGGACCGCACGGGCATCTCCAAGTGCAGGGATGCGCCGGCCCCCTCACCACAGCGAGCGCACCGCCTTGCTCGGGAACCCCCGAGGATAAGATATCGCGACCCACAGCGAAAGGGGGCCGAGATTCCCACCTGCGGAATGGCGTGTTATACTGCGTCGGAGGACGGCGTGGTCACGCCCGCCCGAGATTCCGCCTGTGCCGAGGAGAACCTTCATGCGCTATGCGGTGCCTGCGATACTCCTGATGGCTTCCTTCACCCCGCTGGCCCTGATCGGAGAACCGAACCGATCGAATCCCTTAGCAGCGGGGAGGGAAGCGGATGCGTTCCCGTACCATTTCGATGTCGGCCGACTCGGGTTCGCAGACCTGCTGACGCTTCAGGACGGCACTCAACTGACGGGCAAGATTTTGGAGTGGGCGGACCGGATCTTGTTGTGCGAAGCGGACGGTCTAGCCCGGTCTTTCGATCCCGCCGAGGTGGCGCGGTTCGAGTTTCGCCGCGGCCCCCGACATCGCGTCCCCCCGAGTCTGCCCGACCTCACGGTTGCCTATGTCGAGAGGCTCCCCCGTGATGTTCATTGGCACGGCCTGATCCAACGGCAGGACGGCCTGGAGAAACCAAGCTCCAATGCCGAACTGCCGCCGCGTCCGTCCGCCGGGACCGTCGTCACGCTACGGATTCACGTTCGGAATAGCGGCTTGTCGCCCTCGGCGGAGGTCCCCTGCCAGATCCTGATCGACAACCAGGAAGTGAAGTCGGCCGCCATCCCCCCCCTGCCGCCCGGCAAGGAGCACATCGTGGAAGTAACCTGGCCGTGGCAGGAAGCGAGGCATTTCTTGTGCGTGAAAGTGGATCCCGAGGGCCGCGGAGAGGAGATCGTCCGCTGGAACAACACCTTCGTGGAGCCGCTCGACGCCCTCGGCGTCGCCGTGGTAGTGGCCCGGGATCGGTACGAGGAATGGGGCCGTCATCGGAACCTGGTGGACAGCTTCGGTTTCGAGGATTGGCTGCAACACCAGATTCGCTGCCTCAACGGGCTATTGGCCGCGTCGATTTATCCGTCGTGCCCCCAAGGCGTGTCGGAGCGGCTCCGCTGCGACCGGGTCATCGTAGTGGAGGATCCCCTCGACCCGAGGGACCTCGCCGAGTGGCAGGGATCGCTCCATCGGGATGGCGGGCTGGCGGAGTATGCCGCGCTGTGGGTGCTGGGTCGCCTGCAATCCAACGAAGTGCCGTCCTACGACGTGCTGAAAGTGGATTGGCGGGGCTTGCAGGGTCTCGCCAGCCAGCTCGGCGTGGTGGACTGGTCGGTAACGGACACGACCATCGACCAATGCTATGTTGAGGACCAATATCGCCGGTATGCCGAACGGCATCACCTGTTTCCCCACCGCCGGACGCTGACCTGCACGGCGGGAGGTTTTCCGCTGGACGAACCGGCCGCGGCATATTTGAACGCGATCCAGGGTTGCCCCCGCGGTCACCACGGGGAGTACCTCTATCAGGTGCCGGAAAAGATCACCGTGGAGGTCCGGGCCAATTCGGGCCAGCCGCTCGCCGAGGTGCAGATCGATGTCTTCCAATTGATGTCCGAGGGCGAATTCGCCGGGACGATCACCGGCCACAGCCGACGGGATCCACTGTACTCCACGACCACGGACCAAGAAGGCCGCGCGTCCCTGTTGGACCAGGACGCCCCCGCCCACCGAACGGCGAACGGATACCAACTGCGGCCCAATCCGTTCGGCAAGATCGCGATCGACGGCCGCAACGGATTGCTGCTTCTGCGGCTGCGAAAAGGCACCAACGAGGAGTTTCACTTCCTGCGGCTGCATGATTGTCTCGTGGCCAGGCTGCGGGGCCAGGCCGCCGAACACGTCGTTCGCCTGCCGACCCGGTTTGCGGCACCCGGTTCGCCGCCGCCGCCCGCCTACGCCGCGGTCAAGATGGACGACCGCACCACCCCGCGGCCGCCCATGTATATTCGCTGGCCGTTCCCGGCCGACATCCCACCCCTGGAGATCGAGGAATTCCGCCTCTACCGCCGCACCGGGTTCGCCGGCGACGACGCCCGCCCGTGGACCCTGGTTTCCATCATCGAACGTCGTGACGGCCGCCTGGAGTTGAAGGCCGACGCGGAGTACTTCAAGCCCCTCCATCACGATCTGCCGTATTCCCTGGACACCTTCCACGCCGTGGCCGCCGTGGACCGCCACGGCCGCGAAAGCGAACTCTCCACTAGCGGATTCGTGGCCACCAACACCAACAGCATCAAGCTAGCCATGGATGCCGACGCCGCCTACGTGACGGTGACCGCCGACGGGACCTGCCGCATGCTGCGGTGGGACGGCGTCGCCGGCACCCAGCCGTTCGGTCTTCGAACCCGAAATCTCCCCGAGTATTCCCCGGCCGCCGCCGGGCTGGCCTTCGGGCGGGACGGACGGCTGATCGTGGCCGATCCGGCCAACCATGTGCTGGCCTTCTACGACCAGGGCGATCTCGTCGAGGTGACGCCGACGCGGCGGTGGTGGCCGGGTTTCACCAGCGACGAACCCGGGGAGTTTCACACCCCGCTGGACGTGGCGGTCGACGACGAGGGCAACCTGTACGTCGCCGATTTTGGCAACAACCGCGTCCAGGTGCTTGACTCCCGCGGACAGTTCCTGGGTCTGCTGGACGAGGGTTTTCGATTCGAGGGTCCACAGGCCGTCGGGTTCGCGAACGGCCGCCTCTGCGTAACGGACAAGGAGGGCACGCGGTGCCGGGTGTACGAACTCACGCCGGGCGAGCGCCGCTTCCTGCTCGAACTGCCGCGGCTGAACGAGGCGGACCGGGGCCTGGTGTCACGTACCGGAAAGATCTGCATTACCGGCTACGATCCGGCGCAGGGCACCCGCGGGGTCCTCGTATACCGCCCCGACGGCCGGACCGCCGTCTACGAAACGGTGGCGACGGAAGGAATCATGGGACGGTTCTACCGGCCGAGAGGCCTGTGGCATTACGTCGCCGGGGCGGAGGAGTTCGCCTACTTCGTGAACGAATTCCCCTTCGACGTGGGCCGTTATAAGATGGAGTGACCGGGGTCGTCTCCGGCCGACACGGGAGGCGCGGGGGCGTCACTTCGCGGTCAGCCATCCTTCCTTCATGGCTTCGGGCCAATCCCGGCTGAGGATCCGGATCTTGCCGCCGGAGCCGATCAGCACCGCCTCGTAAGTGCCGTCGCCGCACGGCCGCACGAAGCACGGCTCGACTTCGCCCCGCCAACTCGGCAGACAGCGGAGTTCTCCTTCCGGGCCGTCCGGCTTCATGAGCCGCCGACTCTCACTCGTGGCGAACTCATACATCTGACACACGC
>Ga0129299_1002894_pt1 | contig 11305 bp, 6 predicted proteins | sample ConPoolayeCmetaG_FD_94477 | JGI IMG/M metagenome (GOLD analysis project Ga0129299, IMG submission 94477) | Hot spring microbial mat communities from California, USA to study Microbial Dark Matter (Phase II) - Cone Pool mat layer C metaG ... | reverse complement strand
GTATCCGCCAATGAACCGCCCTGGATGATGCCGGCATTGTTAACCAGAATGTCTATGCGCCCGAAACGATGCATGGCACGGCTGACCAGACCGTTAAGCTGGTGCTCATCTGTCACATCGGCAGGAACGACGAGAACTTGAGTCTCCTGCCTGATGCGCCGGCACTCAGCGGCCACCGCCCGAAGCTGTTGTTCATCACGGGCCGCTAAGACGAGGTACGCCCCTCGACCCGCAAAGGCATGAGCAAGCGCCCGCCCTATGCCGCGCGATGCGCCGGTGATCAGCACCACCTTATGCTGAAAGGCATTTCTCTTCGAGCTGACCAACAGGCGAGTCAAGCCCCAGACCCCAAGACCCAGAATGAGCGGAATCAACCAGCCAATCTGCGAACGCTTCATAACGAGCGCTCCTTTCGGGCAATGGTGATCAAGTTGACGCCTAAGCCGACGGGGATCAAGGTGAGGCCGGTCAACACCTGAACCGCGCTGGGAAGTCCGAACAGGGCAAACTGAAGCGAGGCAGGGATCAGGGGCAGGTAGGGAACATCCCAAAGCCCATCCCCAAACATCCGTAGAACGCGGAAGCCGCTCTCCTCTGTCCATTGCCGCCAGACTGCCGGCGGCTGGACGTTGATGTGGGTGGGGTCTTTGGAGATAGCATCGGGCGTTCTTTCAGGATGCTTAAGCGGGCGCAATGCATAAACAGGGTTGGGAGTAGCAAACAGGAACAGCCCCTCATCAGTCAGGATGCGGTTGACATGACGGAGACAGGCCGGCGGATCAATCAAGTGCTCGACGAGATGAAGGGCTACCACCACATCAAAGGAGCGGTCAGCGAACAGCTCAAGCCGCTCGGCTGAAGCTACCAGCGCCGAGGACTTGGGCGCATTGCGGCGTGTTTGAAGCGCGGCGTAGTGGGCAATATCAATCCCGACACAGGTGAAATGCCGCTCCAGAAGCCCCAGCAGATGCCCCAGCCCACAGCCCATTTCCAGCAGGCGGCCTGTGGAAGGCTTTGCAGGGGCAAAGCGTCTCACCAGACGGGCGTAGTAGCGGCGTGCAAACCAGTACATGCTAAACCGGCCTAACGGCCTGTCGGCATAATTGTAGGACTGGAAGTACCGCTCACCATACTCATGGACAGGGGCTGTATTTTGGTTCATTTTGTACCGGCTTCTACCTCGTGAGTGCTCAAAGGCTGGGAGGACTTCCGCATTGAAAGCTGAAGCAAAAAGACACTTGCAAGAATGATGACGCCCCCCACGTACTGGACGGTCGTGACATGCTCTCCGAGCAGGGCTGTAGCCAGCACGACCGCCAGTAGCGGCTCGGTAGCGGCCAAAATAGCCGCGTTGGAGGCCCCGATCCGAGCAATTCCCAGAGAGATAGCCAAGATTGGCAGGGCTGTTCCGATGACAGCCAGCCCGGCTACCGCCATCCACCCTGAGGTGGTAGCCGGAGGGTCCAGCCCTCCCCAGATGAGGCTGAGCGGAAAGAGAACCAGCGCCGTCCCCGTGATGTTGATCGTGCCTGTCACCAGCCCTGAAGTCTGGCGGGTACTGCGTCCAACAACCACCAGGTAGAGGGCATAGGAAGCCGCGTTTAGGAGCGGGAACAGCACATCCAGAAAGCCGGCGATCTCCAGTGCCCCGCCGGTGGTAAGGGCACAACCCGCCAGCGCCAAGACGATAGCCGCCCAAGCTGTCACAGACAGCCGTTCGCCGAACATGACCGAGATCAGCGCCACAATGGCCGGATATGTATAGAACAACAATACATAGGTTGTGGCAGGCACACGTTCCAGCGCCCAGAAGGCCGTCAGTGCGACAAAACTGTACAATGCCCCCATAGCCAGCAAAACAGCGATCTGTCTGCGGGTCAACGGGGCGGCCTGAAGCCGCTTCTGCCAGAGAGGCCACGCCAGCCACACAACCAGCGCGGCAAAGAGAAAGCGCCATGTCACAAGATCGAGCGGAGTCACACCGGCCCGATAACCCAGCTTGGTTAACGTGGGCAGGAAGGCAAAACTGGCGGCGGCAGTTAGAACAAACAACGATCCGGAAAGAGTACGGTTCATAGGTTATCTTTCTGTGTCATTCGGCAATACTCTACTCTTGGCGGGCTATTCTGACCAATATCTGCTCAATCCGACAGGCGGCTGGGAGTACATTGTAGCTTTCGGGCAGGCTGATATACAATAGCCTTATCCTTAAGTCGCGATCCTCTCTAAGTTGACGGGGTAAGGGTATGGCCGAATCTGAGGGCGATCTTGTACAGCGGGGCATTGCTGCCATCCGTGCGGGTCAATCCAATGAGGGGCGTCGTCTTCTGGCGCAGGCACTTCAGATCAACCCACGTAGCGAGCTGGCGTGGCTGTGGATGAGCAGTGTCGTACAGACAACCGAACAGCGTATCCATTGCTTAAAGCAGGTTCTGGCCATCAACCCTCAGAATGAGGCGGCCCTTAAGGGATTACGATCCCTAGGCGCATTGGAGGCTCCCCCGCCCGCACAGCCCGCCCCTGCAACGCCTTCTTCGCCCCAGTCTCCGCCGCCTGTCCAAGCCCCTGACGGCATCCCCTTGATTGACGCTGACACGCTCGCCTGGGTGCAGCGTGAGGCAGAGCCGATTCTGCGCAGTTACCGCGATGAAATGCAGTCGGGCAGGTTGAATATTGTATGGGCTACGCCAGCCGGTCAGGCCGGGCCGGCCCTTCCGCGCGTCAGGCGGATGCGGATTGACCCTATGGTGGTTGTCATCGGCGGCAGTATAGCCATTGTCGTCCTGGTCGTGGTGCTGGTTGTGAACCTTGCCAGACTGGTCAGCTCACGCCAGAGAGCCGGCGGTGTAGCAGTCATTCCTACCGCTACGCCTGCGGAAACGGCCTACCCCACGCTGACCCCCCGCCCGACACGCACCCCGACTCCTACCGGCCAGCCGTTAGTGCCTGAGCCGTCACTGGCAGTCGGCGACGCTCCGCGCGGCGACCTGCGTTACGGCCTGACGCCCACCCCGCCCTATATTGCCACTCCCCACCCTTCCTCCCCTGTGCTAAACAGCGGGATCACAGCCTTCTATGAGGGCCGCTATCAGGAGGCAATAGACCTGATCCGGCAGGGACGGGCAAGGGGTGATGCTTCCATTGACAGCTATTTCTTCGAAGGGATGGCACTGGCTTACCTGAACGATCTGGATGGTGCTTCTCAAGTCCTTCAGGGAGCAATCAGGCAGGATGAGACCTTTGCTCCCCTTCATGCCGCGCTGGGGTACGTTCGTGCCCGGCAAGGCCTGATCGAGCAGGCCAAGCTGGAGAATGAGCAGGCCAAATTACTTGATCCCAACCTGATCATGGCCTACCTCAATCTGGCCCAAATTTACCTAGATGAAGGCGACTACGACTCAGCACTGGCTGAGGTTCAGGCGGCCCGGCGAATCCGCAAATATGATGTCAATTTGCTGGTGATGGAGGGGCAAATCTACCTCGCCAGCGGACGACCCGAAGATGCGACTGCTATTGCCAATCTAGCCCACTACATTGACCCTTCCTCCGAGTCAGCAGTGTTATTGCTGGGGCAGGGGCGTCTGGCGCTGGGGTTGTATGAACGGGCTGTGATCGGGCTGGAGGATTACCTTGAACAGGTGAATCCATCCAGCGCCGAGACATGGGCCTTGCTAGGGCGTGCTTACGGCAAACAGGGGCGCACCGCTGATGCGTTACAGGCTTACGAACGTGCACTCCAACTGGCTGAGGATACCACTGAGGCGCTCATTGGGCGGGGAACATTTTATCTGGATGAGGGCCGGTACGATCTAGCCTATGCCGATTTCGATCAGGCGCTCCGAAGGGATGCCAATAACTTCGAGGCCCGTTATGGGCGTGCCGTCAGCGGATTGGCAACAGGCCGGATCGATCAGCTTCTTGAGGATGCAACCTCTGTGCGTGAGCAGTCACCGGGGCGGCCCGATGTCGAAACACTCTACGTGCGTGCGCTGATAGAGAGCCGACTCGATGCGGAGACGATTGAAGCCGCTACTGCCGCGCTGGAGCTGGGTCTCGACCCAACGCAGATGGGCTTTGTGCTCGAAGCACGGGGGCGGGCATATTATCACAGGAACGAGCTGGACAGTGCACTGGCAGACATTGAGCAGGCCTTGGCTATCGAAGAGACAGGCACCCGGCATTATTACCGCGGGCTGATCCGCAAGGGGCTGGGGGATACAGCAGGGGCCATTCTTGACCTGGAGTGGGTGTTGTTCTGGAGCCAGACCTACGATTACCCATTCACAGCAGAGGCGCAAACACAACTAGAGGCGCTCTATGCCATGCGGGAAGAACAGCAGGCCGAGGCTACGGCCACCGCTGAAGCATCGCTGACACCAACACTGACGCCTACACTGACTGCAACAGCTACTCCAACAGCCAGCCCATCCCCGACAGCTACGTTGCGGCCGTCGCCTACACCGACCCCGCGCCCCAGCCCAACCCCGACCCCTACACAGCGCCCAGCCAGCACCCCTACGCCCTAGCAAGTCAAGATGGGTGAAGATAAAGGGCAGGGCAAGGGTATTCAACTTGAGACGCTGGAGGGGACGGTTGAACGGATCACCTTCTACAGTCCGGAGGACGGGTACAGCGTCATCAGGCTGACCCCTGCTAAGCCAATGGGCTTCTGGAGCGGGCTGGCAGAGGATGGGACGCTCACAGTGGTCGGCAACCTGCCCGACCTCGTGCCGGGGGAGTGCCTGAGGCTGGAGGGCATCTGGCAGACACATTCCCAGTACGGGCGACAGTTCCGCGCCCTGAACGCTTATCAAATCGCCCCCGCAACAGTGGAGGGACTGCGCCGTTACCTCGGTTCAGGGTTGATCAAAGGCATCGGCCCCCGAATAGCAACCCGCATCGTTAACCATTTCGGGCTGAACACACTGGATGTGCTGGAGCACTCACCGGAGCGCCTGCTTGAAGTAGACGGGATCGGTCAACAGCGGGCCGGTATGATCCTCCGCGCATGGGCCGAGCAGCGTCAGATCAAAGACATCATGCTTTTCCTGCAATCGCACGGGGTCTCAACCGGTCTGGCAGTCAAAATACACAAGACCTATGGCGAGCAAGCCCTCAGCGTCGTTCAGACTGATCCCTATCGGCTGGCACGTGACATCTATGGCATCGGCTTCAAGACTGCCGACCAGATCGCCCGCCATCTGGGGCTACCTGCCGATCATCCCTCGCGGCTTGAAGCCGGCATCGTCTATGCACTTCATCAGGCCTCCGAAGATGGGAACATGTTCCTTCCCCGCGGCCAGCTAGCCGAAAGCGCCGCCAAACTGCTGGAAATCCCGCCGCCAGACCTAGAGCCTGCCATCAGCCGGGCAGGCGAGAATGGCATGGTGAAGATCGAGGCAACCGCCGGCAAAGAAGGCGGTGTTCAGGCTGTCTACCTGCCCGCTTTTTATTACGCCGAAGCTGGCGCTGTCAGCCGTCTGCGCCGCATCATCGAGACGCCCCACTCACGTCTGGGACGGCATCAGGATGTCCACTGGCCAACCCTGATCAACAAGATAGCTGAAGAGGCTGGCATCACGCTCTCTGAACAGCAGAAGAGCGCTGTTCATACAGCGCTGACGCATAAAGTCAGCATCCTGACAGGCGGCCCCGGCACCGGCAAGACAACAACCCTCCGTGTGCTGATCGGCGCGCTGATCGGCCGGGGACGCACCTTCGCGCTCGCCTCGCCTACCGGACGGGCCGCCAAACGTCTGAGCGAGGCGACCGGCCAGCCGGCTTGTACCATTCATCGCCTGCTGGGTTACTCACCTTCACAGGGATTTGCATACAACGAAGATCATCCTCTGCCGGCAGATATGGTGATCGTGGATGAGGTCTCGATGCTCGACACGATGCTGGCGAATGCACTGTTCCGAGCGGTTGACCCGGCCTCGCATCTGTTGCTGGTCGGGGACGCGGATCAGCTCCCTAGCGTGGGAGCAGGCGACGTACTACGCGACTTGATCAGATCGGCTGTGATACCGGTTACACGCCTCGATGTGATCTTCCGCCAGAGCGCGGACAGCCTGATCATCACGAATGCACACCGCATTAACCGCGGCGAAATGCCTTTCTTCCCCAAGGAGGCGGGGGATTTCTTCCTGTTCAATGTCCCTGACGACCCTCAGCGCACCGCCGACCTTGTCATAGACCTTGTGCGTCACCGTATTCCCCGCCGCTTTGGGCTGAACCCCTTGGACGACATTCAGGTCATTGTGCCGATGTACCGCGGGCCGGCAGGGGTTGCCTCCCTTAATGAGCGGTTGCAGGCAGTGCTCAACCCGCCAGGGCGTTCTGCCGAGCGGGTTCTAGGCGGGCGGCTTTACCGCGTTGGGGATAAGGTCATGCAGACTGTCAACAACTATGACAAAGAGGTATTCAACGGCGACATAGGCCGCGTACACGCTTTCAACCTGCTTGACCAGACTATGACGGTCGCCTTCGAGGAGAGGTTCGTAACTTATGATTGGTCTGAAGTGCCGGAACTGACTCACGCTTATGCGATCAGTGTGCACCGCGCGCAGGGCAGTGAGTACACAGCGGTAGTCATGCCGATCATCATGCAACATTACATGCTCCTGCAACGCAACCTGCTATACACAGCAGTTACACGCGCCAGAAAGCTGGTCGTCCTAGTCGGTTCAAAGAAGGCGATTGCTGTCGCCGTTCGCAATGACCAGGTGTCCCAGCGATTTACAGCGCTGGCAGAACGATTACGGGGGGAATGGTAACCGCCTGCCTGCCCTCCATGTGCCTGTGAGGTCAAAGATGAGACTTTCCCAACAGTTTGGCCGCACCCTGCGCGAGGCTCCAGCCGAAGCAGGGCTGATCAGCTACCAGCTCATTGTACGCGCCGGGCTGGGCCGCCATCTGGGGGGCGGCCTATGGAGCTATTTGCCGCTTGGGCGGCGTGTCATCCGGAAGCTGGAGTCACTTGTCCGACAGACAGTTGAGGCCGCCGGCGGCCAAGAGATTTCTCTGCCACCAGCGCCGAGTGAGGAGATCGAACTCTGGATGACTGACCTTGCCCGACGCGAAGTTGAAAGCTACAAAGACCTGCCGCGCCTGCTGTACTGGTTTGGAGCAGGCCAGCAGGAGGAGGGTTTCAGCGGACGCGGCGGCCCTCTGGCTGGGGCCAGCAGGCCGTTACAGTGTGAGTGCTGGTCCCTGCACCCGGATGCGGCCTCCCTTGACTCCTTCATATCCAGTATGGCGACCGCCTGCAATGCCCTATTACGCCGTTGCGGCCTTGACACTGTGACCATTGAATTACCGGCAGGCTGTGCGTTCACACTCCCTCACCCTGAGGGGAGAGAGCAATTTATCCGATGTGAAGGGTGCAATTATACGGCTCAGGCGGAGACTGCCGTCTTTGCACGGGGTGAGAACAGAGCGGACGAACCCCAGCCGCTCCGCAAGGTGAGCACCCCCGACTGCAAGACCATTGCTGACCTGTGTGCCTTCCTGAATGTTCCGCCAGCGCAGACGCTTAAGGCAGTGCTTTACCATGTGCAAACAGACAGCCCGGACGGCCAAACGGTGCTGGTCATGCTGCGCGGCGACCTAGAGGTCAGCGAGGCCAAGTTAAGGAGGATATTGAACGTGCCAGCCCTGACGCCGGCTGCTGAGGATCAAATCCGCCGGATCGGTGTGGTGCCGGGCTACGCCAGCCCCATCGGGATCGCCGTACAAGGGGCGGGAGGCGGCACTGGGGCGCTGGTCATTGCTGATGAGTCACTGCGCGGCATGAGTAACTTTGTCACCGGCGCTAACGAGGCGGGCTGCCACATGGCCGGGGTCAACTACCCGCGTGACTTTTCCGTCAGCCTGATGGCCGACATCGCTCAGCCGTTTGACGGCGCAGCCTGCCTGCACTGCCACAGCCCCTTACGCATCCGACAGGGAGTCGAGCTGGGGCGCTGTGTCAGGGCGGCGGCCCTCTCTGCCGACGAGAAGGCAACCTACTTAGACAACAGCGGACAGGCCCGCCCTGTAGAGATGGGGCATTGCCGGCTGGGGCTGGATCGTGTGCTGGCGGCTGTCATTGAGACCCATCACGACGATCAGGGCATCATCTGGCCGCCTGACCTTGCGCCGTTCGATATTCATCTGGTGGCAATTGCCAGAGACGATGCTACTTTTCAGGTGGCCGAAGCGCTCTATACAGAGCTTCAGGGGGCAGGGCTAGAGGTGTTGTATGACGACCGCAACCTCAGCCCCGGCGTGATGTTCGCTGATGCCGACCTGATCGGCATCCCGTTGAGAGTCACCATCAGCCAGCGCAGTCTGGCCAATGAGAGCGTTGAGATCAAATGGCGTCATGAGGCCGAGCGTTCGCTTATTCCATTACACGACGCCGCCCGGCAGATCGCCGAACTGCTAAAAGCCCGCGGATGAAAGAGGGCGCCGGTGAATGACGCCCTCTGGAGCGCTAAGGTTGATCCTCAGGAGGCGGATCGTTGGGTGAGTCGGCCTGCCGTTTTCGGCGGCGGCGCGGCTTTGTCTTCTCCGGCGTGCCGACCGACTCATCCGCAGGGGCAGGTTCAGGCGGCGGCGCTGGTTGATCCTCTCCCTGCGGAGGAGGCGGAGCCTCAGGCGGCGGGGCTGGCGAACGCTTCCCTGCCATAAAGTACCACCCCGCTCCGCCAATCACCAGCACCCCCAGCCCGATCAGCACAAACGGCAGGGCCGCCGAAAAGCCCCTCGGCCCCAGCGCCGCCCAAGGGTCGGGTAGAGGGGTGGGGGCGAGGGCCGGCACAACAGCCGGCACAGGGGAGGCCGTCTCTGTGGGGGCCGGTGTAGCGGTCGGCGCTTCAGTCTCAGTCGCAGTAGGCACTGGGGTAGATGTAGCGGTCGCTGTCGGCAAGGCTGTTGGAGTGGCAGTCGGCACAGCCAGCGCTGTAGCGGTGAGCGCCACACTCGGATCAGGAGTAGGCAGAACGCCTCCCTCTTCGACACGCACAGGAGGCGGAGTCTCGTTAAGGGGATTTGACAGGCCTTCCTCAACCAGCAGCCAAGGCATTCCGCCGATCAGGCAACCTTCTGCGGGATCGTTGCACTCTGCGCCGCCAGCCACCACACGATACTCGCCATTGATCGGCCTGACCAGCCATTCGTTGCCAAGCAAGTCAAGCAGACGCGCCTGCTGACTACGGGCCGGCACAATCAGAGTGGCGGTCGCGCCGCCCCGCGCCCATGCGACGTGAGTCACCTTGTCAGCAAAGGTCAGACGCACATAGTCCAACAGGGGCTGTGTGCCTTCGACCACCCGCCGCGCATATACAAACCCGCTGAACTCACGCACTGCGATCCGATAGGCCGTGTAGGCCGGGCGGGGCGTCCCGTCGGCACGCAACAGCCCAAAGGCCTGCCCCTGATCCTCATCCAAGTTATCCACCAAGCGGTAGACGGCAATTCGATCAGCGCCGGCGGCAAAGCCAAGCGCATAGGCTTGTACAATAAAGGCCGCCTGCTGATCCAGTGTGACGCGCGGGTGTTGTCTGAATGTTGTGTTGGGCGGGTAAACATCGGGGTCTATGGCGGGCCGTGCATTGGTCCCGTTGATCCAGACCGGTTTGAGCGGTATGCCTCTCTGGTCCATCAGGTAGTAATGGTTCTGCGTCAGAGTATAGACGCGCTCAGGAGAGAAGAAGAGGCGGAGAGTCGCCACATCGAAATAGTAGTTGTTAGCGGGAGCAGTCACGTCATCTACCGCTACATCCAGAAAGCGCCCAAACCACGAAGGATCAGCATACCTTACAGCGCCCAGATGAATCACGGCGTTGGGGTTGACCTGCTTGGCAACCAGATAGGCCACCTTAACCAACTGGTAATAATCCTCAACTGAGCCTGCCCACTGACTCCCCGCCGCGGCAGGGGCTATGTCGGGGTCCTCCCAGATCACCCAACGGTTGATCCCGCGAGTGCCGTAATAGCTGACCGCCTGACGCACAAAACCAGCCCAGAGATTACCGCTGTCACTGATCGGGAGATAAAGTCCGCGCGGGACACCCACGCCGGCACTTCCGTCGGTAGCCCAGCCCGGTGTACCAACCAGCACACCGACTGCCTCACGGCCAGCGGCACGGACACTGGAGAGCCATTCATCCACTTCGGGGCTGGCATTCCACTGAGCGGCCCCATCAGGCTGAAGCTGATCCCAACGGAAGGTCAACAGCTCCCATGCTGCCCCCGACTCAACGGCGGCCTGGGGCGCTTCGAAGGCGTTGACCAGCCCGAAACGAGGGTCAAATGACTGCTGGGCTGTACCGCGCTCTACAGCAGACAGGAGAGCAACCGCAAAGGTCAAGGCGGCCAACGCCAAGCGTAAGATATTTTTGAGCGAAGCAGAAGGTCGAATGTTCATGAGAATAGGTCTATTCCGCACTGGATGAAAGGTGTTCAATGGCCTGATACCAAGCCCACGTATGACGCAGTCCCTCGCGAATGGAGGTATGAGGCTGATAGCCGAGCAACCGGCGGGCCTTGTCTACGTTAGCATAGGTGATCGGCGGCTCGCTGGGGGGAGCAGGGACGGTCTTAATACGCGCTGGTTTGCCGACCAATTCTTGAATAATATCCACAAAGTCAGCCAGACGCACCGGCTCTCCCCGCCCGATATTGATGATCTCATAGCCAAGCGGCGTGTCAAGGGCGGCCACTACCCCGCTCACGATGTCATCCACGTAGGTCCAGTCCCGATGCATATCAGGGGGGCCGTAGACTGTGATCTCCTTGTCATGCAGGATGCTCTCCATGACCGTATAGGCCATCATGTCAGGACGCACGCGGGGGCCATAGACCGTGAAGAAGCGCAAAGCGGTGAAGTTCAACCCGAACATATTGTGATAGGCATACCCCATCACTTCACAGGCCTTCTTGGTGGCAGGATAGGGAGCAAGGGGCCTGTCAGTCGGCTGATCTTCACGGAAAGGGAACTGATCAGTTGCGCCATAGATGGATGAGGTCGAGGCTTGCACGAAGTTCTGGACGCCATATTCCCGCGCCGCATCCAGCAGATGGATTGAACCTTGCAGGTTCACGTCCACATACAGGGGGGCACGCTCGACTGAGTAACGCACGCCCGCCATGGCGGCAAGGTGAGCCACCCGCGCCGGTTGGTACTGCTCAAACACCCGCATCACAAGGGCGCGGTCACGAATATCCCCTTCGACCAGCACATAGTTAGGATGCTGGAGATGGGCTGTGATATTATGGCGCTTGATGGCGGGGTTATAGTAATCAGAGAAATTGTCCAAGC
>Ga0129299_1002893_pt1 | contig 11306 bp, 9 predicted proteins | sample ConPoolayeCmetaG_FD_94477 | JGI IMG/M metagenome (GOLD analysis project Ga0129299, IMG submission 94477) | Hot spring microbial mat communities from California, USA to study Microbial Dark Matter (Phase II) - Cone Pool mat layer C metaG ... | reverse complement strand
TTTTACAATATAATCAAGGTAAAAAAATTGCTATCTGGGGACTGGCTTTTAAACCAAACACCGATGATATTCGCTTTGCTCCTTCAATTTTTATTATTGAAAATTTACTAAAAGAAGGTTTTACAATTAAAGTTTATGATCAAGAAGCAACTGAAAACATAAAAAAAATTTTTGGTAATAAAATCATTTATTGTCAAAATCCTTATCAAGCAGCTGAAGAGAGTGACCAATTGGCTATTCTTACTGAGTGGAATGAGTTTAAACAAATTGATCTTGAAAAAATTAAAAAACTCTTAAAAAATCCTTTAATTTTTGATGGTAGAAATATATATGATCAAAAACTGATGAAAAAATTAGGGTTTAAATATTATTCTATTGGAAGATAATTTATGTCCACTATTTTAATTACCGGAGGAGCTGGTTTTATCGGCTCACATCTGACAAAAAAACTTTTAGAAAAAAATTATCAAGTGATTGTTGTTGACAACCTAATCACCGGTAGTGAGAAAAATATTAAGGAATTTAAAAATAATAAAAATTTTACTTTTATTAAAGCTAACGTAATTAAACCCTTAGATAATCTTTTAGGTAATTTTTCAAAAATCAACTTTATTTTTCATTTGGCTTCCCCTGCCTCTCCTAATCATAAAAGCCCAATCAGTTACCACCAATTAGCTCTAGAAACAATGCTTGTTAATACTGTAGGTACCCTGGCCCTTCTTAAATTAGCAAAAAAAAATCAAGCGAAATTTTTATTTGCTTCAACATCAGAAGTATATGGCAATCCTTTAGTCCATCCTCAAGATGAAAACTATTTTGGTAATGTTAATCCTGTTGGCCCAAGGTCAGTTTATGATGAATCAAAAAGATTTGGTGAAACATTAACTTCATATTTTATAAATAAAAAGGGCGTTGATGGAAGAATTGCCCGAATTTTCAATACCTACGGTCCAAATATGAGAATCGATGACAAACGAATGGTGGTAAACTTTATTATCCAAGCTTTAAAAAATAAAAAAATCACAATCTACGGAGACGGTAGTCAAACTAGATCCTTATGTTATGTGGATGATTTAGTTGATGGTTTAATAAAATTAATGTTTAATAAAAACACAAATGGTCAGATAATCAACCTTGGCAACCCAAAAGAACATAAAGTTTTGGAATATGCTAAGATAATAAAAAGATTAACTCGATCAAAAAGTAAAATTGTTTTTGAAGAAGAATTACCCATTGATGATCCAATTAAAAGAAAACCAGAAATAAAAAAAGCTAAAAAATTACTCAACTGGGAACCAAAAACTGATTTAATCAAAGGACTTAAAAAAACCATTAATTATTTTAAAAAAATAATATGAAAAAAGCTTTTATTATCTTACCTACATATAACGAAGCCGGTAATATTGAAAAGGTAATTGATAGAATTTTTATTCAACAAAAAGAAACTAAAATCTGGGAAATAAATATCTTAATAGTTGATAGTCAATCAATTGATGGCACCGAAAAAATTGTTAAAAAACTACAAAAAAAATATACGCGCCTTTATCTGCTCTCTACTACAAAACAGGGACTAGGTAAAGCCTACATCGATGGTTTTTCTTATGTGATAGAAAAATTCAATCCTTATCTTATTTTTGAAATGGATGCTGATTTATCTCATAATCCCAATCTTATACCTAAATTTTTTGAAAAGATTGAAAAAGGCGCTGACTTTGTTGTCGGTTCACGCTACATAAAAGGCGGAAGTATCCCAAAAGAATGGGGAATGCATCGAAAAGTATTTTCTATTATGGGCAATCTAATTGCACGTTTTGGATTTATGAAACTTAAAATTACTGACTGGACATCTGGTTATCGAGCCATTAAAGCGTGGTTAGTAAAACAAGCATTACCTCATTTGAAAAATTATTCTGGTTACGTTTTTCAAGTCGCTTTTTTAGATTTTGCAATAAAAAACAAGGCGAAAATCGAAGAAGTGCCGCTAAATTTTTTTGAAAGAAAATATGGAGTCTCAAAAATTAACTCACCTCAATATATTATAGAAACTCTTATTTACATTTTTCTAAATTCTGATTTTATTAAGTTTATAATTGTTGGTTTTTTAGGATTTGTAATTGATTTTGGCCTGCTATATTTTTTTATCAATAAAATTCATATTAGTACTTCAAAAGTCTGGCTTGCTCAAGCAATTTCTGCTGAAATAGCAATTATTAATAATTTTTTTCTTAATAATTTTTGGAGTTAATCATAAAAAAATTAAAGGAAGTTTTTTACTTCCTTTTTTAAAATTCAATTTTATTTCTCTTGGTTCAATTATTATCCAAATGTTATTTCTTCAATTATTGGTTAATCTCTTTGGTAAGTCTTTTTGGATTTTATACAAAATATTAATTATTGTCTTAATTATTATCCCCTATTCTTACATTCTTTATAATAAGATTATTTGGAAAAAATAGTTTATTCTTTTTGAGCATAAGATGAAGAAATCCAACCTTCATTAAAATCACCTTCAATTAAACCTTCTTTATTATCATTAAATTTAATCTTATACCAACCTTCTTTTTCTTCCAAAAGCTCATATTTTTCTCCAACTTTAATCTTGGCTGACTCCGATGAACCTAAAGATGGTTCCTGTCTTACTCTAAGCCATCCTGTTGGCGTTTCTTTAATAGTTATAAATATTTTTTTTATAGTTTTAGCAGAATCAGTCGCTTCTTGATTTGGTTTTGGGGTAATAAATTTCTGTGATTGATCAACGGCTAGTTTAAATTTAGCATATAGACGATAACCGGCATCAAGATTGATTTTTTGTGTCCTTTTGAAAAACCCCGGCATAAAAACTGAAAGTTCATGAACGCCAGCAGGAACATTTTCTAATATTAAAGGACTAATGCCTTTTTCATCGTTATCTAAATAAACAATTGCTCCATCAGGGTCTGTCTCAATAGATATTTCTCCATAACCTTTTATAGCAGTGTTTGACTTTTTCATTGTAAATATTTCACCGGCGGTTAACAAATCAGAACTGCCTAAATCAATATTGACATAAGTTAAAATATTTTTTTCAATGCTGATTTTACCACTCCAAGAGGCAGTATCAGTTGCTACTCCTTTTGGAATAAGCTTCAGCAAATATTCACCAATCCCATATCTTTCTTCCTGTAAAGGAGTTTCACCCAAAAGCACATTATCAATAAAAATTGATGCTCTGGGTGAGGAAGTAACGGTTAGTCTTCCAAAAACATTTTTTTGATTAAGAAAAAAAGCTCTGATTAAAATAAAAACCACAAATACTGAAACTAAAAATCCGAAAAAAATTAATTTATTCTTCATAAGGAAATTATATATAAAAAAATTGGTAAAAGTATAAATATTTTTTAAACATAACAAAGCATGTGTAAAAGTTTATATATATCCAACGTAGTCAAAATAATAAAAAATTTGATATTATATATTTGTTTTATGATTAAAGATGAAATTAAAAAAAAACTTATTCATGCTTTAAAAAAAAATAATATCGCTTTTGATGAAAAAAAAATTGATCTTCAACCACCAAATTTATTGTTATTTGGTGATTATTCAACCTCAATTGCCTTAAAATTAGCTAAAAATTTAAAAGAAAACCCAATCAATATAGGACAAAAAATAATAAATAATTTAGAAAAGGGTGGAATAATTGAAAAAATAGAAATAATAAAACCAGGTTTTATAAATTTCTGGTTAAACAAAAAGATTCTTTTATCAAATCTCGATCAATTTTCACAAAATAATTTTTCCATTCCATCTTTTTACTTTGGAAAAAATAAAAAAATCTTGATTGAATATGCTCAACCCAATACGCATAAATTATTTCACATTGGTCATTTAAGAAATATTACTTTAGGTGAAGCACTAGCACGAATTTTTGAAATTTTAAAAAATCAAGTTATCCGCGCCAATTATCAAGGTGATGTTGGACTCCATATCGCTAAATGCCTATGGAAAATTCAAAATTCAAAAATCAAAATTCAAAATTTAAAAACCATAAAAGAAAAAATAGAATTTATTGGAAAAATGTACAGCGAAGGAACAAAAGCCTATGAAGAAGATGAAAAAGCTAAAAAAGAAATTATCGAAATCAACAAACAAATTTATGAAAATGATAAAAAAATTTTTAAACTTTGGCAAATAACAAGACAGTGGAGTTTAGATTATTTTGAAAAAATCTATCAACGGCTTGATACTAAATTTGATCGTTTGTTTTTTGAAAGTGAAATGAGTCAACGCGGTATAAAAATGTGTAAAGAGGCATTAAAAAAAGGAATTTTAGAAAAAAGTCAAGGAGCAATTGTTTTCAATGGTAAAAAATATGGTCTTGATATCAGAGTTTTTATTAATTCTTTAGGTTATCCAACTTATGAAGGAAAAGAACTGGCTTTGGCGGAAAAAGAATTTTCTGAGTTTGGAGAAATTGATAAAGCAATTCATTTAACCACTCCCGAACAAAAAAGTTTTTTTAAAGTAACTTTTAAAGTAGAAGCACTTTTAAATCCTCAAAAATTTAAAGATAAACAGCAACATCTTCCTTATGAATGGGTAAAATTAAAAGAAGGAAAAATGTCTTCTCGTGAAGGTAACATTATCGAAACCAACTGGTTAATTAACAAAGTAAAAGATAAAATTCTAACTAATTTTAAAACCGATGACGATACGGCAGAAAGAATAAGTATTGCGGCAATCAAATATGCTTTTTTAAAAATTTCACCCCAAAATCCTCTTCATTTTGATATTGAAGAATCAGTTTCTTTAAAAGGAAATTCGGGCCCTTATGTTTTATATACCTATATTCGAGCAAAAAATATTTTAGAAAAAGAGACAAAAATTAATAATAATCTTTTACCACAATCAACGTTAAATCTTAAAACTGACGAATTAAATCTTTTGCGTTTTTTTAATCTATTTTCAGAAAGTATTTTAAAAAGCGCTTCTTACCTTTCACCAAATTTTTTGGTCCAATATCTTTATGAACTTTCACAAAAATTTAATCTTTTCTATGAACATTATCCGATATTAAAAGAAAAGGATAAAAACTTAAGATCATTTCGTCTATTAATCACTAAAACAACCGCGAACACCATAAAAAAAGGTCTTTATCTTTTAGGAATAAAAACAGTGAAAAAGATGTGAAAAGTTAAACGTGAAACGTTAAATGTTTTTAATATCTTAAATATCAAAATCAAAATGCAAAATGATTTGTTTCTTTTTGAATTTTGATATGTCATTTCGATATTTGATATATGATTTTTGATTTATTTATTAAGGTGCTAGATATGAGGTGTTAGAAGTTAGAAGATTATTGAGTTTTGGTTATGTCTTACATTTGTTCTAATTGTGGTTATGGTTCAGTCTCTTGGATGGGAAAATGTCCCTCTTGTGGCGCTTGGCAAAGTTTTGTTGAAAAAAAAGGGGAAAAAAAAGAATTAACAATTGAAAAATTAAACTTAATTTCTTTGGAAGAAATAAAAAATGAAGAAAAAAATAAAAAACCGACTGGTATTTTTGAGGTTGATCGAGTTTTAGGGGGCGGTTTAGTTTTAGGAGAAATTGTCCTTTTAACCGGAGAACCAGGCGTAGGTAAATCTACTCTTCTTCTTCAAGCGTTAAATAACTTTCGCTGTCTTTATATCTCTGGTGAAGAGTCAGCTAGTCAAGTTTCTCATCGAGCCAAACGATTAAATATCAATCTAAAAAACATTCTTTTTTCGGAAAATATTCAAATTGAAGGAATTATTACCGGTTTAAAAACGATTAGAAAAAAAATCGATATTTTAGTTATTGATTCTATTCAAACTCTTTTTTCCAGTAAAATCGAGACTCCTACAGGAAGTCTTTCTCAAATCAAAGAAATTACCAATCAGATTATTAATTTTGCAAAAAAAAATAATTTGCCGGTTATCATTGTTGGGCACATTACTAAAGAAGGAGAGGTAGCCGGTCCAAAAACCTTAGAACACTTAGTTGATTGTGTTTTATCATTTGAGGGGGAAAAAGAATCCAATTTTCGCCTTCTTCGCGCCTCAAAAAACCGTTTTGGACCAACCGATGAAATCGGAATTTTTGAAATGAAAAGTACTGGTTTAAAACCGCTAAGTAATCCTTTAATATTTTTAGAAGATAACGAAGAAAAACCCGGCAAAGCAATCATTGGTATCACCGAAGGAAAAAGACCGTTATTTTTTGAAATTCAAACACTTACTGTCCCAACAATCTTAAGTGTTCCTCGTCGTGTAGTTAAAGGATTGGATTATAATAAAGTTCTACTTCTTTTAGCGGTTGCTCGTAAACATCTTCATCTTTCTTTAGAAAAATTCGATCTTTATGTAAATGTCGTTGGTGGAGTTAATATTAAATCAACCGCGGCTGATTTAGGTTTTATTGTTTCCCTTGTTTCTTCAATCAAAAATCAATCGCCGCCAAAAAAGTCTCTTTTTATCGGCGAAGTTGGACTATTGGGTGAGATAAGAAAAACTTATTTTGAAGAAAAAATAGAGGCGGAGGCTAAAAGATTAGGTTTTTTTTCAATCTTTTCTTCAACAAATCTTAAAAATATCAAAGAAATAAAATCAATCTTTAATTTTTAAAGTGATTTTTTATAAAAAGTTTTTTTAAAAACTGTTTTTTTACCATTGGCACCAATAAGTTCAATAACTAGTTCATTTTGACCTTTTTTTAAAGGAAAATTATACTCAAAAACTCCGTCTGGATTAGGATAGAGTTTTTCTCCAAAAATATTAATACTTGTTTCTTTTTCGGTTTTGGCAACAATTTTAATTAAATTTTCATTATAAAAAGTGTCTGTCTTGGGAGAAATAAGAGTTATTTTTGGCGGTGTAAAAAAGATTTTTAATTGATAAATAAAATAACTAAGAAAAATAAAAATTAAAACAAAAATTAAAGTTTGAAAAATTTTTTTTACTTTTGGAGTAAAATATTTATCAGAAACCCTTTTTCTAAAATTAATAATACCTTTATCTTCATAATCTCGATAAAAAAAGGGTAATACTTTTTTATAATTTAATCCTAAAAAACGTGAATAGATTTTTATTAATCCCTCAATATAAACGCGTGATTCAAAAAAATTCCAATCATTGTTTTCTAAAGCAGAGAGATATTTATCTTTAACTTTTAGCTGTTTTGAAATATCGGAAAAGGATAAATTTTTTTTTATTCTTTGACTTTTTAAAATTTCACCAGCAGTCAGCATAAATAAAAACTAAAAATGAAAAATTTAAATTTTGAATTTTATTTTTTAATTTCCTTCCCTTCCCGCATATTCGCCAGTTTCCGGATTAACAATAACAATATCTCCAATTTTAATAAAAAGAGGAACCATAATTATAGCCCCCGTTTCTAACTTAACTGGTTTTTTTGCGCCTGAAACTGTATCGCCTTTTACCACATCTTCGGCTTCAATTACCTTTAATCTAACTGATAACGGTGGCCGAACCGACAAGGGTTTTTCATCATAAAGATAAACATAAACTTTATCACCTTCTTTTAAATATTTTTCTAAACCAGAAACTGATGATAATAAAACCTGATATTGATTATATGTTTTTTCATCCATAAAATAAAGATTATCATTATCCTTATATAAAAAAACCATTAGTCGACTTTCAACATCGACAACTTCGATTTCTTCCATCGATTTAAAAGTAACATCAATATTTTTCTGCGATTTAACATTCCAAATTTTTGTTTTCATTAAAGCTGAACCCTTTCCTGGAGAATAAAACTCAGCTTTTTGTACTTGCCAAATATCGTTTTGATAATTTATAAAATCACCTTTTTTTAAATTTCCCGCATTAATTTTCATTGAATATTAATAACTTTTAACTGATTAATTGAATCTAAATTTAAAAAAACCATCGCTAATCGCTCTACCCCAATCGCAATTCCAGCACAATTAGGTAAGCCATATTTTAATGCTTCAATAAACCCTTTGTCAATCGGATGATTAATCTTTTTATGTTTTTTTCTTTCTAAATACTCTTCTCTAAAACGATCTACTTGCTCTTTCCAATCGGTTAATTCAGTATAACAATCGCCAAGTTCAATTCCATCAATATAAAACTCAAATCGCTGAGCAGTTTTACCATCTGGATTTAATTTTGCCAAAGCAGCAAATTCTTTGGGATAGTCGTAGATTAAAGTTGGACAACCATTTTTCCCAAGATGTGTTTCCACTTCTTGAACATAAATTTGCGACCAAATATCCTCATATGAGAATTTCTCAATTTGATAACCTTTTTTCTTTGCTTTTTTTAAAAATAAGTTATGATCAAATAACTCGTTTTCAGAAATACCAGCATATTTTTCAAAAGCCTGAACCACTGAAATTTTCTCCCATTTATTAAAATTAATTTTTAATTTTTGACTTTCAATTTTCACTTTTGACTTTTCACTTTTGACTTTTTTATTAACATATCTCAACATTTCCAACAATTCATCAGCTATATCCATATAATTAGTCTTTACTTTATAAAACTCAAGCATCGTAAATTCAAACGAATGAAGAGATGACGGTAAATCATTATTTCTAAACGATTTACCCAAATAATAACAGTTACCAATACCATAAGCCAAAAGTCTTTTTAAAAAAAGTTCAGGTGAAGGTGTTAAATAAAGTTTTTTCCTTTTATTAAAATATTTAAACTCTGTTTCAAAAAGTTCTAAATAAGATTCAGGAATTAAAACAGGTGACAAAACAGGTAAATCAATTTTTTGATAACCCTTTTCTTGAAGAAATTTCTCAATTAACTGTAAAATAAAAATATAATTTTTATGATTTTTTAAATTTTCACTATTAATTATTATTTTCATTGATAAAAATTAATTTAATTCTTTTTCTAATTCTTCTAAAAGTTTTTTTGCTTTTGAAGAAATTTTTTGAGGAATTTTAATCCTAAAGATAACATATTGATTACCTCTTCTAGAAGAATTAGGATAGATCACACCCTTTTCTCGAAGTCTTACCATTGTTCCATCTTTTGTTCCGGGACGAACTTTTAATTTTATTTCACCATCAACAGTTGGCACTGAAATTAATCCTCCCAAAACTGCCAAGGGATAAGAGATTTCTTTTTCCAAATAAATATCTTGACCCTCTCTCTTAAAATAAGGATGTGATTTTATATGAATTAACAAATCAAAATCAGAAAATCTAATTTTTGTACCCTCATCGACCCCAGCAGGAATCTTAATAGTTTTATTTTCTCCTTTAATAACTAGATTTTTTGTTGTCCCATTTACTGCTTCATTAAAGGTTAAAATAACTTCAAAAACATCTCGTCTTTGTCGACGATTTCTTCCAAATGGGGATTGAAAACCAAAAAACTGTTCAAAAATTTCAAATGGATCAGAAAAACCACCAAAGTCAAAATTAAAATCGGAAAAATCACTTCCAAAATTGGTATAAACGCGAAAAGGTCCTTCTTGATAATACTGACCACCAAAACCTGAAGAAGAACTACTTTTCTCAAAAGCAGCTTCTCCATATTGATCATAAACCTCACGCTTTTTAGGATCTGATAAAACTTCAAAAGCCTTATTAATCTGTTTAAATTTTTCTGCAGCCTCTGGTGATTTATTTCTATCTGGATGCCACTCTAAAGCTTTTTTCCGATAAGCGGATTTTATCTCAGCTTCAGATGCATTTTTTGAAACACCAAGAACTTCATAATAATCCATTTTAATTGTTGATTTAATTTTTGATTTAATTTTTAATTAACCACTTCTCCTTCTTCTGCCTCTTTTTTATTGTTAGTATTTTTATCTTCTTTTTTTACTTCTTCAGTTTTAAAATCTTTGTTATACATTGCTTGACCAATCTTTGTTAACTCATCTGATAACTCTTTGGTTTTTTCCTCTATTTCACTCTTCGTTCCTTTTTCCAATTTTTCTTTTAATTCCTTTATTTTTTTTTCAACAACCTCTTTAAGATTCTTTGGTGCTTTATCTCCAGCTTCTCTCAAAGACTTTTCCGCAACATATATCATATTATCTGCTTTATTTCGTGCCTCAATTTTTTCCTTTTCTTCTTTATCTTTTTCTGCATTTTTTTCTGCTTCTTCTCTCATCCTTTCAATTTCTTCTTTTGAAAGTCCAGTTGAACCAGTAATTTTTATGCTTTGAGATTTACCACTTGCTTTATCTTTAGCAGTTACTGATAAAATTCCTGATGCATCTATATCAAAAGTTACTTCAATCTGAGGTACTCCTCTTGGAGCCGGAGGTATTCCATCTAAAATAAATCTTCCTAATGACTTATTATCCTTTGCCATTGATCTTTCACCTTGTAAAATATGAATCTCAACCTGAGTCTGATTATCAGCTGCAGTTGAAAAAACCTCACTTTTAGCAGTTGGAATAGTTGTATTTCTTTGAATTAAAGGTGTCATCACCCCACCTAAGGTTTCAACTCCAAGGGTCAAAGGAGTAACATCAAGCAAAACAACATCCTTTGTCTCACCAGTTAAAACACCAGCCTGAACCGCTGCTCCAACTGCCACCACTTCATCTGGATTAACTGAACGATTTGGTTCTTTACCAAAGAACTTTTTCACCTTTTCAATTATTAAAGGCATTCGTGTCATACCACCAACCAAAACTACTTCATCAACTTTAAACACATCAACTTTAGCATCTTTTAAACATTTTTTAACTGGTTCAAATGATTTATCAATAAGATTTTCAACCAGTGATTCAAGTTTAGCTCGAGTTAATTTAGTAACAAAATGAAGTGGTTGACCATCTTTTACAGTTATAAATGGTAAATTTACCTCAGATTGCATTGATGAGGATAACTCTATTTTTGCTTTTTCAGCTGCATCTCTAAGTCGCTGCAAAGCTTGGGGATCATGCCTTAAATCAATTCCATTTTCTTTTTTAAACTCATCAGCAAAGTGATTTAAAATAACTTGATCAAAATCATCTCCACCTAAATGAGTATCACCATTTGTTGCCTTTACCTGAAAAACACCCTCTCCTAACTCTAAAACTGTAATATCAAAAGTGCCACCACCTAAATCATAAACAGCAATTGTGTGAGCATGTTTTTTATCCAAACCATAAGCTAAAGAAGCTGCAGTTGGTTCATTAATAATCCTTACCACCTCAAGTCCAGCAATCTCACCAGCTTGCTTTGTCGCCTGTCTTTGAGCATCATCAAAATAAGCCGGCACAGTAATCACTGCTTTTTCTACTTTTTCTCCCAAATAAGCCTCAGCATCAGCTTTAATTTTTTGTAAAATCATTGCTGAAATCTC